>Ga0302253_1001257_pt1 | contig 16064 bp, 10 predicted proteins | sample AAG_RA_Trp_MG_FD_193537 | JGI IMG/M metagenome (GOLD analysis project Ga0302253, IMG submission 193537) | Enriched activated sludge microbial communities from anaerobic digester in WTTP, New Holstein, Wisconsin, United States - AAG_RA_Trp | ecosystem: Engineered > Bioreactor > Anaerobic >...
CCTGGACAAAAAGGGATTGTGGAGCGATGAAAACTTCTCCGCCACGCCCGCCGAGCCCCTCTACGATCCGGTAGTGTACATAACGAACACCGGGGAGAAATACCACCAGTACCACTGCCAGCACCTTCTCCAGAGCAAGATAGCGATAAAACTGTCCGAGGCCGTTAGAATGGGCTACGAACCGTGCAGCGTGTGCAGGCCCGCTGTGGCGTATGTTGGGTATTGAGGCTTGAGTCTGTTTAATCAATCTGATCGAGGGGTCAGCACGAAAAGGATGTGGATATATATAAAAAATGGAGTCCCTATTTTCTGGGGCTGATTCTTCTCTAAGTTCCTTTCTTCCTATTTTAAATCTGAACGTGAAGGTATATTTTAAATTTCAAACTTATATGAGCTTCAATATATTTCTTAAATGTGGCAATATCTAAAGAAGAGTTATCGTTAGAATTTTCTCGCATTTAAGTCTCTATTTGGTTGAAATCACCTTTAATCGCTTTAGCAGGCTCCGAATCGGACTTTGTAACTGAGACCGAATGCTATAGTATTTACTTGTAAGACTCTTCATGGTGAGAGTGGCTTATGGGATATGTAGTGCAAGGTGACTATTCCTTTGTCAGGAATAGTCTTTTTAAACACCTTCAAGAAAAAATGATCGGTCTGTCATTTGTTACAGGCGGAAATGATTCATGCAGATCTTCTTTGTTCAAAGACATTGCCGCCGCAACGAACACTAATGTACTTAATCTCAGCTTTCTTCTGAGCAAAGAAATGAAAACCTTACCGAAAGCTGAAAGACCTCTACGGGCTTCTGGATTCTTGTCAGAACTTTTAAGCAATCACAAATCAATCATTTTTGATCATATAGAGCTCCTGTTCGATCCCCAACTAAAATTGAGAGCTCTCCACACTTTGCGACTACTTGCAAGGGGAAGATTTATTCTTGCTATTTGGCCGGGCAATATCGAAGGGAGCAAACTTACATATGCGAAAAGAGGACATCCAGAGTTCTTAGAAGAAGGGTTAGATGATGAAATTGTATTCAAAATAGAATGAGACAGGGGGTTATGAAATGCGATACGGTGATCTGATTCAATTTGAGCCGCTCGAATCGGTTATGCAGCTTAAAGAAACGGCGAGAGAAGAGCGTGCTCGGGACTTCATATCGACATACGTGATCTCCAGGCCCATGGCAGACAACTTGACGAAAGTCATCTTCAAAAATCTCCAGTTCTCCACTCCCGCTGATAGCAAAGGTATCTTCATAGTTGGAAACTACGGAACGGGAAAATCACATCTTATGGGCGTCATTGCTTCGGTTGCTGAAAATTCAGAGCTTCGGGAACTTCTTACAGATGAATCAGTAAGAGAGTCGGCCATTGAGATCGCCGGAAACTTCAAGGTAATTCGTTCTGAAATCGGTGCAACCGAAATGCCTTTGCGAGATATCATTCTATCTGAACTTAAAACTGAGCTTCACAAAATGGGAGTTGAATTCGACTTTCCACCAATAGATAAAGCTTCAAACAACAAAGAGACTCTAGAAGAAATGATGAGCAGCTTCTGCAAGAAGTTCCCTGACAAAGGTTTAATGATGGTTGTAGATGAGTTGCTTGATTATCTGCGAAACAGAAAGGAACAACTCATCCTGGACATGACTTTTCTAAGGGAAATTGGCGAATTCTGCAAAAACTCTCGTTTCAGATTCATTGCAGGGATTCAAGAGGCTCTCTATGATAATCCTACTTTTGAATTCGCTTCAGACGCTGTTCGTCGAGTCAAGGATCGTTTTATCGATGTAAGAATCGCAAGAGAGGACATAGAATTTGTAGTAGCAAACCGCCTGCTGAAAAAAACAGATTCACAAAAAGCAAAGGTAAGAGAACACCTTCAAAACTTCACAAAATACTACGGAACCATGAACGAGAAGCTTGACACATTTGTCAACCTCTTCCCGGTCCACCCCTCTTTCATTGGGATGTTTGAAAGGATTAGATTCATCGAGCATCGAGAAGTTCTTCAAACCCTGACGAAGGTCATGAGCGAACTCCTCGACAGGGAAGTCCCGGAAGGCGAACCCGGCATCGTCTCCTACGACACTTATTGGGACAGAATCAGCTCAAGGAGTGATCTGGTAACAGTGCCCGAGATAAGGTTGACAAAAGAGAAAAGCGAGGAACTCACGGAGAAGACGAAGGCAAACATTGACAAACACCATCTCGACAACGCTTTGCGAATCATCAAAACGCTTTCAGTTCATCGTCTCAGTACAAGCGACATAGATGTCAAAATAGGACCAACGGTGGATGAGTTGAGGGATGATCTTTTAATATTCAATCCCGCGATCGAAGATCTTGGCGGGGATCCAATGGATGATCTATCAACTATGATCGAAGGGATTCTGAAGAAGATCATAAACATCGTAAGCGGACAGTATGTGGCTTACATAAAAGAGAATGGACAATACTATCTCGACTTGAACAAAACGATAGACTTCAACAGCCAGATAGAAAAGAAGAGAGACACACTGGGCAACGAGACTTTCAACAGATACTATTTCACTGCTCTGGCAAAGCTCATGGAATGCTCCGACAAAACATATGTTCCTGGGCATAAAATCTGGCAATACGAGTTGATTTGGCAAAGCAAGAACACAACAAGATTTGGCTACCTGTTCTTTGGACAACCTAACGAGCGTTCCACCGCTCAACCCCCAAGAGACTTCTACATATACTTCCTTCCAATCTACAAAATCCATCCCTACAAGGATGAAGGTCGCGATGACGAAGTGTTTTTTGCTATAAACGATATTGATCGGGAATTCGAAGAAAACCTGAAGAATTACGCTGCCTCTATTGAACTGTCCCAGACGGCTGCGAGCTACAAGGAAACCTATCGCAGGATCTCGGATGGGTATGTCTCAAAACTGACAATGTGGCTCAATGAAAATCTAGCGTCTTCCTTTTCGGTAACTTATAAGAAATCGACAAAATCGATCCCTGAATCCTATGCCCTAAGAAACAAACCCTTCAGACAGCTGGAGGGATTCAAAGAGATAATAGATGATACATCTTCTTTGTTGCTAGACAGTCACTTCTCAGATACTGCTCTCGGTTATCCACAATTCCAAACGAAAGTTACCTCCCAGAATAGAAGCCAGCTAATCGAGTCGGTGATCAAAGGAATGACATCCGGAAACTTAACAAGACAGAACAAAGAGGTACTATCTTCTCTCGATCTCATAGATGAAAACGGCAAGATAACAACCGCGAAGTCGATTTATACAAAAGGAATCATGAGCAAGCTAACGGAAAAAGCCTCGGGCAGTGTACTAAATCGAAACGAGTTATTCGTGAGTACAGAGACCGGGGAATTCCTTATGCCTTATAGACTGGAACCGGAGTGGGCCTTCGTCTTGTTAGCCGTGATGCTTTACATGGGAGAGATCGAGTTATCTCTGGCCGGAGAACAAATCGACGCCAGTTCTTTCGAAAAGCTTATGAAATTGAAGCTGGAGGATTTGGTCAACTTCAGAAATATTCGACTCCCAAGGGACCTGCCCGTCTCTACCATAAAAGAGCTGTTCTACTTTCTTAAGATAAATGAAGGCCAGGTAAGTAACCTTCAGAACGGTGATCCGGCTCCGGTTGAAAACATGCTTCGAAGAGCCCAGAGTCATGCAGAAGAACTGGCCAAATTATCTGAAAGAATAAAGGGGGGCTTTTATTTCTGGGAAGAGCCTCTCATAACCACTCCAGAGCTTGAAAAGCACCTCGCTTCTATCAAAAAGCTGAGAGAGTTCTTCGATTCGCTCACAAAATATTCCACAGTGGGAAAGTTGAAGAACCTGCGGATCTCAAAAGAAGACATAGTCAATATGAGTAAAGAGTATGAAGGCGTCAGAAGAATCAAAGCGATCATTGAAATCACCGACGAACTGAACAGCGAGGTCAGTTATCTTCAAAGGGCGAAGGAGCAAATGATATCCTCCAGTCCCTGGCTAGAAGAGTATGAAAAGAAGAGAAAGGAAGCGCTGGCCATACTGAAAGACAAAGATCAGAAAACGATGGAAGTGAAAAGAACGCTCAATAGTCTTCTTGGTGATCTTAAATTTGTTTATATAAAGGCATACATGGATTTGCACAGCAAAGCCCGGCTCGATGTTCAAAGAGATAAACAGAAAAGCAATCTTCTGAGCGACTATCGTTTCAGGACTTTGAACAAGCTCTCGACAATAGAGATGCTATCAAAACAACAGCTGGAAGAACTGACAAATAAAATCACAAGACTTAAGACCTGTTACGGGCTTACGGAAAGCTCCCTGGAAAAGTCTCCTTTCTGCCCCACCTGCGAATTCAAACCAGCAATGGAAAGCATCGACAATCGTGAGCCCGAGCTGGTGCTCGATGGTCTTGATCGAGAACTAGACGGGATCTTTGACAGCTGGAAGAAAACGATCCTAGCAAATCTGAAAGACCCTGTGGTAAGTGAAAACATAGAACTCCTTGAACCGGGGGGGAAATCACTGATCGAAAAATTCATTGATGCAAAACAACTGAAAGAAGAGCTCGTCAACAACCCGGCTTTCACAAAAGCTCTAACCGAAGTCTTCTCGACTCTTGAGAAGATAGAGCTCACCACCGAAGAACTTCAGGAAAGGCTCTTTGGCGATCACGCCCCAAAAACACCGCAGGAGATGCGCAAACGCTTTGAAGAGTTGATTGAAGAAAAGACCAGAGGCAAAGATATAAACAAAGTCAGGATTATTCTCAAAGAAGGTGCTAAGTGATGGAGAACAACAGGCTGTTCGACGATAATGTAAAAAAAGGGCCCGTTGAGTGCCTGGGGCTGACTTTCTCTAGCGACGAAGAGAGGCGGGAGCACTTCAGAGAGAAGCTGAGAGAAAAGCTGAGCGATCCCGAGTTCAGGAAGATCGAAGGCTTCCCGAAGGGAAGCGACGAGGACATACTTAACCTCTCCGATCCGCCATACTATACGGCCTGCCCGAATCCATTCATAGACGATTTCATAAGGCATTACGGTAGAGCTTACGACCCTGAAGAGAAGTATTCGAGGGAGCCCTTCTCCGCCGACGTCAGCGAGGGAAAGAACGACCCGATATACAACGCCCATTCGTACCATACCAAAGTCCCCCATAAGGCGATAATGCGTTATATACTGCATTACACCGAACCGGGCGATGTGGTCTTCGACGGCTTCTGCGGCACTGGAATGACAGGAGTCGCCGCCCAGATGTGCGGAAACAAGGAGGCGGTCGAATCGCTCGGCTACAAAGTCGAAAGAGACGGAACGATACTCGATGAATCGGGAAAGCCCTTCTCGAAACTCGGCGCAAGATTCGCCGTTCTAAACGACCTCTCTCCGGCTGCAACTTTTATCGCCTACAACTACAACACGCCAGTCGATGCCAAGGCCTTCGAGAGAGAGGCAAAGAGAATACTGAAAGATGTCGAAGAGGAGTGCGGCTGGATGTACCATACGCTCTCTTCAGAGAAGCCTGAAGATATCGAAAAGGCCAAGATACTCCTCTCTGAACGAGGCAAAGACTTCGCGAAGGAACCGCTCTCCTGGGGAAGGATCAACTACACCGTTTGGTCGGATGTCTTTTCCTGCCCCGAATGCGGCGGAGAAGTCGTCTTCTGGGAAGCGGCGGTGGATAAGGAAGCCGGGAAGGTTAGTGATGAGTTCTCCTGTCCCCACTGCGGCGCAGCGTTAACTAAGAAGAGAATGGAAAGGATAATAGAAACGAAGTTCGATCCTGCCATAGGAGAGACCGTGAAGCAGACCAAGCAGATCCCTGTGCTGATAAACTACTCAAGAGGCAAGAAACGTTACGAGAAGAAGCCAGATGAATTTGATCTGACACTCATAGAATACATAGAAAAGAGCGAGATACCCTACTGGTATCCGAATGAACCTATGATGTTCAAAGGCGAAAAGTGGGGTGACACTTGGCGTGCTGGCTACCACGAAGGTATCACTCATGTCCACCACTTCTACACGAAGAGAAACCTGTGGGTGTTGGCTTACTCTTTTGATAAAGCTAAAGCATTGAATATGCCACTTCTAATAATCTGGTTAACTTCCTCTCAGCTCAGAACGTCCAAGATGTACAAATTTACTCTAGATCGCAAGATGGGTACTGTTTCAGGTACTCTATACATTCCTTCTCTTTGGGTCGAAAACGCTACTTGGAAACTACTAGATTATAAGAAGAGAGACTTCTCTAGTCTAGATCTACCAAGTATTTCGAGAGCAGTAATTTCGAGTAACTCGAGCTCTTTCTTGCTTTCACCAAGTAGAACACAAGACTACATCTTCACAGACCCCCCTTTCGGTGGAAACCTGATGTATTCCGAGCTCAACTTCCTCTGGGAGGCTTGGCTCAAGGTATTCACAAACAACGCTCCTGAAGCCATCATGAACAATGTCCAGCAGAAGGGGCTTCTCGAGTATCAGGAGCTCATGACGCGGTGCTTCAAAGAGTATTACAGGGTGCTCAAGCCCGGCCGCTGGATGACCGTCGAGTTCCACAATTCCCAGAACAGTGTATGGAACGCAATACAGGAGGCTATCCAGCGAGCCGGTTTTGTGATAGCCGATGTGCGAACGCTCGACAAGCAGCAGGGAACATTCAAACAGGTTACAAGCACCGGCGCAGTCAAGCAAGACCTCATTATCTCGGCATACAAGCCAAATGGAGGACTCGAAGAGAGGTTCAGGCTCGAAGCAGGAACTGAAGAGGGAGTCTGGGACTTCGTTCGGGAGCACTTGAAGAGACTGCCCGTCTTCACAGAGAAGAACGGCTCATCCGAGATTATAGTAGAGAGAACGGATTACCTTCTTTACGACAGAATGATCGCCTTTCACATCCAGCGGGGTCGATCGATACCCATGACCGCCGCGACCTTTTACAACGGTTTGCGCCAGAGGTTCCCCGAGAGGAATGGAATGTTCTTCCTGCCAGACCAGATCAACGAATACGATCTAAAGAGCGTATCGGTCAGCGAGCTCCGCCAGATCTCTCTCTTCGTCACCGATGAAGATTCGGCGATCCAGTGGCTCAGGCTCCAGCTCCAGAACAAGCCGCAGACCTTTCAGGAGCTTCAGCCACAGTTCATGCCGATCTCGCGCGGCTGGGCTAAGCACGAGAAGGAGATAGAACTCAAGGAACTTCTCGAAGACAATTTCTTGAAATACGACTGTATCGGACCAGTGCCCGCCCAGATCTGGAGCTGGTTGCTGAAGAGCTCGAAGATGAGAGAGAAGATGAAAGAGCTGACTCCTGAAACCGCAGACAGCTCTCTGAAATCCGAAGCGAGAGATAGATGGTACGTACCGGATCCAGCGAGGGCGCAGGATCTTGAAAGAGTTAGAGAAAAGGGGCTCCTCAAGGAGTTCGAAGAGTACAGAGCCCATATCGGCAAGAAGATACGCACATTCAGAACCGAGGCAGTTAGAGCGGGATTTAAAAAGCTCTGGGGCGAGAAGGATTACAGGGGGATAGTACAGGTCGCCGACAAGCTGAGCGATAAAGTTATACAGGAAGACCCGAAACTGCTCATGTACTACGACAACGCCCTGACCCGCCTCGGAGAGTAAGAGGCTATGAAGTATATATTCTCTGACGAATACGGAACACCAAGCTATAAAGGGATTGATCGCGATGACAATAAAGTGTTTTTTCTATCGGCAGTAGTCGTGGACCCGTTTGATTACCCGGAGTTTATTCGCAGCTTGACGGACTTCAAGGTGAAATGGTTCGGGGACAAGGCCGAGTTTTGCCTTCACTTCAAAGAGATATCTAGAAAAGAGAGGATATACAGATTCCTAAACAACGAGCAAAATGAAATCAGCTTCCACAAAGATTTGTTCGAGGTGATTTCTATTCTTAGGTTCAGCTTCTTAGGAGCGTTTATCAACAAGGCAGACATACTCCATCGCTACAAGCAGAATATTCATCCCTATTTGGCTTCAATACAGCTAATTGCAAACATATTGCTCGATTTGTCGGAAAGAGAGTTCCAATGGATATTCGAAAGTAGAAAGTCTTTTGAGGATAGGCTATATGCCGATTCAATAGGAAATCTGAGTATTATGGGAGTGACCACTACACAGTTGCAGTTTTCTCAAGATCATAGATTCGGGGATTTGAAAGTTAGAACGCAGTTCAGAAGAAAGGAAGAGAGGATTGCAGGTCTGGAAGTAGCCGATATTCTTGCATTCGCCATAGGAAGTAGTATAAGAAAAGGAGTCTTAAGAAAACCACTGTGGCCATTCGCTTCACGAATATTCGAGCTGATCAAAGAAGAGAAATCATTGATTGAATATCCCTATGTTGTCCTTTAATAGTCGGAAAGGCTAAAAAGTTAAGCGGAGCCCTTTGCCTGCTCCGCCCACGGGGACACCCCCATGCATAAGAATTATAACATTGTGGCATACGGAATGTCAATACTTTGGTGCATATACAGGAAACGGAGCGTCTTATGAACGAGAAGTGGTACTGGCTGGAAAGTGAAAAGAAGCTCTGTATGCTCCTTGAAAGCAAGGAGCTCTGGGGCTACAAGACATCGAAGATCTGGATTCCCGGGGAAGAAAGGGTAGTTCAGGTATCCTCCGATCAGTTAAAGCCCGGCGAAGAGGCAAAAGCCCTTTTTTCTGGAGATTTCATATCTTACGCCGCCGCTTCGGGCAAACTGCTGAACGCCTTCAATTCGGCAGATATTCTTCTGGCACCAATGAATTCAGCCGTCTTGCCGCTCCCTCACCAGATCCACGCCCTTCAGAGAGCTCTTTTCGGAGAAAAAATCCGTTTTCTTCTCGCCGACGAGGTGGGCCTGGGAAAAACCATCGAGGCGGGCCTGATCATTCAGGAACTGAAGCTTCGGGGAGCTGTAAAACGCGTGTTGATTGTGGCTCCTAAAGGGCTTATAAGTCAATGGGAGAGCGAGATGAAACTTAAATTCAGCGAGGATTTCAAGCTGGTAATACCTTCCGAGCTCTCGGCTTTCAAGAAACTATCGGGAGTTCAAAACGCCTGGGAGCTATTCGATCAGGTGATCTGTCCTATCGATTCCGTCAAACCCATTTATTCCCGCCAGGGCTGGAGCAACGAGAGACTCCAGGAATACAATCAAGAGAGGTTTCTCGATCTTGTCAATGCCGGCTGGGATCTGATAGTTGTGGATGAGGCTCACAAACTCGGAGGGACCAATTCGCAAGTCGCTAGACACAGGCTCGGGCAGAGCCTTGCGCAGGCAGCGCCGTATATCTTGCTTCTTTCAGCGACGCCTCATCAGGGAAAAAGTGACGCCTTTCTCAGGCTTATGTCTCTTCTCGACCCGATTGCTTTCACTTCAGAGGATGAACTCGACAGAGATACGGTCTCGGAGTATGTTCTTAGAACGGAAAAGCGAAAGGCAATAGACATTGAGGGAAAGCCGCTCTTCAAGAAGAGAAACACAAGTCTGGTTCCTGTCTATTTCGGCGAGAAGTCTGAAAGGCAGAAGCTACTGTATGAAGCGGTAACGGCATATGTAAGAGAGGGCTACAGAAGGGCTCTAAATCAGAAACAGAATTACATAGGATTTTTGATGCTTCTTATGCAGAGACTGGTCGCTTCTTCCACAGCAGCCATTGCCAGAGCTCTTGAAAAAAGACTGGAAGCGCTTTCCGATACAGACGATCAAATGACACTTCCGCTGGATCTGGACAGCTTTTCTTTCGCAGAATTTGAAGAGATGAACAACAGCGAGGAGATCGGTTTTCCCGGGATATTCAAAGTAAAACCATTCGTAAATGAGGCTGAGAGAGTTCGCTATCTTTTGGGACTGGCCAGAGCCGTTGAATTCGAAGAGAACGATGCCAAGGCTCTGAAGTTGCTGGAGATAATTCAGACGATAAGAATGGAGGAGATGAATCCCGAAGTCAAGATACTGATTTTCACAGAATTCGTCGCAACCCAGAAGATGCTCCAGAAATTTCTCGAAGAGAGAGGTTTCTCGGTTTGCATTCTAAACGGTTCGATGAGTTTAGAAGAAAGGCTAAAGGCCCAAAGATCCTTTGCGAAGGAAGCCCAGATATTGATTTCTACCGATGCGGGAGGAGAGGGACTCAATCTTCAGTTCTGCCATGTCGTGGTGAATTACGATATGCCATGGAACCCGATGAAGATAGAGCAGAGAATAGGCCGCGTGGATAGGATAGGTCAAAGCCTGGATGTGAAGGCCTTCAATCTGGCGATAGAGTCAACGGTGGAATTCAGAGTAATCGAAGTCATTCAGAGAAAATTGCAGGTTATTCTCGACGAGTTCGGTGTTGACAAGACCGGCGATGTTCTCGACTCTACAGAGGCGGCCGATCTCTTTGACGATATCTTCGTAACCGCGATAGCGGATCCGGAGAATCTTGAAAAACAGATCGACAGCTCGCTCGAAAGGATAAGGCAGCAGATCCTGCTTTCAAAGGAAAGCGGTCGAGTTCTTCCAGCAGACAGTTCGATCGGACCGGAAGAAGTGCGCAGGCTGATAAATCAACCTGTCCATTACTGGCTCGAAAGGGCGGTTGTATCCTTCGTTAGGAGTAAAGAGGGGGAGGCAGTTCCGCTGGGGGACAACTGGAAAGTAAGCATACCCGGCGAGATAGATGAGGAGCTGGTGAGTTTTTCCCGCAACGACGATCCGGATCTTAGAACGATAACATTCAACGATCCTTTGGTCAGATCCATTGTCAAAGAGATTCCACAGTTTCCTGAAGGGTTGCCTGTTCCGATAGCGAGTATTCGCAGCATTCCGAAAGGCATCACCGGCATCTGGTCGCTCTGGAGAGTTACGGCGCATGGTTCAAAGTACGATCTTCAAAGGGTCTTGCCGGTCTTCGTGAACGAGTTGGGAGAGTTGCTTCACAGATCGGCCGATCTGATCTGGATGAGGTTGATCGAGGGTGAAATCTCCGTGATTTCCCTCGAGGTTATCGAGGGAATCTACGAAACAGCCGAAAGGAGATTGAAAGAGACTTTCGATGAGTTGAAGAGCATCTACTATAGCAGAGTTGAAAAGGAGAGGAACAGGAAGAGAGACTGGTTCAGGATAAGAAGAAGGCTTGCAGAGAGATCGGGTCTTTCACAGGTGATAGATTACAGAGTCCGTAAAATCGACAGGGAATTTGAAGAATGGAGCTCTCAAGAAGAGACGATCATTCCTCAGATTGATCTTTTGCTGGCCCTGGTAATTAAGGGGGAAGTGTGAATTGTATTCCCTGAACGAACGGATTGTACAGATGATTCTCAGCCCGGGGAAGGACTCTCTAATAGTCGAGGACCAGGACAGGCTGGTCGATAGGGAAATCGTGGAGAGAGTTTTAGAGAGAGGATATTCCGTCGTTGAATTTGAAGATTCAATCGTTTTCAGATACATCTATGAAACCGGGTACAGGGAACAGGACAAGAAACTCATAGTAATTACAAGAGAAACTCCTGCCGAAGAGCTTCCTTTTGATATTTATTCTTCCTTTTACACGGTCGAAGTCTCTATCAACACGCTTTTTCCGAAATTTAGTAGAACCGCTCTTGAGGTACTTGACAAGCTTGAACTTGAAAGGCTGTATGAAACTTACAGCGATGATCTTGATTTCCTTTCGACGAGAGAGACGAAGGAATTCATCTTGAAACGAATCTACGAGTTCGACCCTGCCAGGCGGTATGAGCTTTCGCAGTTGATTGCATGGCTCATGAAGCTCCACTATAACAGGATCCAAATGCGAGATGAACTCATTGATCTTGTCATGGAGATCGCCGGGCATAAAGGGTACGATGAACTTCTAGATTTAAAGAAAATGCTCCTGCATAGGGAGAGCTTCTTCGAGTTTCTTCAGGAGAGATGGCCGGTATTCCTGAGAAATTACGGAAAATTCGTAACGAATGAAGAAAGCAAGGCGTTTTTCAGGCATAAAGGCCCCGCTTCTCTGCCTTTCGACGAGCCTGCAATAAAGGTCTATGTAGATACGATGTTTGCAGAGGGACTTCTGAAAGCAGTACCAGTAGATGATCCGGTCAAGTTCGGGAAGTCCTGGATGGTGATAGGGGTCGATGGGGCCGGTTCGGAGCGGATCAGGTTCGGAAAACTGGCAAAGATTGCCACTGACTCTCTACCAAGAACGGCTGCAAATTTTAGTGACTGGCTTGGTTTCGCCTGGCGATGGGCAGAACTGAATCTTGTTGCTTGCTCTATTTCGCTTGAAGAGAGCGACTTATCCATATTGGGAAGTATAACCACTCTTGTGGATTCCAGCTTTGAAAACTGGATGAGAGAAGAGTACGGAAGGCTTCTCACAGTTTCTTCGAAGTTCCCGGTAACGGTAAGAGATACTTTGAGCTGGACAAGCAAGATACTGCATGGGACTGGAAAAGTAGCACTCATTGTAATCGACGGTATGTCTCTTCTTCAGTGGTCTAGACTCTCGCGTCAGCTTGGCGATCTCTCATTTGTACAGCAGACGGCTTTTGCTATGATCCCTACCATCACATCGGTATCCAGGCAGGCAATCTTCTCAGGCTTGCTCCCAATGGATCTAAACAATCTGACCAACAATTCGGCCGAACCAAAACTCTGGCAGCGGGCATGGATCGATAGAGGCTTTAATGAAAGGGATATCTCCTATATAAACAAGGCCGATAATCAACTGATTAAGGCTGTGAAAAACTCTATAGAAGACGGGCAAAGGATCATAGGAATTGTTATTAGAGAAGTGGATGAAAAGTCTCACGCTGAGAATATTGGTATGAGATCTCTTCTGGCTGTCACGGATATCTGGCTTAAAGAAAGCTGCTTTCTAGATCTTTGTGATCTTTTACTTGCAAAGGGGTACGAAGTAATCCTTACCAGCGATCACGGAAACGTTGAAGCTAAGGGAATCGGTAATCCATCGGAAGGATTGATCGCCGAAACCAGGGGCGAAAGGGTGAGAATCTACAGCGATTCCTTCTTAAGACGCAGAATACACTCCCAATACCCCGATTCAATTGAATGGATTACGGCAGGGCTTCCCCAAAACTATCTTCCCTTGATTGCGCGAGGAAGAAGGGCTTTCACAACAGTTAATTCAGCTGTTGTTTCTCACGGAGGTTTGACACTTGAAGAAGTCATCGTTCCACTAATCAGACTCAGGAAAGGATGAAATGAATTGACGAAGCTGCTTGGATTCGATAGACAAATAAAGAAGGAATGGCTCGATATTACTATGGAACTACTTGTCGAAGGTAAGAATATTCGAGAGATAAGAGAACAACAAGAGCGATTCATGGCAGTCGATTTGCCCGGTAAAGATGCCAGAAGAAAGACCAGACTCGTTATTTCCAGAATCTGGCTAGACAACAATCGCAATCTGGTCATTCTGAGAAGAAAGGTGCTTGAGATTCTCAAAGAGAATCCAGAGATAGATACAAGAATCTTTCACTGGGGAATGAGCCTGGCAACTTATCCTTTCTTCAGAGACATCGCCGCAATATGTGGCAGACTCATCGCTCTGCAGGGGTATGTCAAGGTCTCTCAAGTTCACGACAGAATAAGCAAAATCTGGGGAGAGAGATCAACACTTACCAGAGCATGTTCAAGGGTAATTCAAACTATGAAACTATGGGGGACGATAGAGAACACAGAGAGATCAGCCCTCTATACAACCAACGAAAGAAACGCGATAGCCGTAGAGAGACAGAGTGAGACAACATGGCTCATTCAAAGCCTGCTTTATGGCAAAGAGAGCAGATCTATTGCCATTGAAGAAATCGAAAGAACTCCAGAACTGTTTCCTTTCAAGATCGAAGCCAGGTTAGATTCACTCATCGTCTCAGACGAAATTGAAGTGTCCAGACAGGGTCTAAAAATGAACTTGATTACGCTCAAAAAGTTGGTGCGTGAATGAACACAGACAAACTGAACTCTCTTGCAGAAATAACCGCCGAGTACTGCCGTGAGAAGCTTGATCTGGATTCTGTAGAGCTTGGATGTGAATACAGTTATCCGAATTTGCCTTTATGTATAATCGATACCGTTTTCTCAATAGGCGTGAGTTACGTTTCTACAAGTAACACAGTAAATAGATTCTGCAAATTTCTGGGCACTGAAAGCACTTATGAATCGTTCTCTGTTTCATCCTTCCTTTCGCTGTATCACAAGTATTCACCACAAAGAATGGCAGCAGAAGTGTTCGGAAACAAGCAACGAACCTCAACAGTCAACGGAATACTGAAAGCTGAAGCTGTCAGAAGGTTCTCTGAAGCTGTGAGAGATCAGAAGGTTGAGTATTTGAAGAATGCGATCTCTTTAGTGGATAATGCAGAGTTTGAAAACTCGATAGTCAGCATCCCGGGGCAAAGAAGTGGAATATCCCTTAGATACTTCTATATGCTTATCGGTTCTAGTGACTTCGTGAAACCCGATAGAATGATCTTAAGATTCCTTCAATCCGCTACTGGCTGTGAAAGTATAACTCCTGATCTCGCATGCAAAATAGTCCAGTCAGCTTGTGAATTACTCAGAGAATCGTTTCCAAACATGACGCCCAGATTGTTGGATAACACTATCTGGAGATTTCAAAGAAAAGTGCCAAGGGAAAATGCTGGTATAAACAAAAGGGGGTGTCATGAAGGAGTTTTCTTTCATTCCATTAGGCGGTGCCAATAGTATAGGTGAGAGCTGCTCTCTCTTTGAGGTAGGCAACGCTAGAATACTTGTTGATGTAGGTTTAGGTTTCCAAGAGAGGCCGTTTCCAAATAATTTGATTTCAAGAATTGATAAGACCTTAAATGGTCTCGGAAATCTTGACCTGGTTCTCATAACGCATGCGCACAGGGATCATCTAGGTTCGATACTGAAGCTAATGGCGAATGGTTATAAGGGGTACATTTACTCTTCTAAAATAACAAGACAACTGGCTAAGTATGTATTCGATGACATCATCTCTGATGACCTTCCAAACAGAGAGATTGCTGACTTATATGCTCATTACGCATCTTATATGTATCAACAATGGCATTCGTTTGATCTTGGAGATCGTTTAGATATTAAAGACATAACTATCTGGCCTTTTAATGCCGGGCATATTGCTGGTTCATTTGGATATGTTATAGAGTATGACAGCTCATCCATAGTGATAACGGGCGACGCATCGCTTTATCCGAATCTATCTTCGGGAATCATGAATTTTCCTAATGTTGAGAATTGCGAGCTTCTGATTTGTGACGGAACTGCTGTAAATAAGATGGGAACAGACTTTCTATCTGACGAGGCGGTTGTTGATGCTGTTGAGATTTCTCTAGATAAAGTAGAGAAGGTTATTTTCCCTTGTGTTGCATTGGGAAAAGATGTCGAAACTCTTCTCAGGTTGGAAAGAGAAATTATAAGGAGAAAGAAGAGCTTTGACATTTTTGCTTCCAAATCTACTTTCGAAATAGCTTCGGTAATTGGACTGGGAAGGAATTTGTCTAAAATGAAATGTAAAGTTGCCGAATTGAAAGAAATAACTTCTCCAGGAATATTTGTCGGAAGAGTTCCCAAATCGTTCCGTATGTCGAAAGCATCATACTATGACTATCTGGATATCTTACCTTCAAAGAAATCGCCTAGATTACATTACTTTAGTATTGGAACACATCTGAATTCAGCACAGATAGAACTTCTTGTTGATTTCACAAAACCCAAAAGAATAGTCTTTGTCCACACTCTAGAGAGAAACATCAACAATAGTAAACTCAGATCTCCAAATTTATCTATTGCTAAAGAACTCAGAAGATACGGAAGAGGTGATTATTCATGGTAAATGAAAGGCTGACAATATTCAGCAGAGCTGTTAACGATGTACATACCTTTATGAAGACTCCTCGCTCTAGAAAAGGTTCCTATGGTAGTAGTAAACACGATTACTCTAAGGTGTTTTTTGCAAGAGTGAATTCCCTGTTTTTGCAAGAATTCCAAACAACTTTCCACCCGGGAAATTTGTCAATGAGTTTTCATTAGCGAATTCCTAATTCTAAAGCTCTGACCTTCGAACAA
>Ga0302253_1001259_pt1 | contig 16022 bp, 10 predicted proteins | sample AAG_RA_Trp_MG_FD_193537 | JGI IMG/M metagenome (GOLD analysis project Ga0302253, IMG submission 193537) | Enriched activated sludge microbial communities from anaerobic digester in WTTP, New Holstein, Wisconsin, United States - AAG_RA_Trp | ecosystem: Engineered > Bioreactor > Anaerobic >...
GCATCAACTCCAATAATTTGTGTGTAGGATTTTAAATGTTGTTTGAGAGTTGTAATAAAGTCACCTTTTCCGGTAGCTGCATCCAATACATTACCGCCATCTACTTGGGCAAGAATTTTGATGATTTCATTCATAACAGAACTCCTCGCTGATATTTTAGATTTGGGATTTTTGCCTCTATGTTTTTCTTCTCTGATTGTGCAGTTCTGAGGACTGCCTTCATGTCTTATTTATTACGATCCTATTATTTTAGAGTAGCACTTTTCCGTCAAGTATTATCTTTTACCGGGATGTTTAAATTGGGAAGATGACGAATTAAATTACGATAATGTTTTCGGATTGTAGCCATAAATCTTGGCTCGTTATAGTTGGCAAGGGTTTCCAAGGCCTGTTTACGACCAAATTTATAAAATTCTGCTGCCTTGTGAAAAGCGAAGGGTTTTCCGGCAGGCATTCCGGCCTCAATTACCATATCCGGACTGAATGTTGCAATATCCCTGATTGCCAGATATGCTTGATTTTGCAAAACCGCATTAAAAATTATTTCGGTTCTGCTTAAGCGCTTTCTTTTGGCTGATTCCGTTTTGTCCATATTAATAAAACTTGCACTTTTGGATGCTTCCGGCAAAACATTAACGGCAATTACCTTATCTTCCGAAAGCAAGGAGGAAAAAGCTAAAGGCAAAGGATGTTCCACACCTCCATCAATAAAAAGATATTGCTTAAATTTATAAGGAGCAAAAAGAACTGGCAACGAAGTTGAAGCTCTCAACGCATCTGCATACAATCCCTTGTTAATAAGAATCGTGCTCTTGCTTACTAAATCATAAGCACAGGCAATAAAAGGAATTCTACCTTCTTCAATTTTCTTGCCAGCTGTCAATTTTAGCAAATAATTATGCAACAAACGCCCATCAAAAATACCGCTGATGGTTCTATCTAAGCTGAGGGGAGAAAATGCCTTAGTACGCTTGATATTAGTTGCTAGTTCATAAATCTGAGCAGAACTGAATCCGCAAGCATATAATGCACCAATAATACTGCCCATACTGCTTCCAATAATACCGGTAATTTCAAAGTTCTCTTCAATTACGCTTAAAACTCCGATATGGGCTAATCCCAATGCAGAACCACCACCTAAAATGAGAGTTGCTTTTTCCTTCATTGTTTATCTATCCTTTTGTTCATCAAAGCAAAAAAGAGCAAAACAGTCAAGCTTTATTTAGCTTTAGTTTCCCTTTTCTTCGTTTCTAATATTAGGGTAGTATATGTTGCAAAGCAAAAAAAGTTGAGGATGGTTGACCTCCTGGTCAACCAAAAACGCCGGGGACGTCGTTTTTCCGGATGGTTGACCTCCTGGTCAACCCACCTCTTACGCTTTATTTCTTTACCGATGGGCAATCGGTAACGAAAAGACACGGTTGCAAGTGGAACGACATCCTGCTGTTCTTCCTAAAAATAGTTGTGGATCAATTCCTTCTTTTTGGAGCTATGCGGCGGATGAGATTCCCGTATCGTTCCCGTATCGCGATATGGGCACGATACGGGAGTCATATTGGAGTGTTATTGAGAAAATTTCGGGATTTCTTTGGGAACAATCTTAAGTCAATTTGTTAATGGTTGGCTTTGTATTGAGTAATACAAAGTTATATAGTAATGTAATAAATCAAGATAGGCAAAAAATGGGTTGGCAAACTCTTTCTTAGCCAAAGAGGACGAAGTTCTTTGAGAAAAAAGTATGCTTTATGGCATTTGCCGAATCGGAGTTCGGCAACCCATTTATTAAGATTGGGAAATAAAAACCTCGACAAAAATTTAGTTCTATAGAATTAGGTAATTGTCATTTTTCGGGAGGACGGCAGGGTGCCGTTCAATAAAAATGGCGGAACGGCGTCCGCCGGTATGTACCGGCGCTCGCCGTAGCGCCACTTTTAAAAAAACTGCTGAAAAAAGGCGGAACGGCGTCTGCCGGTACATCCAAACCGGAAGAACGATGTCCGCCGGTATGTACCGGCGCTCGCCGTAGCGCCATTTTAAAAAAACCGCTGAAAAACGGCGGAACGGCGTCCGCCGGTACATCCAAACCGGGAGGACGGCAGGGTGTCGTTCACTGGCAACCCCGTTTTTTTGTTACCGCTGGTATTTTGGTAACGCAATAAAGTGTGAGAGGTGGGTTGACCGGGAGGTCAACCATCCGGTAAAGGAGAAAAAAAGATGATTAAAGTAGAAAACCTCAGCAAGGTCTTTACCAAAAAAGATGGAACAAACTTTTACGCAGTAGATAAGCTTAATTTTAATGCTAATGATGGTGAAATTGTTTGTCTTTTAGGTGTTAACGGAGCTGGCAAAACAACTACGATGCGGATTCTTTCCACGGTTTTTCAGCCCACAGAAGGCACGGCTGAAATTCAGGGCTGGGATATAAAAAAACATCCGGATAAAGTGCGGGAAAATATTGGTTTTCTTTCTGGAGATACAGGACTTTATGATCGTTTAAGCGGAAGAGAATTTATAACCTATTTCGGTCGTCTTTACAGTATTGAAGATAGGATTATAGCCCAGCGGATTAAAGAAATGGCGGATTTACTGGATATGAATGAATTTTTGGATAAAAAGATTGAATTTTTATCTTCCGGAATGAGGCAAAAGGTCTCTATAGTGCGTTCTATTATTCATAATCCCCCGGTTATGATTTTTGATGAGCCAACTGCGGGTTTGGATATATTAACTGCCAGAAACATTGTTTCCTTTATTCGGGATTGCAAGCAGAGAGGGAAATGTGTATTATTTTCTACGCATATAATGAGAGAAGCGGAACGATTGGCAGATAGAATTGTGCTGATTCATAAAGGGCAGATTTTAGCAGACAGCGCTTTGGAGGACTTGCGTGAGATATCTTCTCAAACTGACCTTGATGATATTTTTGTTTTTTACATCAATCAATATACAGATGAAATGGAGCTGAGAGCAAATGAATTTTAAGCACTCACTGGTAATTTACAGAAAAGAGTTAATGGAAGTTCTAAGGGATAAAAGAACTATATTCACTACTTTCATTCTGCCCATTATTTTATATCCTTTTATCATTATTGGTTTTAATTCCATAATGATTCGTCAAACCAAAACACTGGAAGAACGCGGAGCTACTGTAGCGGTTCAAGATAGCGTAAATAATAATATATCCCGCCAATTTATTCGGGATCTGATGACTATTAAAAATTATACCGTTATCCCTTACAGCGAAACAACTCCCCGTCTTTATGAAGATAAAGATGTTCAGAGTATAGTTACCATTCGTGATTCTCTGGGAAATGACGGAACTCAGTTTTTCAAGATTTACATTCAATATGACAAATCCAAAGATCAAAGCAGAATGGTCTTTAGCAAGCTGTCGGAACAACTTTCCAAAACCGAAAAGGAACTGCAGAAAGAGTTCTTACAAAGTTCCGGAATTAGTCCTGATTTTTTAAACCTGATTGATATTCGGGAACGGGATACCTCCAGTGCGCAAAAGAAAATGGGAATGTTTTTGGGTATGTTTTTACCCTATATTGTTATAATGATGTTATTTGCAGGTGCCTCAATTGTAGCTGCGGATTTGGTAGCGGGTGAAAAAGAAAGAAAAACATTGGAGACCTTGCTTGTTTCTTCGGTAGGGCGATTAGAGATTGTTTGCGGTAAATATTTAACTATCATTACCTTAGCAATGCTGAATATAATTGTAAACCTGTTCAGTATCAGCTTTTCCTTAAGATTTATGCTGGCAAATCAAAATACAGAAATGGCTGGTGTTTCATTACCGATTAATGCCATATTGATTTTGTTGGTAGCTATGATTCCTTTGGCAACTTTATTTGCTGCAATTCTGTTATCAATTTCCACTTTCAGCAGAAATATCAAAGAGGCAAGAAGCTACGAACAGCCCTTATTAATAATCGCAATGCTTTTGGGAATGGTAAGTTTCTTTCCGGCAATTGAAATTAGCAATTTGCTGGCTTTAATTCCGGTTGTGAATATTGCTTTACTTTTCAAAGCGGTTTTAATTAATGAATATGCCTTATCACATATATTGATAACAGTTTTCAGCACTGCGTTTCTGGATTTGATTGCTATTCTTGTTACAATCAAACTATTCCAAACAGAATCAGTTATTTTCAGGACAGAAGAAGAAAGCGGTGGTTTGAAAGTTCTTAAGAGAAAGCCCAAAACAATCTTCAATCCCTACAATGGAATTTTCTATTTTTCAATTGCCTTAATAGTGTTATATTATCTGGGAGGTTACTGGCAGGCAAAAGACCTCTTCAGCGGGCTGATCCAAACAGAAATTATTATCATTGCTTTGCCGGTTCTGTTAATTTTAAGGTTATTACGCCTAAAATCCAAAGAGGTTTTAAGATTAAAAACACCGAACTGGAAAAGCTTTCTTATAATTCCTTTTATAGCCATATCCGCGCAGATAATTGTATCCATAATTTCGCAGTTGATAAATATTATTTTCCCCTTTCCGGAAAAATATATGGAAGCACTTGCTAATTTATATAAAATGAATGAAACTCCCTGGAGGTCTTTCTGGCAATAGCTTTACTGCCTGGAATTTGTGAAGAACTGCTGTTCCGGGGATTTCTCATCCGTTTTTTTGAAAAGTATTCAGTTAGATGGGCAGTTGTAATCAGTGCAATTCTTTTTGCTGCCTATCATCTTGATCCTTTCCGGTTTATACCCGTTTTGCTTTTGGGCTTGTTATTAGGATATTTGGCTGTCCGTTCTGGCTCAATATACAGCAGTATGCTTTCGCATCTCATCAATAATGGAATGGCTTTTGTGCTTGTAACTTTCAGCAATGCCGGATGGGTAAAATTTATCGCTAAGGATGGAGAAAATATAAACTATTGGCTAATTGTCCCTGCTCTGATTATATTTTGTATATCTCTTTATACATTCCATAAAGTTACTGCCAAAGGAGAAGATAAATGTGTGGAATAGTTGGTTACATAGGTCAACGTAATGCTTTACCTATTGTTATTGAAGCGTTAAAAAGATTAGAATATAGGGGCTACGACAGTTCTGGCTGTGCTCTTATTCACCAGGGCGAATTGCAGGTCTATAAAAGAGAAGGAAAAATTATTGAACTGGAACGCTCATTGCCTGAACCTAATAAATGTTCCGGTAATATAGCCATTGCTCATACCAGATGGGCTACTCACGGTGAGCCCAATGAAGTGAATGCTCACCCGCATTTGGATTGTAAAGGCGAAATTGCTATTGTCCACAACGGAATAATTGAGAATTATAAGCTCTTGAAAGAAAAACTAATGGAACTGGGGCATCACTTTGTCAGCGATACGGATACTGAAATAATTGCCCATCTTATAGAGCAGTTTCTTTTAAGTGAGCCAACTTTGGAAGATGCTGTTCGCTCTGCAATGAAAAGGGTTGAAGGCACCTATGGTCTTGTTGTTATGTCCCTAAAAAATCCAGATAAATTAATTGCCGTACGCAAAGGCAGCCCTCTTATAATTGGCATCGGGGAAAAGGAACACTTTATTACCAGCGATGTAAATGCTATAATAATTCATACTAAAAGGGTTATTTATTTGCAGGATGATGAATTATGCGTTGTAAAAGCCAACGGTTTTGAAATTACGACCCTGGATAAGCGTTGTGTAAAACCTGAAATATCGGTTGTGGATTGGGATATTTCTGCCATTGAAAAAGGCGAATTTAAACACTTTATGCTGAAAGAAATTTTTGAACAACCAGTTACTATTGAAAATGCCTTTCGGGGCAGAATTCATCAGCAGTTGGGAACTGCGCGTTTAGGAGGTTTGGGTATTCCCTCCTTTGAATTGAGAAAAATAAAACAAATTCATTTAGTTGCCTGCGGAACATCATTTTATGCTGCTTTAATAGGGAAATATATTATTGAAGACCTTGCCCGGATACCTGTTTTTGCTGAATACGCTTCTGAATATCGCTATCGGAATCCGATTATTCCGGAAGATACTTTGGTCTTTGTAATTAGCCAGTCAGGAGAAACAGCAGATACCCTTGGAGCTTTAAAAGAAGCCAAAGCAAAGGGTGCCAGGGTGTTAGCCATTACTAATGTAGTGGGCAGCACTATTGCCAGAGATAGCGATGGGGGTACTTATATCCATGCGGGAAGCGAAATTGGAGTAGCTAGCACGAAAGCATTTACTTCGCAGGTTACAATTATGACCTTGCTGGCAATTTTATTAGGGAGAATGAATTATCTTTCTACCCATAAAGGTATGGAATACATTGCGGAACTGGAAAAAATCCCGGCTAAAGTGGAAAAAATACTAGCTCTTAATGAAGATATTCGTAATATTGCAGAAACTATCAAGGATTGTAACAATGCCTTGTATCTGGGAAGAGGAATTAACTACCCCGTAGCTATGGAAGGGGCTTTGAAATTGAAAGAAATATCCTATATTCATTCTGAGGGCTATCCAGCAGCGGAAATGAAACACGGACCCATTGCTTTAATAGACGAAAATATGCCTGTTGTAGCAATTGCCACTAAAGACCCTCTCTACGATAAGATTTATTCTAATTTACAAGAAGTGAGATCGCGGAAAGGGCGTTTGATAACTATTGCCACAGAAGGAGATACCGAATTAGCTAAAATTTCTGAGAATGTAATCTATATTCCCGATACTTTAACTAATTTACAACCCCTTTTAACTGTTATCCCTTTACAATTACTTGCCTATAATGTTGCCGATTTGAAGGGATTAAATATAGATCAACCCCGCAATTTGGCTAAAAGCGTTACTGTAGAATAATCCTGCAAGCGCAATGACCTCGGTAAACATATTTTCTCTCACAGATTTCACAGATGTCGCAGATAAAAGGTCTCACGCAGATTTCGCAGATGACGCAGATTTGAATAGATAATATAGGATTTATATTTACAAGCCATAAATACTTATTATCTTGTCCCATTTTTAAGAAAGAAGGAGTAAGAAAGGGGACAACTCAAGCACAGCATTGAAATGGGTTGCCGAACTCCGATTCGGCAAATGCCGTCAGGCATACTTTTTTTTAAAGGACTTAGGCCTTATTGGCAACTGCTATGGGTTGCCGAACTCCGATTCGGCAAATTCCGTCAGGGATACTTTTTTTAAAGGTCTCCGTTCTTTTTGGCAAATCGGAATTTGCCAACCCATTATCGGACTTCTACCTTGGTAAAATGTGTTGCCGAACTCCGATTCGGCAAATTCCGTCAGGCATACTTTTTTTTAAAGGACTGCGTTCTTTTTGGCAAATGTTATGGGTTGCTGAACTCCGATTCGGCAAATTCCGTCAGGCATACTTTTTTTTAAAGGACTGCGTTCTTTTTGGCAACTTCTATGGGTTGCTGAACTCCGATTCGGCAAATTCCGTCAGGGATACTTTTTTTAAAGGTCTCCGTTCTTTTTGGCAACTTCTATGGGTTGCCGAACTCCGATTCGGCAAATGCCGTCAGGGATACTTTTTTTTAAAGAACTGCGTTCTTTTTGGCAAAGAAAGAATTTGCCAACCCATTAACTGACTTCTACCTTTGTAAAATGGGTTGCTGTCCTCGTCAACCACCTTTCACGATTTGTTTCTTTATTCAAAGGCAAGATGGAACAAAAAACCCGGCATAATTTTGCCGGGTTTCGGGAATTTTTCAGGGATAATCAGGAGGGCTATTCTTTCTCTTCGGTTTCTTCTTCAACAGGGGTCTCTTCGGTTTCTTCAATATTGGGCATAATACTGATATCAACCGAGGTCTTGGCAATTTCCGGATAAAAATCATCTATATATTCGCGGATAGTGGTTTCTATATCCGTAAATTTATCCAGAATTTCCTGACTGAAGAAAACCTTAATACGAGTAGAATTAAGGGTTTGCTTTAAATTTACGCGCGGTATTTCGCCATAAACATTATTCAAAAACTCAGGTAGGGACTTGGAAAGCTTGGCAATACCACTGATTTTTTTGTACGCTTTAAAACCAAAATGTGCTGCAGCAACTGTCCCCCCTATGATCAGGACTTTTTTTAGGAACTTTTTCATTGTTATTACCTCATTTGTTTAATTTTATCTATAAATGGATTTAATGCTACCCCAGGAACGGTTTTGCACAGACATCGGCTGAAGAAGGTGAAAATCTGATGTGGAAACAGGACACAGAGCAAATTCGCTATAGCCATAAATAACTATTCCCGTGAGGGATGCATATTGCGTATTGACAGTGTGTTTGCTTTTTTGTTGAATTCCGAATTGATTATTCCAAACTAAACAAGTGCCACTGCCATCTGTAACCTTAAGGCGATTTTGCGAGGATTTATTACCGGTTGAAACAACATTCAAAAAACGGGCATAAACACCTTCATAAGCTTCCGCTTCTCCTGCATTAGTTAATTGGCTGGTAGTTATCAGCACTGGTTGCGGAAGGTTATCGCTGCCCAGAATTTTAGTTTGAGAGATATCTTGCAGACAAGTCATCCCGTAAAATTCGGAAACAATGCCGCTAACTCTAACAAAATTACCCTTTTTAACTTTTGCATTTCTATCCAGAATCAAAATCCCTCGCCAGGGACCATTTAACTTTTCACATATAAAGTAGCCCCCTTCATTATAATCAGTAGCTGTAACAATTCCTTCTGTGGATACATTCCTACCCAAATATGGCGAAGGAAAAGTTCCATCACTACCCGCTGAGGAAGTAAACTGAATTTCATATATAGAAATGGCTTCAGCCCCGAAACTGAGGCAAACCAGAATGCTTAGCAGAATTATTATCTTTTGCATTAATACCTCTATAACTACATAATAGTTGAAGTCAATATCCTGTCAAGTAAAATCATTAAAAAAAGAATGGGAGATAGTAATATCGGGCAACGGCAATATGCGTTCCTCCTTATTTTTCAAACTGGAGCACCATTTTTTCCATTCGGCTTTTGCTGGTCTGCGATATCACGATTTTTTCAAATCAAGCTCACTACTTTTCTAAAATATATTTCTTAATCGTTACCAGCGGAACAATTTGAAGACACCTGTCTGCTTCGCAATCAAAAGCTTCCTTCCGAAACTCTTACTATCTGATGATCTTGACCTCCACTCGCCGGTTCAGCGCTTTGTCTTCTTCGGAGAGATTGTTATTCAGCGGGCGACTGAGACCATAGCCAACCGCAATCATTCTGTCTGCTTTAACGCCCTTTCCCTTCAGATAATTCACTACCGAGGCGGCACGGTTTTCAGACAATGTGGTGTTATATTTTTCCCCACCTTGATTTTCGCAGGTATGGCCAGAGATTTCAACCCGGATTGAGGGATTGTTCAGAAGCGTGAGTGCAATCTCGTTGAGAATAGGATAGGATTCGGCTTTGAGCACAGCGCTGTCATAATCAAAGTGGATATTACTGAATACGAATACTTTATTGAGGTCAAGGGGCTCCAAACGCAAATCCTGGCGAAACCGACTGGCTTGGCTGGGAGGTTTGATCCGGGTGGCAAACATTGAGTATCCGCTAGGGTTCGTATCCAGTCCATACTCATTGCTGACAGGCAGATAGATGGAATAGTTTCCCTGCTCGTCAGGCCTTGCCAGGGCTACATAATGAACTCCCTCGCGGTTGTAACTGAAACGCAATTCTGCCTGCACCGGAAAGTTCTTATCATTGAGCACGGTACCCCAAATCTCGATGTATTCTTCTTCCTCAACAACCGGAGTGAGGAGCCCGCTTAGCGGTGAGGTGTTGTCCGTATCCTGCACCCGTTTGACCTGACCTTCGCTGTCCTTGATATAATACGAACGGGGTGCATATTCTAAGCTGAGGGGTTGGATGCCCAGCACTCCATCGCGGGCACGATCAGACAGCAGAATGGCTTCGTTGGAATTGTGCAGATGATAAAAAGCTTTGTCGTTGTAAGCGGAGTTGACTGGAGCGCCGACATTTTCGGCTTGAGACCAGGTTTTAGCCTCACCATCCAGCACTACTGCCTTGTAGATATCATAACCTCCAAAACCACGGTAACCGTTGCTGGAGAAGAAAATGGTCTTGCCATCCCAATCAAGGAAGGGTGCAATTTCATCTCCTGGAGTATTGACATTTGCCCCCAGGTTGAAGGGACGCTGCCAGCTGCCATCAATATAGATACTGAGATAAATGTCATACCCTCCAAAACCGCCCGGACGGTTAGAACTGAACAGCATCAAACGGTCTTGATAAACATAGGGGTCAATTTCCTGATGGTCGCTATTCACGGTTGTTAAACGGGTAGGACTGCTCCAGCCGTTTTTGTTCTGGCTGGTGTAGATATCAAAATCCTGTCTGCTTTGTTCGTATTTTCCCATCAGGTAGGCAAATATACCGTTGGAGGAGAATGAACATAAAGCTTCGTCGCTGTCAGAGCACAGGGTTTCTACAAGCTCTGGATATGCCCAGGAATTATTCAAACGTTCTGCTCTCCAGATATTGGATTCCGCAAAGTCAGCAGGACGGCTGGAACTGAAATAAAGATAGTTGCCATCAGGACTGACGATAAAATGGGATTCTCCTTCATCGCTGGTTAGATAGACCGGATTTTCATTAACCTGGACCCGACGAAAGATGTTTTCCTGCTCTGCGATCAGATCCAGGTAATGGCGGGCGGTCATCACATAGTTCTGATCAAAGGTCTGGAGATACTGCTCAAAATAATACTTAGCATTGCTGATCTCTCCCAGTTCCAGATAGTTCATAGCAATCCAGAAATAGTGAGTAGCAGGCACATCCCCGTTCCGGACTTCAGCCAGAAACTGGTTCAGTGAAGCCCGGTAGTCTCCATCCCTGTAGCTCTCTAAGGCGGTTTTAGCTGCCTGGTTCTGTTCGTATAGTTGATAGGATATATCTACCATTATCTCTGGATTGATAGAGACCGATTCTACTTCGGGAATGTCGTATACTTCTTCTTCTTCTTCATAATAAATTGTATTATAGCCCTTTAGCGTCCAGTTGTAGTAGACCCAATTCAGGTTTTGATCCAGCTCCCGCAGGGCTTCCAGATAAAAATTGTTGGGATGGCTGGTTACTACTTCCGCTTGTTCCTGCGACATCCGGATCTTCATATTGCGTCCGAACTCCCGGTTTTCTATGGAGAGCACACCCCGGTCCTCAAGATAGCCCAGCACAGTGATATCACTTACTGTATAGTGCTCACGGCTTGATGCCAGCAGGGCATTAATCTCCTCTTGGATTTCAGCTTTGCGGTTTTGGATAATAATGCTGTCCGCAGTGCTAAGAGCTTGTCCATCCAGATCCGGGCTGTAATTGAGAAACTCTCGTAATTGGCGGACCTTGAAGCAGATTTCGTTGATGTTGCTTCCAGCCAAGCAACCAATCAACAGGATGAGGATAGCAAGAAGAAAGTAGGTCTTCAGGGTTTTATATGTAGTATTCATAATAACTCCATTTTGGTGTTTCAAATCGTTAATGGATTGAAAGCATCAAGCCAATTCCAAGCTTGAAGGTTAGACCGTCATATATTGCATTATGAGTTGGGAATTCTGACAAATTGACTGCGTTAGGTTTTTCGCCACCAGCATCCCAGAGCTTGATATCTTCATTTTTATACCACTCGCCTCCGAAATCTTCTTGATATCTGACCCCACCATAGAGATAAACAAAGCCTATGGATCCAGCATAGAAACCGCATTGCAGATTAGATTCTACAGCGGGTTGGACATAACTTGATTGGATAATGTAGCGATCCGGCTTTGAATCAGAATCGTCCTCTCCAGGCACATAATCTTCAAATTCGCGAACAAATTTATACTCTATGCTATCGGCAGATATTTTTCTATAAAGGGGATTCTGCCCTCCTAAGAGCAGTTTTGTCTCCCAAGTCCCAAAAACAGTTCCGGCTCTGTTGATATGGCTTATCCCCATGCCTACTGATAGCCAATCATAGGTCAGGACCAGTTGTTTGCTCGGATGCGCATAAGTTACCGATACCTTATCTATCAGGCCTAAACTGAAATGGAAAGTAGGATACTTTATGAGATGAGCATAGCTATAGTCGGAATTTCTAGTAACAGTATTAATAATATATCCCGAAATAGATAATCCAGTTGCCAGAGAACCGGATGAGCTATTCTTAACTTTACTGCTATTGTCGGCTGAATCTCTGTCCAAAGCGAAATAATGTTCAATCCCATACTGAGTGATTATTTTCTTAAAGGTCCGATAAAAATCCTGACGGCGGAGTTTCCTGATAAGTTCCTTGTCTTTCACATACGACAGCGTTTTCACATATCTGTCGCCTTCTTCCAGATGAAAACTCTCTTTAATGGGCGTATAGGGCTCTGGAGGCAGAACTTCATAATTATGATCTCCTGTGAGCAGCTTTAGGTCATTTGGTGGTATAGTAAGTGAATCTAAATCTACAATGTATCGGTTACCTTGAAGATGATTATCCAAAGTCAGGTAACCATATTTAAACTCAAATTTATGTTTGATATCGGAGCCGGGAACGATGTTGAATGTTTCTTCCAGCTCTAGTTTATGAACACTAAGCTTGAGGTTTTGAGTACTATAAGTGACCAATCTGGCTTTAACCACATAAGTTCCAGGATTCAATTTCATATCCTGGATTCTGGAATAGTGGGTTTCATTTATCCAGTATTCAACCTTTTCTTCATTGCTACTAAGGCTGAGCTTGCCATAAGGGAAGCTGAATTCGCGGACTACATTTTCGAATTTGCCGATTTCTATGGTTTCGGTAAAGCTCCTAATACCTATGGCTTGCAGGTCTGCCGGAGGGATCACTTCAATCTGATGATAGCCGATGGGGATTTTAAGGTTTTCCACACGGTTCTGGCTTTTACCATCTATTTTAATGGTGCTGCCGGGCTCGGAGCAAGTCAGGGTGATACTTCCGTCCTGAAATTCCAATTCAGGTTCTATATAACTGAAGGCCTCCAGTTCCACCTCGCGGTAGCCCCTGAGCACTTGATCCTTAGCAATGCCAAATTCATAGATACCAACCGGTAACGCGACTGGCACGGACGAGTTCATCTCCTCTCCGTTGATGAGATAGGACACATCTTGGTAGTTACTAGTGGGATATACCAGTCCTATTTGATAGATCTTATTATAGTCGTAATTCCTACCCAAGTATCTGTGATTCACTGCAAAAATGCGTAATTGGTAGCTACGATTTTCCCGCAAATCAAGAATCGGCTCCCAGAGCACCTTGTATGATATGCCACACTCCACATTGCGATACTGGCCTACCAATGCCTGCAGCTTAAACCAGGCGGAGTTATCATTTGGTCTACCGAAAAAGAATACATCGTATCGTTCACCCCAAGAATAGAGTCCGAGTTTGTAAGTTATCTCATAACGCTGGTTGACCCGATGAATGTCAAAATCTGTCAGTTCCTGAGCCCATAAGGGCAAACCTGCCAACAGAATAAGAGCAAAAACAATGATACTTATCTGTTTATTCATCTACCAATCCTCCTCTCACGAGATATATTCTATCAATTTTATATTCTATCCTAATTATAGCGAAGGAAAAGTTCCTTCACTACCTCCTGAGGAAGTAAACTAAATTTCATATATAGAAATGGTTTCAGCCCCAAAACTGAGGTAAACCAGAATGCTTAACAGAATCATTATCTATAGCATCTATACATCTTTAACTACATTTTAATTGAAGTCAATATCCTGTCAAGTAAAATCACTTAAGAAAGTATGTGAGATTGTAATTATGTGTAATGTCTAGTGCAACTTGACAACGAAAACTGCAAATTATGCAGCGAAAACGGAAGCTGTTGATTATCCTGTAGAGACGCACATAGAGCAATACCTGCCTTGCAATAGATTTAAGATACCCAGAGATGATCTTGAGGATGAAAGAATTTTGAAAATTTTTGCTCCCAGAGGTTATAATAATAGAATGAATATATGGAGGTAGTGATATGAAAAGTATTTTGAGATATCTAGAGCAACTTCAGGTAACCGAAGATCAAAGAAAGGTGGAGTATTACAATGATCATCTGGATAAGGATGAACATTGTGATGAGGCGTCTGATTCAGATAACAGGAGTGAGTGGCAGAATAGTTCCCACCCAGAGACAAAAACTAATATGAGTGATGGTCCCTGTAATGATGCCGTTATGAGCTCTTTACTGTGTGCTATAGCAAAGTCCACGCTCCTTGCCTCTTATCAACTTCAGCCAAGTGAACTTACGCTGATCGCTAGGATCTGCCACAAGACCAAAGCCAATGGTGAGCAGGATTTCAATGTGTCCGAGATATGCGAGATGTTGCCTGGAATTCAGGATAACCTGGATAAGCAGTATGCAACCATAGTTGATCTGATAGATCGGGAAATCCTGAGTACACCTCACCTGCGGGGAGCGGATTATCATTATGACCTGCAAGCGCTGTATGGCACAGGATTACGGCTTAATGGATTGCTCTGGAACCTGATCCTGGGTAAGGACCCTATTAGGGAGGGGCTCAAGGCTTTTAGTAAAGGCCTTGCCAAACCTGACAGTGCTATGGACTCCTTCTTGAAGATGATTGGAATACTCTTTCTTCATTATCCGGAGCTGAATGACGATTTTTCGTCCAATAACGGAGCTTGCTATGGCAGAACCGTAAATCTAATATTTGATGCCTATTTACAGGCCTTGTCTGCTTCCAAGAGTGCTACCAGGTGGAAGGAGCTCTGTAAAAAGCACAAACTCAACCCATTCTGGCAGAAATGTCTGCTGCTGATAGATTACTACAACCGCGAGACATCAAATCGGGTTTCTCCTGCCACCCTGGCATCGCTTCTGGCTAAAAACCCCAGGCAACGAAATAACTATATAGATAAGCTGAGCAAGGATAACCTGCTTTGCGCCGAAGGCCTGATAGAACCTCATTTCCCAATGTTTGATGTCTATATCCTGGAGCTAACCTCAAAAGCCATAACAGTTCTGCACGGCAAAGCGGATGAAGGGGCAGATAAAATGAGCAGAGTGGATAAATCGCTCTCCAACTCCTCTTATCTTACCCGCATCAATCCCACCCAGAAGTTGGAGCAGCTTATCCTGGATATACCTACCCGGGAACTAATCGTCACTATAGTGCAAAGGCTGCGGAATCCCCAGCGGGATAAATTTACCAAATGGGGTTTGGTTGGTGCGTCCCTGACAGCTGACAAGAATGTCCAGCATGGCTGTAATATCCTTCTGCATGGAGTTCCCGGCACAGGTAAGACCTTCATCGCAGGTGTGATCGCCAATGAATTGATGCGTCCTTTGATCCAAATCAATGCCAATGCCATCCGGGGCGCTTTTTATGGGGAAAGCGAAAAGCGAGCCCGGGAACTATTTCAGGAGATGCGTGAGGCAGTGAATAGCTTGTCTCCTGTCTTTTTGCTAAACGAGGGAGACCAGCTTATCCATCAGCGCCTGGAATCTCCCGAACGATCTGTGGATTATGCGGAAAATACTATCCAGAGTGTTTTTCTGGAAGAGATGGAGAGCTTTCCCGGCATCCTGATCATCACTACCAATCTGGTGGAAAATCTTGATCTGGCGATGTCCCGCCGCTTTCATTACAAACTTGAGATCAAGGTTCCGGATTATGAATCCCGGGTAGCGCTCTGGCGTTTGCATCTTCCGAATACCATTCCCGGCGCTCAGGACATCCCTGTGGAAAGCTTGGCGAAGGACTTCACTTTCACGGGAGGACAGATAAGGCTGGTGGTGCAAAACGCCTGTCATGAAGCGTTTCTGCGTGGAAAAGGTACCAAGCTGACCCTTAATGACCTACGCAAATATGCTTTACTGGAAAGCGGAACCAGTTTCGAGAGGACCATGCAAGCGATAGGCTTTACACTGTAATCACATAAAAACATCTAAGGAGGAATCGTGAAAGAGGTATTTAGCTACACCAATCTCATAATCAAGGGAGATAGCATTGAGATTATGGTAGATGGCATAGCCGTAAGCGGCAGGATTATCCTCAGGGATAAGAGAAACATTGCAGT
>Ga0302253_1001261_pt1 | contig 16017 bp, 22 predicted proteins | sample AAG_RA_Trp_MG_FD_193537 | JGI IMG/M metagenome (GOLD analysis project Ga0302253, IMG submission 193537) | Enriched activated sludge microbial communities from anaerobic digester in WTTP, New Holstein, Wisconsin, United States - AAG_RA_Trp | ecosystem: Engineered > Bioreactor > Anaerobic >...
CACCTCATCCGCATCGATTGTTTTGATCACCTGGATCGCAAGATCCCGCATTTTCCGATCATGCGACTGTTCAAACAGGCTGCTGTAGATATCAGCGATATTGTTCCTGATGGTATCTGCAATCGAGGGGATGTTGATCTTTTTTGTGAGTGATTCTGCTTTTTTTAAGAGCTTGAGTGTCAGTTCCCCATCCGCATTCTGCAGGTTCAACCTGACAATGGAGAGGATTACCGAGGCCTTCTCATACGGGGTAATGACTGCATCGGCAGCTGCTTCCATAGCGCGTATCAGGTCCCTGCGTTTTTCAGCATCCGTGCGGATCATACGATACAGTGAGATCAGGGAGTTTGCATATTCTGCCGGGTCCTTGATCTTCTGCGCTATCTGTAATGCGGTAGTGAACCAACGGGACTCCGGGTGGATTTTATTGAACCGGACAATGGTTTTTATGACCTGCCGGCGCGCCTGTGAGTCCTTGTCAAATTCGGTTTCATCCAGTTGCTGGATCGCACGTGCGAGGTTCTTTTCCGCGATCCCCCCATCAACCTGGCTGTAGGAAGATGCAAGATATGACAGGACAAGGACCTTATGGTAACCGGAATTGAGGATGTCCAGGCTCTTTTCTACGTCCTCAAGGATCTGGCGTGCATCCTCGGTTTTCTGCAACCGTGAGAAGAGGTCGGCCAGATCGCATAACCCCGTGAGCCTGATATAGGGATCGTATATCAAAAGGAGAAACTTGTGGACCAGCGCTATGACTTCCGGGCTCAAATGGACAAGTTCATTCCTCCGTAAAAGGAATGCCATGGTTTCATACGGATCTGTTGAATTGGGATGGGGAATTTCATCATTCAGGTTTGAAACTATCCTTGACATCATGGCATCGCGTTCAAAGGTGTTTTCAATCTCAGTTGCGAACAGGGCGAGTGGTATGATGTAGTCCAGGTTTGCGCTTGTTTTGGAACAGGACAGGATAATGTCGATTATCCCGGCAATTTTCAGCGATGCCTGCTGGGGTTTTACATGGTTCCTGATTATTTCCCTTCCCCGTACAAACGGTGAATATTTCACCCCGAACTCCTGTGTGGAAGAGACAAACGAGGGATCGTTTAGAAGGGTGCATCCTATCTTCACAAAACATTCCGCAATGCGCTCGAACAACTGACCTTTTAACGAGGGGTCGTTTATCTCGCCTGCGATGAGATACGCCTCTTCGAGTGCATCGCAGGATTGTTTGTCAATGGCGTATTTTATCACACCATCGATGATATTGGCCATTGCATAGGAAACCAGATCTTTTTCAAGAAGGGAATTGCTCCAGGCCTTCATCCTGAGCAGCAGGTCGAGGTCGCCCTGCTGGGCTGCAAGGATTGACGCCTCGTCAATGATACTGCTTAGCGCCGCAGACCGGGTGTTCTGCCCTTCAATCTCGCAGGTCAGCCCGACTGCTCTCTGGAGGAAGTCCCGGTTTTTGATCTTTACCCCGATCTTTGCAATCTTGATAACGATATTCGATATCGCGCGCTCTTTGAGCGCCTGTTCCCGGATGGACTCTGCGAACCGGATGAGGATCCCCGGATCATGGGAATCCAGAAATCCCCTGTCTACGAGGATAGTAATACTTTCCAGGATGAGGTGGTCCTGTTTTGGGTGGAGCAGGATGAGGTTCCGGATCGAAAGGATGTGAAGGATAAGGTCGTGGTAACTGGATTCGCGGCTCAGTTCGATCGTGGCCCGGTAAACCGCAGTGCTGACAACATCAGGGTGCAGTTTTGTGAGGATATTATTATGGATCAAGGGGATGCTGTCGTTTAACACCCCTTCCTTCAGCAGCTGGGTGAGACAGTCCGTGTATTGCACTGCATTCTCTATCTCGTGGTTGATTTTCCCGAATATTCCCAGGGCGTAGCTGAAGTTTCCCGAGGCCAGCATAATCTGGGAGAACTGGAGATAAATCCTCGAAAGAATGCCGGGATTGCAGTGACGTTCGAGAATTGGGATGAGTTCGGTGAGGACCTGCATGTCATTTGCATTGTTCGCCACGGCAATCCCTGCATGGACCATCTCCCGTATAGGGAAGTTTTCCTTGTCAGAGATGTGCTGCTGAAGATCCATTGCCGTGGATAAAAACCACTGGTCTCCGGAGCGCTCCGCTTTTTTGAGCAGATCGATGACCAATGTTCCCGTGACTTCCGGTTTGTCATGGCACAATTGCTGGAGAATCGTGATAATCTGTTGTTTGTCCCTGACTCGTTCGAGTAACTGTTCTGTTAAAGCGCTCACGATCTCAAGGAATGCATCGGGGGGGACTTCGGAAAACCGCTCGAGGAAAAGGGGGATATCTGCCATATCCTTCCCAAAAACAGTCTTTGCGCCTTTTCCGATAATCTCGGAAATGCAATTCTGTCTTCGTATTTTCTGGTGGATATTGGTTCCACTACGGATGCTGTCCAGGAATAAGGGCCTGTCCTTTTCGAGAATGGCAACGGTAGCCAGGGCTTTTGCGAGTTCCGCATGCAATACCGCCCTTTTGGAGATATCCCCGATCTCTTCAATGAGAAGGAGCGATGTACGGAGCAGGTTCTGGCTGCGCGTGGTAATCGCCCAGACAATCAGAAGCGGGATGATATCGATCATGATATCTGACCGGTATTTCCTGAAACTGATGCGATCAAGGAGGAGGAGTCCCTGTTCGATCAGGTCCGGGGCAGCTTCAGACACTCCGGCATCGATCAGGTCTCGGGCAAGCATGGCAAACACCCGCGACTGGTTACTTTTCTTGCTGATCTTGTCGGACAGGAGGAAAACAATCTCCAGCCAGCGGCGGTCTTTTGTGACAATATACTGCCTGTTTATCCGCGAGAAAAGTTCTTCATTGTCACTTCTCTCAATCTCCTGGATGGCGGCAGGAAGTGCGGGCCTGTTCTCCTTTATTGCTGTTTCGAGAATAAGCTTGTTGAGATCGGTTACAAGGTTTTTCCGTGCCCGCCGGTTCTGGGGATCATCAAGGACTGCGACAACCGGTTCCAGCACCTTCCAATCCTCCTCGGAAAGGCTGTTTTTTATATTGTGCAGTATATCGATGGTCTGGACCATGGCTCATCACATGTACCGGGGGATGATTAATGATCTGAATTTGACTAACACCTTTAAAAGAATTTCGAAAATGTATTCGCTTGATTTTTGATTATTTTTGTATTATTGGTTAAAAAATTGAGTATTTTGCCTAAAAGGAGGTGTACTGTAATCGATTTGCGAAACACTGGCACAGGGAACCGTTTTTTCCCTGATGATGTAAGATGAAGTGAGGTTTCAGGGCGCCCCTGGACCTATCTCCTTGCGAATACTGCTCATAATCTCCCGATGAAGCGCCTGTCCGTCCCCCGGTGATGGGGAATCAATGATTACGCGGATGATCGGCTCGGTGCCGGAAGCGCGGATCAGTGCCCATGATCCGTTCCTGAAGATCTTCACGCCATCAGTCTCATCGATTTTTTCGGAGGAATAGGCACTCTTCAGGTTCGCGATAATATCCGCGCCTTTTTGCGTGACGATCTTTTCCTTGATAATGGTGCGGGGTGGAAGTTCGTCAACAAGCTCGGAGAGTTTTTTTCCGGTAGATGCGAGGAGGGAGACCATCATTGCCGCCGTCATTCCGCCATCGCGGCAGAACTGGTGTTCCGGAAAGATCAACCCGCCATTTCCTTCGCCCCCGAAAATGACGGGCTTACCCTGGTTAATGAGGGAGCGCATGGTTCGTGCAACGTAGATGCTCCCGACGGGCGTGTATTCGACGGATGAATGCTCCTCTTTGATAATGTCCTCTGCAACCTGCCCGGTGCTGACCGGCGTGACAACGATCCCCTTCTTCTGGCGGCAGATGTGCCGTGCGATGAGAGCAAACTGCAGGTTCTCTTCAACAAACCTACCTTTCTCATCAATAAATACGGCCCGGTCTGCATCCCCGTCGTGCGCAACGCCAAATGCCGCGCCGCTTCCCGTGACCAGTGCAGCACAATTCTTCAGGCCCTCCAAAGAAGGTTCCGGCAACCTGCCCGGGAATCTCCCGTCCATGATTGCATTGATGGTTAAGACCCTGCACCCAAGGTCTGTTAATATCCGCGGGGTGGTGAGGCATGCCGGACCCGAACCGGGGTCCACAACAACCGTCATCCCGTTTCCGGGCGTACCGGAGAACGATCCCGTTATCGCCGTGATATAACTTGTAAGAAGTTTCGGTTCCTGAGTCTCTTTCCCGGTCCGATCCCACGGCTCAACGGAGAATGCCCGGCTGAAAATCGTCTCTTCGAGTTTTACCGTTTCCTCGTCACCCATCTCCGTCCCGTCAGGCTCGATGATCTTCACGCCATTGTATTCCGGAGGATTATGCGATGCGGTAATCACGGCGCCTGCGGAAAAACCCCCTTTGACAATATACTGGAGTGCCGGTGTCGGGAGAATCCCGCAGTCGACAACATCACACCCTACAGAAAGAAGCCCGGCTTTGAGAGCCCGGATAAACATTTCTCCGGAGGTCCTCGTATCACGCCCTACTGCAATCCGGCCCTTTCTCATGGATCCAAGGGACTGTCCGATCACCATGATCAGTTCCGGGGTGAGATCCTTTCCAACTACCCCTCTCACCCCGTTGGTTCCGAATAACCGTTTCTGCATCTTCTTTACTGGCATAGTCCATACCACATGGTGTCGTATCCTTATTTATAATCGTCAAACATGTGGAGTGCCCCTATCACTTCTTCCGTTGTGGGATCTTTCAGTACACACCGGTCGATTTCAAGGGAGCCGATCACGATCTTTGCATAGGACCGCTGTTTATAACCCTCGATCACGGCGAAACAGATCCCGTGCCCGGCATACATTCTCAGAATTGAATCCAGATCGGTATGGTGCATCGTGCATACTGTTTTTTCACTATCAATCCCCGTTGTGATGTCCGCACCTGCCTCGTAGAAATGCGTCGTATCTTTCCCGTCTTCAAGATGATACTCGTGATCGCCGAGATGCTTGATCACTCCGACAGGGCCGATTTTCTTGAGTTCCGGAATAAGTTTTCTGATAAAAGTTGTTTTCCCGGAATTTGATCTGCCGGCAACCTGGATGATCTTCATTGAGGATCACGCTCGGTATTCTGATCGGTAGTAGCCGGAAAAATCTCATGCTTTGGAGCGACAGGTATCTCGGTACTGGGATCCTCCTGAATGGGCGACTCATCAGGGATTGGTTCCTGTAGCGGGGAGGCATGATTCTGGGGATTCTCTTCCTGTACTGGTTCAGGCAGATCCATTGCTTCCCGTGGAGATTGTTCGGCGGCCCTTTCATCATTGCGTGCTTTTAAGACCGTCTTTGCCGCTTCACCTACACTCCGCATCACTTTTGTGATACGGTCTTCGATATCGATCTCTTCATCGATATCAAGTGTCGTTCCCTCAACCTCGAGGAGGAACCGGGATACTTCGCTTGCCTCAAAAAGGAGGTCATCGAGTTCGTCCGTGGTAAAGAAGCCGCACATAGCCCCGTAGAAGAATGTAGCGCTTGCCTTTCTCACCTTGCGCTTGAACGAGTTCCTTGCCTGGTTTACCGCCTGGGGGGTATAGGTGTCCTCCATGAATGGGACGAGCTCGGGGAGGTGCCTGCCGATAAACGTCATCTCGGCACCCCCGGATGTGCGGAAGTCGGTGCACAACCGGGCAAGCGCCCATTCGCGGGCGGTGATGTAGGTTCTCTTCCGCAGGAACTGGTTGACTTTACGATAGGTTGCCCCATCGACCTTCTTGAATTTCTTATACTTGTTGATCTCCTGTTGTTCGCTGGTATTGTCCACTATCAAACACCTGTTCCTGCGGCTGTAATGAGAAAAACCTGAAAGAAGTGAAGCAATTTCCGTTCTTCTGTATAGCAGTATGTGGTTTATTGTAAAAAATATTGTGGGGGAAAATACCTGATTTCACCGACGTAAAATGAAAAAAATGAAAAACAGGAAACCGCTGGCTCTGGAGAAAACCTTCTTACAACTCATTCAGTGGAATTCCGAGTATGATCTGCCGTCTCCCAGTGGAAAAACGTCCTTTCTTTTCAGCCAATACCTCCGAAGAGGGATTGTCTCCCCTGGGGGGAAGGCAGTCCAGGGGATTAGTCCCCCAGCTTCCTGTTTTAATCTTCCTGAAGGCCCGTATACAGCTAAGTTCAACAGTCCGGACGGGTGACATACCGTGAGGATGAGAAGAATCCGGGGGATTCTTCGTGGTGCGAGTGTCGGAAGATCCCGAACGCCCGGGGCACCATCCGTTCTAACACAATTTCATTCAGGTTTTCTGCAGAGCCAAGATAGCAACGTCAAAAAAAGATCATGATGGTACACACGCTACGCGTACCTTTGTAGTGTTTTTGAAGGCGAATCGGTCTGATGAGGATTTATTCTTCCGGTGCCTGCTCTCCCATGATATCGCGGATATAATGTTTCATCCGTGACTGTGGCGAGGTATCGGCAGGCTCCTGAGGATCGGTGATGAGGGTGCTCTGTTTGCCGGGTGGTGCGGCCTCTTTTGGTTCTGGAGAACTTCCTTGAGATTCCATCTGCTGCCGGGACCGGATATTACTGTTGTTTGAAAGAAAGGCGTCAAGTGCCGATTGTGGTATTCTCCAGGCACGGTAGGAAATCTTGATCCCCTGGAGCCTTCCGGTTCGAAGCCAGAGATGAACGGTTTTCTGGTGGACGCCCAGAATCTCTGCGACCTGGCGGGGATTCAGCATCTGGGTTTCTTCTTTCATACTCAAACATTACCAATGGTTCCCAATGGATATAACTGTTCATACGAAACTGTCGCATGCGACTGCCCGACACCTGGTTGATGTGAGGGATGATAAAGGAAATTTCACATACGCCAACGCGTCATTCTGACTTCGTCCTGATGGAGTGACTTCCTGCTCGACACCACGACTGGTGTTTCAGGTATACACTCCTTTTACGCCCATCAACCAGTCAATTCTCATCAAATATCCGTTCTTATGTATAGCATCATTTGGTTTATAATAAGAGTGCGGTCTCTTCCCAAGATAAACAATATATTGAAAATATGCAGATATTTTCCGAATCAGGGCTTAAATTGGTGTTTTTAGCACTTGCTCATCAGCATGTAATTTTTCGTAAGGTAATTAATGTGGTTGGGGACAGCGGTCTCCTGGATGGTCAAAAGAGGCTTGTTTTTCTGATCTGATTCGACAACCGGATTGCTGCAGTATTTTTTACCAGTTGTTATGGGCATTTCATCTGTATGTGGTGAGATAAATGAGCTACTATGACGTGGGCCGCATTCACTTACGGGAGATGTGCCTGGCATGGGGTATGTCCAAATGGGCAGGATTCTGGTGTGTCACACTGCTGTCAGAATAAAAAATTTTGAAATCCAATTTTCGGGGTAAGACTAAAGTTTTTAAAAATGTTTCAAATCCGAGGTATTTACTTCATAGATTAGAATTCTTAATTTTTTTGTATGCTAATTTAAGACGTTATTGAAAAACAATCAAATTATTAAATTTGACAATTGTTCACGATTCTTATACGTGTTCCCGTCTATTGTTTGGTCCGCCTTTCCTTCAGAAAACTCACAACGTAGCAAATTTTGTCGTATATTTCTTCAAATGTTTGAATTTCTAATCAAAATTTTTCCAAACTATCGAATTATGTGACGCTGACCTCATTGTTCTCTGATTGTTATATGATTGTCATATTCGCCGAAAAATATGATATTAAAATTCTCTCGAAGATCATCAAGGATAAAGATGGTTTCCAATTATTTCATTCTGTCCTCTCAAAAAAATTCATTGCCGCATCTCTCAACGGGAATAAATGGAAAATCAAATTATTTTAATAGTTCTTCCTCTCGTTATAAAATGGATACAAACGATTTTTTTTGGATATTCTTTAGCTGTCACCTATCATCACTGAGAAATTGCCTTGAAACCTCTTTGAAACGCCATTAAGGATTGGATACCTTTCGCCGTGATTATCAGATATATTGTAGCAGATTCGATGCTGTTCAAAATTGGTCGTTTGCCTGGTTTCCTTGAACTCCACGATCCCGTATATCATAACCGTCCTCCAGATTTTTCCGCCGGTAAGATGTGCATAGTGAACTTCCTGCGAAGTGTCTCCATCTCTTTCAAAGATGAACCCTCCTTGCAGCTCAATCTCCTGAATCATCACTGACACAGTCCACGCGTTCTCTTGTATGAAACGGGTTCATGAAGAAAATCTGGCGCAAAAACAGATTCTTTGGCAAATGACAGGGTGCAGAGTACAGTAATGAGACTTCGATCCCTTGTGGGAAAAAACATGTCCGGTTCCGTTGTGGTTCAAGAATCTTAATAGAAATCAATTTTCCCAATGACGCCGCTGTGAATAGTGCTCCTGGTATTTGCTGTCCCCAAGAAAAATTCTCCCTCTCTTTTTTCCATCTTGGGCTATGGATTATCACAGGTTCCGGAAGCGGTCGACTATCAGGTTTGATTCGTCCAAATAGCGTTCTTCTCCCAATTCAGGTAAAGATCCGTTGTATTTTTGCATCTCATTCACAGTCTCTCCGGCCCCTGTGATCCCTGAAAACCGCCATAGTGCATTTCTGTGGGCGTTTATCGGGTCAAGTGGGTCATTGGATACGGAAAATGAAAAAAACCCCTGTTTTGCCCCGCGGTTTTATTCCGTATTAGTGACCAGTGGTCTTGCAGTGCATTGAGAAAAGTCATATTGTAGGCTCAATGTCAGACAATAGCATTACCCTGGCCCAAACCAATCGCCCGAAAAACTGCGGAGATATCGCGATTTCCGAGTTTCGGAGAATAGATAAAATCCCCAAGGTCGAAAAGTAGAAAATTAAACTCGGTTTCGGCCTCTCTCTCCTTGAATCAGTCCGTTGGAAAAGCAAAAAATTAAATCGGAAATGATATCGATGATCACTCCCGGTTTAAATTTATGCCAGAAATCCTGATCCCATTGGTTGGAATAATCGATCTCGATCCAGAGATGATCAAAATGTCGGCTCTATCTGTGGGCGTTGTCCTGAATAAACCTCTGAAAGTATCAGAGGAAGTATGGTCTGAAATCATCAGAAGGAAGTATTCCGGAAGATATCGGAACGTGGATGATGTTATCAGAAATGCCTTCGGAATGCCGGTCAATGGAAAACCCGTTAAAAGTTATTCAGATGAAGGTGATCCAGTTGTCATCAAAGCTTATTGAAAAAAATGCTCTGCCCGTAAACCCTGTAAGTCAGACGGGCAAAGCAACATATGAAACGAAGTCCGAGAATAAAATAGTTGCTCCTTTCTGTGAATTTTGCAGCCCGGTTTCATCCGCTGAAAAACACCATCTCAATGTTTTCCCGGATAAGTACGGGTTCCTCTGGTCGTGCCAGATCCCACTATCTTGTCCGCATGCAATCACCGAAGGACCGATCATCGTGGACTGCATGATCTTAAGATCGATCTACGCAGCTGTGCCGGGAAACCCTCATGATATCGATCCAAGATTCCGGACAAAGCGCCGAAAATTACGGGTGCAGCTCACAAAAGAGCTGAACATTATCCGCGGGATAAGATCGGCGGTGGTCTAAATGCGGCAGCTCATAACGTATTCCCTGATCATCTTCGTGATTGGTTTCTGCCTGGGAACTGCGATCACGCTCCTCATGGTTGCCCCGGCTCTTTCTGGGGGGATCTGAATGCTGCAAAGAGGTTCTATTGTTCAATGGACGCCGCGTGATGAACTTCATAAAATCTTCCCGAGAGAAACGGCATTCCGATTATACAAAATGGTCCCGCTCGCCGGTGTCATTGAAGATATAAACGGAAATGCTGCCCGTATGCGTTTCAGAACACCGAAAGGAAAAGAGTACATGACGGTCTTGCTATCCGAATGTATCCCGGCGGGGGTGGCCCATGCAGAATAATCATTCCAAGAAAATACCGGAGAATCAGATCGTCCTTTCCTTCAAGGATAAGGAAACTGCCGATTATGTCCGGCTCGTATGCAGAAGAAAGGGGACGGATCTTGAATCCTACATCCTGGATAACATTGAATGGGACGATCCACTTCCTTGTTCCTCTGATCTGAACGAAGGCGAGAAAATCACAGTTGAAACGTGCGATGGGTGCGATCAGCGCTCTCATTGTCCTGATGCGGTGGTGGCCTGAATGGAACAGAACAACGATTCCCCGCAAAATACCGATCCTGCTGTCTGTTTTCATTGTGGCGATCATTGTATCGCAAAGCAACCGCCGGACCGTAATGGATGCGGCCTGTCCTGTGATGAGTGCGAATGTGATGTATGCACATCGGCAGGGCGCGGGGGTGCATGATGGGGGACATCCGCCTGGAGGCTGCAAACCTCCTGACTGCAATCAGCGAACATGATCCCTATATCAACCATATTGAAAGGGCGATCATCGACAACGCCATTGAGGTCCTGGATAATGCCCGGTCACGGGAGGATGCGATCCTGGAGGATGCAGCGATCCGCCGTAACCAGGATCTCGCAAGGGCGGAACAGATCGGAGCGGACCCTGACAACATCCCGGAGCTTGAAGATTATATTTGTCTGCGAGGGGTGACCGGCTGATGCAAACCGTTTGCATTGAAGAACAGCACCGGGACATCCTCGCTCTCTCTGCGTAACTTACCAGGGCCACGGAGGGAAAAGGAGAATGTCACCGGCTACTGTACAGTATCAAAGGCAATATAAAAAACTATTTTTAAAGCACAGAGGAAAAACCGTCAACCTGCATGATCTGATCGGGTATCGGGGGAAAACTATTCCGGAGATCCTTTCACAGATTGATGCAACGGCAGAGGTAAAGGGGTCCGATCCGGTTTATTCAAAATTATACAACCGGCTCCGGCTCCTGGTAAAATACCAGCTCTATGAGTTCGTGAAAAAGGAGAAAGTCAACTGGCAGAAAACCAACGCGGCCCGGATGCGGGAGATAGAAAATAGCGTTCAAACGATTTTTGCGGAGGAAATGAAAAAGGACACCCTCCCCATTGTTTCCGCTGGAACCTCTCCGAGGGAGCCAGAACGCGATATTTCCACTGTAAAAGTCACGGAAAAGGAAATCCTCGTCGTGCCAACAGGGCAACTTATTTACTTGTTCTCGCAGGTGCAAAATTCAAGCACCCCGGAGGAACCTGCAAAAATCCAAACTAACAAACAATGGTGGGAAAAAATTTACAAGATTCCCTCCAGGTGCAGCGCGGACCGGGTCGAAGCTGTAAAATTGTTGATGGAAACCAGGACCCGGTTATGGCAGGAACAGAACCAGGAATGGATCACAGATCCGCTATTCCGCCGTGATCTTAAATGCCCGGCCTGTGGAAAAATCGGATACCAAGAACCAGGAAAGGGGACGGCTAAATGTCAATGTGGATGGCAATGGAAACCACCGATCCAGCCGAAGTTAAAAAATAAGCTGGCATATTGCCAAAGCACGTTTTCATTGTGGGAAGAAAGCACTCTGGGAAAGGAACTTTACTTTGATCGGGGTCCTGGTTCGGCAATGGTCCGGCTCCCGGCCCGTACAAGATTTACGGATATGGGGAGAAAAGTAAAGAACATCCGGACCTATGAAAGGGCATGGGGCCGGGCTAATCTTCTATTCTCCAGGGGCGTGTTTCTCACGCTCACCACGGACCCGGCCCTCCATAAGTCCCTATGGCATGCCAACAGGCACTTAACCCGAGCCTGGAACAAATACCTTACCCTCCTCGTATCGAAGAAAAAGAAGGCAAGGAAAGCCGGTCACAATTCAGAAAAAGAGGAACATGATGAAATTGATCACGGCGTCGGACGCCTAAAATATATTGCAGCTTATGAGTTCCAGGAAAACGGCCTTATCCATCTGCATGTCTGCTTTTTTGGTATCCGGTACCTGTCAAGCATGGACCAGATCGCGGCCGATTGGAAAGAGTGCGGCCAGGGCCGGATCGCTCATGCTTACGGCATCAGGAGAAACGGGAATACCTGGGAATGGAACAGGGAAAAACCGGACGATGCCGCCGGTAAATCCCCGGTTGATTATCTAAAAAAATACCTGGAGAAGGCCTTGTATGTCTCGGAACATTTCCCGATGTACTGGGCGATCAATAAACGATTCTGTTCTATGTCCAGGGTCTTGCAGACAAAGGAATGTGAAGGCTGCAGGGCCGTATGGGGATCAGGTTTGCGGATCTGTCCGGATTGTGGAGCGCCATTAAAGCCGGTATCAAAGGGATTCCGGTACTTAGGGACCCTGGAGAAAGACAGCGGCCCGACAGCTTCCATGATGGACCGGAACCGGGGGAGAAGTCCCTTTGATCCGCTCGGATGGTCCAGGGACCAGGGGGTACCTGCATGACCGGAAGGAAACAGAAAGCCAAAAAAATCATCCTTGTCCTTACTCCTCCGATAATCGAATCTCTGAAAAAAACCAGAGCGGAACGAGAAAAATACATCGGGGTTGAAACGGGGTATTTCACTGATGAGGAACTGCTTTTAATCGGACTTGAAAAAGTCCGGCAATGGTACCCGGTCCTTGCACAGAAACAAAAACGCCGGTCCTCAAAATGTGAAAACCAGTGTACCCTTTTTGATGAGGAGGACCTGGAGCTTTCCGATCCGTTGCCCTGTCAGGAGTGCGAATCCTTCCAAAAGTGTCCCTGTCATGATCCGCATGCCGGATGCGAAACCGAGGTACCGGCATGACCCGGATCATCCTGGTTGATCCAAAGGGAGAGCTGGTCCTTCATTCCATCGCCATTGAAACAAAGGGCGATGCAAAGCGCCTGGAAGATTACTGGCATAAGGAGGAACAGACACGGGGGCATGAAGTAGATCGGATCATCGTGTCCGGTGAAACATGCAGGATCATGGAAAGGACCGATCCGGTCCCTGTCCCGGCCTATGCAGCGGGAAGTCTTTGTAAAACGACCAGGAGCGGGTCCTGATGCGCTCCGGGCAGGATATTGAGCGGGCATATGATGAAACGGGCCAATGGTCGGATACGGGCCGTGAACGCTTCCAGAATCACTATGCAGGGACGGGAAAGAAGAACGGGCGCCGGCGCCGGCCGGTCATACCGGCGTTTTCATCCGATGAGTGATCAACATGTGCGACAAAAAAACATACAGGCTGGGCTCCTTGTCTGCGGCCGATGAGGTAGCGATCCGGCGCTTAATGCCGGCCCCGCGATCAGCGGAGGAATTATACCGGGCAGCGATGGAGCAACGGCAGAAAAAAACGACAAGCGGGGAACATCCATTCTCCGCAAAAGGTGATCGTCGTGAGTGAAAAGGTATGTCCTTATGATGGTGCCTGTAATGATCAGGACCGGATAAAACGGACAAAAGAACATGCAGAGGCAACAGGGTTTCCCGCGGCGGTTCTCTGTTGCATGGATTGTCCCTTTGAGAAAAAAGGTAAAAAGAAAAAGAAGGTCCAAACCTCCATTGAGATTTGCCGGAGTGCTGCATGAAAATTTTTGTAGCAGAGGACCAGGGGCACCCGGAGGCCCGGCAATTCTGCATTGATCACAATATCGGAATGGTATATTCTCCTCACAGATGGACCATGCCAAAAACCGATAACTGGATTTTTGATAATGGAGCTTTCCCGGCATGGGTCCGCGGACAGATTCAATTAGACGTGACGGCTTTTTATCGCTGTCTCAATCTCATTTCCGGATCTGAAAACCTCCCGTATTTCGTGGTTGTTCCCGATATCATCAACCCATCAGATCCGGAGAATTTCAAACGATCCTTAAAATTCTCTCTCGCCCATATCGACAAGATCCCGGATCACATCCGAAAATATTTTGTTATTCAACCTGGGATGGGAATAAATGAAGTTCTCCCGGTCCTGGATAAAGTGACGGGTCTTTTCCTCGGTGGAGGGGATCAGAAATACCAGGAGAGGACCGCGGAGTTTTGGCGGGACTTTACCAGGGATCACGGCCTGCTCTTTCATATCGGCAAAGTCGGGACCAGGGAGGGATATGATTTTGCCTTCATGGTCGGGGCGGATTCTGTCGATGGTTCGACACCCATGAGGCATCAGGACTTGGAGAGGATTACCCGGTGGAGGGCGGCCCCGCTCGGGAATCAGCGCAGGATTTTTGATTACCGGATCCGGAACATGGCTGCAAGTATTGACGGGATGGGCGGGGATCTCCTATGAGTGGTTGCGGATCTCCGGGTGCCTGCTCCTCATGCGGCCTGCCATTATCGGACAACCTCCCGGCTCATGATACGAGCTATGAACCGGATCACCTGGCCGTGATCCGGAAAGTCTGTGATCGGTGCTGGCATCACCCGGCCCTTTTCTTTCTCCCGCGGGAGATAGAGATCCACGGATCGGAAAGGGCAGTCCTTGAATACCAATGGCGACTTTTCCGCGGGATTGACAAAGGGCAGACAACCCTTTTCTCCGCGGTGCCGGACTTCGCAGAACCATTCTATCGCGCCAAAGGTGATCAGTCATGAAACCGTGCGTTAAGCTCTGCGATCTGATCCGGTGTCATAAACTCTGGCCGGACTTCAGCGGAGGCGGGGCGGCCCGCTGCAGTGTGATGGGGATGGTCCCGGGCCATATGGATCATTGCCCGGAAAAACTCCTGCATTCCTATGAGGAGATGATAGAAGTCCTTGCAGATTTGGAACACCGTCAATGGGTCAAATGGTCAAAGTCATTGGCAAATACTGAAACCCTTTCACCGGAACGCTTACAGCGCTGGAAAAAGCTGTGGGTGTCTTACAACCAACTATCAGAAGATGAGAAGGACCAGGATCGCGTATGGGCTCGAAAGGTTCTTGCCCGGCTCCTCACTGAAAAGATGGTTGATGTGAAGGCGATCACCGAAGAGGAGATCGCAGAATTACCGTTTGCGGAAAGGGATCATAATGTCTGAAAGGAAAGCGGACCTGATCACGATCATTAATACTGTAATGCTCGCGGCCCTGGTCGCCCGGACCTTTCACATATTATAATCCATTTTTAGAATGGACAAAAGGAGAATCTAATTATCATTGCATGCGACCGGCTCCGCTGCATCAATCAAAGAAACACATGCGGCAGGGTCCACAGAAAGCGGCCCGCAGATGTCCGCACATGTGCGCGGGCGGGGCGGCCCCTGGACCGCGACCGCTGCACGGCTCGCGGTTTGCGTTCTCTGTTTATGTACATATATACACCGGGGTATACCCTCATCCGGTACCACCCTCATTAGCTGTAACATTGCATAGTGCCAGACATCACAGGGCCGTATCTTATTTTCAGTCAAAAAGGATCTCTCCGCATCAGAAATCTTAATCCCAACGGACCTTTTTTTTGTGGACATAACGAAAATTATATTTATACAAAAAGACCAAAAACCTTTTTATAGTGTCCTAATTGTATCACTTTGTATGGCAAAAGTAGAACTTGCCCCGGCAACTCATGAGGTTGTGCCTGTCGCAACCCTCGCACCGCAGATGAATAACCAGGATCAGTATGATCCGGTCATGCAGGAACTCAAGGATCTCAATGAGATCATGCAGGCTCCCGGACAGTCCCCTGAAACTCTCGAAGCAAAGGCGAAGGACTGGCTTATCCAGCACCCGACCGCAACCAGGGCGCTCCTGCTCGGTGCTGTCGGCGCTCCCATGCTCGTTCATGGGGTGGCCGCAGCGGAGTTCAATCTCACACCGATTGGTGAGATCATCGATGCCTTTGTTGGTATCCTCCCCAAGTTCCTCGATCTGATCATCGCAGCGGCCCCGATCATTATCGGTATGGCAATCGTTGCCGCTGTCGTTGCGTTCCCGGAGAAGATCCTGGGACAGCTGAAGTGGAAATAATGGGACCATTCCCCTTTTTTCACTTCTTCTAACGTCTGAAAAAAGGGATAAAATGATCCGAAAAACACAAATAAAATTCCTGCTCTGTTTTCTGATCTGTTCTCTCTGCTTATCCGTTATGCCGGTCACCGCTCAAA
>Ga0302253_1001262_pt1 | contig 16015 bp, 13 predicted proteins | sample AAG_RA_Trp_MG_FD_193537 | JGI IMG/M metagenome (GOLD analysis project Ga0302253, IMG submission 193537) | Enriched activated sludge microbial communities from anaerobic digester in WTTP, New Holstein, Wisconsin, United States - AAG_RA_Trp | ecosystem: Engineered > Bioreactor > Anaerobic >...
GAGCGTTACTATAGGAGACCTTCACATAACTGCTATCGGAAGCGTTACTGTAAAAAAGCCGAATACGGTTAAAAGTTTCTGTGTTTCCTGTTTTTTGCGACGCACTGTATTCTACCCAGGGATTGTAATCAACATAATAGCGGACGCTTTCTTTCTGCGGTTTAGCACTTTCCAGGGCAGTAGTATCTAAAATGGCTAAACTATCAAGTTGCAAGGGCTCAATAACCTTTTCCGCCACATAGTAATTTCTGGGAATATAAGTATAACCCGTAATACCTAAAGAAATATCATTTTTACGGGGAGTCATAAAGGAAATACTTTCCCAGTTGCGAGAGAAACTATGTTTAATGGTTTGCCTGAAACCAGCTACAATAGAAGTTATTCCTACCATTCCAACTCCAGCGCCTTTATGGGTTGCCTGAAGTTCCTGACGCAGTTTACCTGTTATTAAGTCACCTTCAATAATAGAATCCCCGTAATAGGCAATCCGTAAGTTTTGCGTCGGTTTCTGAAGCTTCACTAAAAAGGGTTGAAGAGGGGTTAAATCGTTAGCTATGGCAGTAGCTTTATTAGCAATAAGAGTATCGGCAGCCATAATAGCTGCTTCAGGTTTTAGGGAGGCAAACCAGGAAAGCTTTTTCAGAGAGAAATAAGGGCTTTCTGTTGCCGGAATTACTCTGGCTAAAACTTCCACTAACAGAGCTGCTATAGCCACTAAAATTAGTGGTCTGATAAATTCCTTATTCATATTTCCTTTTATGCTGTAGCTTGGGGCGAATTCCTCATTGCCAAATAAATTTGCAGGCAAAAGCTAAGCCCTTTGGGCAGTGACGATTCTTGGCTAACAGTTTACAACTTAAGTGCCAATTTTTGTATCTTAGGCAATCGTCAAGAACTATTTGTTTTTATAGATTTTTACTTTATTATATCTAATAAAGATTGTTAGGAGTGCTTATGAAATTATCTGGTTTAGGGTTCACTATAGGTATAGGGATTGTTTTGTTTTCAATCCTATCTTGTTCTGTTCCACAAAACTATTCCGCAGCCAGTGCTGCCGCCAAAACACCCGATGTGGAAAGAGTGGCAAAAGTTGTTAATAGCCACCAGGATAAGCTGCAGGCAATATTTGGGAAACATTCATACCAAAATGCTATGCAAGGTGATTTGGAATTCACGCTTTATATCACTGCAGAAGGTAAAGTTCAGGAAGTAGAGATTAAAGCGCTTTCGGGAAAATTCTATTCCAATTTTATTGCTGAACTAAAGCAGGAAATCTTGAGCTGGAAATTTAGGGTGGAGGATAAGATAATTTATAGTTTTGTAATTAGTTTTCGCCGAAATTAAGAAAGAGTTTTTAGCCCCTGAAGCCACCGAGTTTATATCCTAAATAGTTTTCGTATGTAAAGAAGGCAAAAGGCAGCTACAAACTATAGTGTAGCAATCTAAATGCAAGAGGGGGAAGAGGTCTAAAACAGCTTGGTAAGTGCAGAATTTGCCTCCAAGTTAACTTATTCCCAAGAGCATAATTTGGATATATGTCAGCGAAATTGTATGCCCATAAGTTTAATTCAATAGCAGCTCTAAAATGTTAGCAGGGATAGCATCCTGATAGGAATATGGTTGGTTAATTTGCATTCCCAAGGCATCAATAAGCACTTTTCCTTTCACAGTATATCTAATTTCTCCTTTAACGGCACCTTTCACGGCTCCCCAAATGGTTTTCAAATTGTTGAGCTTAAAGGCCATAACTCCATCCTGCGAATAGATATTCTCGTTGAAGATAAGCTGATTTTTCAAATTTCCAGTTCCAGCTAATTTTTCGCTGATATAAATTTCGGCGGGAAAACCTTTAAAGTTAAATGTAAGTCCATAAGGGTTCAAAACAATAAAATGGATATGCAATTCGGTTTCGCCAATGCCGATTTTTTCAACCGTGGTCTTGGTTATTTTAAACAAGCTCTGTCCATTGGTGCTGAATTTGGGAATAATGCTCATCAGTTCTTCTTTTAAATCCAATTCGTAGGGCTTGTCAAACTTGAATTTTTTACCTATTCCCAGAACTTTGCCATGTCCTTTGCCCGTGATAAAAAATAGCACTTTCTGGTCTAGGGAACTAACCATTTTTACCACGGGACGCGTTTCCAGTTCCACCGTAAAATCCAAACACATAGCTGATTTTTTAGGTATTTGCACCATCTTTTGCAAGGTAGCAGTTCCAACTTTGTGGCGGTCTTTATTCAGCAACTCCACCTCCAATTGATCCAGTTTCAGTTTGTAACAATTGGGGTTATTAACAATAAACGATATATTGATAGTGCTTTTATCAGGGGTAATGGAGACCACTTTTACATCCTGAATTTTTGTTACTGCCGGGCTCTTAAAGAGTTTACAGGAACTAAGAGAGAAAAGCGCTAAGCAGCAAACTATCATCCTTACAATGTTTTTCATTTATATCCTCCAGCCGTTTTATCTACGAATTGCCTGAACCAAATCTCCAGAGCAATAATATTGAACAGCATTTCTGCCTGGCTGTTATCTCCAGCCAGATATTTATGCCAGTAAAAGTTTATTTGGGGTAAATTCCAGATTCCTCGTTGCCGCAATGTTTTACTTGCTAAGATATCAGTAATAAATGGTTTTAACTCCTTTTTCATCCACACCTGATAAAAAGGCGAAGAAAAAATACCTTTATCCTGGCGGCGGTATATTTCGTCCGGAATCAATTCCTGCATTGCCGACCGATGAACTACTTTGGTGTATGGGGGTTGAACTTTATATGCGGAAGGCAGAGAAAAGACAAAATCTACCAAACGGTAATCCAAAAAAGGAACTCTGCTTTCCACCGAATTTGCCATTGCCATCCGGTCTTCAAAATGCAACAGGGTTTGCAGCGAAGTGTTATGCATCATATTATACAGGAAATTGGAAAGCCGGGATGTTCTAATATCCGCAATCTTTTTCAGAATTTGCTCCCCGCAGTTTTTATCCGCTTCCCTGGTAAAAGCACGATTGAAGGGCTCAAAACGGTAATAGCGAAATTCCAGATTGTAAAGCGCAGATTCTGGCAGAAAAGTGGAAAGCATTATTTTTCCCAGCTTGGAAAATGCTTTATTATCTTTTTTTAAATATTCAGGCAGTTCTTTGGCTAATCTGCCGATTTGCATACTTCTTACCAAATCGGCAAAATAGCGATATAAAGAATGCCTGTAACCAGCAGAAATTTCATCGGAACCCTGACCTGAAAGTAAAACCTTAATACCTTGTCTATGTGCTTCTTGCATCACTGCATTTTGCGAAACAAAGCCCGCTGCTAAGGGACAATCATTATAATAAGTTAATTTTTCCCATCCCCTAATAGCATCTTCCGCCGCAGGACTAACCAAATAGTTCAAGCAGAAGTTTTTTTGCAGAATTTTTTCAATCCATTTGCGCTCATCCAGTTCCGGTAAAAAAGCATAGTAAGAAGAAAAGGTCTTTAGCGGTTCACCTTGTTTATGCACTGCCGAACAGACAATTGCAGAAGAATCCATCCCTCCGGAAAGAGTGGCTCCAATTTCCACATCGCTACGAAGCTGTAACTCAATAGAATCCAGAAAGAGATCTCTATATTGCTCAACTGCTTCGTTAAAGGAAAGCTTGGAACTTTCCAAATTGGCTACATCCAAATCATAATATTGCGTGCTAATTATCTTGCCCTTGGTAATCAGCAAATTATGCCCCGGCTTTAAACAGTGAATATGCTGCCAATAGGTCTCATCATCATAAACAAGCAGAGAATTGATTTTCATACTCCGCCAAATCATTGCCTGGTTTAGCGTTTTATCAATAGGGGTAAGTAAAAGTTGCTTAATTTCACTACCCCAATATATTACACCATCCTGAACGGCATAGTAAAAGGGTTTGATACCATAGCGATCCCGACTGCAAAAAAGCACTTTCTTTCTATCATCCCATAAGGAAAATGCCCACATTCCGTTAAAATGCTTTACACAATCCTCTCCCCAATAGTGATATGCCTTAATTATTACCTCTGTATCGCTATGACTGAAAAATATATAACCCTTTGCTTTAAGCTCTTCCCGCAGTTCCAGATAGTTATATATTTCGCCATTATAACCTAGAATTATCTTAAGTTCTTCATCCCACATCGGTTGATGGCCAATTGGTTTCAATTCCAAAATGCTCAAGCGCCGGAAACCCATTCCCAAAATAAAATTATCGGCATTGATGGAAGTAACCTCTGAAGTTAGAGAAGTTTTTATCGCTCCCTCTTGATTATAATATAACAGCGGATACAAAGATTGGATGTCTGCAGGCGAATCTACCCCCGAAAAAACCTGAATTCCTTTATTATCCTTGAGCAGATAACCCTCATCATCAGGCCCTCTATGCTTGATTGCATCCGTCATTTCTTTCAGCAGAATTGTGTTTGCGCCATTTTGTTTATAGCTGCGGACATTTTTCCCAGGGTAATCCTTCCCTTTGGTAAAATTTGCCGGTTCTTTGTCTATATTAACTGCTTCCTGACTAAAACAATATATTCCCGCTATTCCGCACATTTATTCTCCTTTTATTTAGGGCTAACCTTTTCATCATTACATTTCCAGTCAAGCGTTTTATCAGCAACTCCCGATAATTTTGAAATTAACTTCTTTTGGGATAAAAAGAAATCTGGAAAAAGATAATCACCGATTACCCATTTTCTAAAAAACAAATTATTACCTTCTCTTTTTTTTGCATAATCATCCGCTAAACTATAACCCAGCAGAGCATTGGCAAAATTGAATGCCTTTCATCCCCAAAGAGAACCCGAAATTTTTGCCAAAACCTTCCGATATGACTCCCGTATCGTTCCCGTATCGCAATATGGGAACGATACGGGAATCTCATCTGCCGCATAGCGCAAAAAAGGAAGAAGAAATGCCCAGACACAAGGAGATAGAAAAAAAGTAAATTTTCCGGAGGTTTATTGTTTTAACCCAAATAATGCAGTTGTGGGATAGTGGGTTGGCAAATTCCAATTTGCCAAAGAGTTCGGAAAACTCTATAAATAACTTTTCCCTTTTTCTTGCCGAATCGGAATTCGGCAACCCACAAAGTAAAGTTGTTAATTTGTTATTTCTATTGCATTATTTGGGTTTAACTTCCCTTTTTTAGGTTTGAAAACCTGCTATAGAAGGGTTGTAAATGAAAAAAAGATGGGGCATAGAAGTTACTTTGAAGGCAGGCGAAAATTCCCAGGTAAAGCTTCCTGTCCTCTTTCTAACTCTCTTATTCGCTATCTTGCCGGCACACGATTTGGCACCCCATAAAAAAAATTTCTTGCCTATAAATGAGCAACTATAAATATGCACCCAAAATTTGATAATCACGACTTGAAAAATTCAAGCCAAAGGGAGTGTTTATGCGCTTAAAGACATTTCCCGGAGGTGTTCATCCTCCGGATGAAAAGAAGTATAGTGCTTCTATGCCTATAACTGAAGCTCCGATACCCCAAAAAGTAGCTATCCATCTATCCCAGCATATTGGTTCTCCCTCAAAGCCAATTGTTGCTGTGGGCGATGAAGTTTTAACGGGACAAAAAATTGCGGAAGCGACAGGTTTCGTCTCGCTTTGTCAACATTCCTCAATTTCCGGAAAAGTTACTGCCATAGACCGTTACCCCAATGCTACGGGTTCCAGTTCGCTGGCAATACAAATTACCGGAGATGGTGCTGACAAATGGATAGAACTTGTTGATGAACAAAATTTTATGGATTTACCGCTGGAGGAAATGAAAAAAAGAATTGGTGATGCCGGAATCTGTGGTATGGGTGGCGCCGGTTTTCCTACTTTGGTAAAACTTTCCCCCCCTGCTGATAAACCTATAGATACGGTTATTTTGAACGGAGTGGAATGCGAACCGTATTTAACCAGTGATCACCGTTTGATGCTGGAAAAAGGTGAAGAAATTCTGCAGGGTTTAAAATTGATTATGAAGATTTTATCAGCCAAAAAGGGAATGATTGGAATTGAAGCCAATAAACCCGATGCCATAGAAAAAATGCGGCTGCTGACCAAAAATGAACCCAACATTGAAGTTGTTACCCTAAAACTGCGTTATCCTCAAGGTGCCGAAAAACAGCTTATCTATGCTGCTACTAAAAGAAAAGTTCCTGCTGGAGGACTTCCCTTGGAAATTGGGGTGGTTGTGCAAAATGTGGGAACTGCTTTTGCCATATATGAAGCAATTCGTTACAAAAAACCGCTAATTCAAAGGATTATAACGGTAACGGGTTCTCCTGTAGTTAAGCCCCAAAATCTTTTAGCCCGCATTGGAACTCCGTTTTCTGAACTGGTGGATTTTTGCGGGGGAACAAAAGAAGAAATTGGAAAAGCTATTTGTGGCGGACCGATGATGGGTTTTGCCCTTCCTTCTTTAGCAGCAACAATGGGAAAAGGAAGCGGGGGATTGGTTTTACTGGATAAAGAAACAGCCCGGTTAAATGAAGAAGGAAATTGTTTGCGTTGTGCACGCTGCGTAGATGTTTGCCCGCTGAATTTGGTTCCCTGTATGATTGTTTCTGCCGTAAAATATGATAATCAAAAACTGGCAGTAAGTTCCGGACTGAATGATTGTATGAAATGTGGTGCCTGTGCTTATGTGTGTCCTGCGCAAATTCGTTTGGTGCAATATATTGATAACGGCAAAATTCGTTATGCGGAAGCCAAAAAGTAGGTGAAGAAAATGCAAGATAAATATATTGTTTCTCCAGCTCCTCATTTTCATGATAAAACAACGACCAAAAATGTGATGTGGAATGTGGTGCTGGCTTTAATTCCAGCTCTAATATTCGCTGTTTACTATTGGGGGATAAAATCCCTGCTGCTTACACTTTTAGGCGCTGTTTCAGCAATGGTTACGGAAGCATTGATTCAAAAATTACGCAAAGTTCCGATTACCGTTTCCGATGGCAGTGCTTTTTTAACCGGTATGCTGCTTGCCTATAATATAAATGCTGGAGCACCCTGGTGGATTCCTGTTTTAGGTGCTGCCTTTGCAATTGCCATTGGCAAACAGGTTTTTGGTGGTTTAGGTAATAATCCTGTTAATCCTGCGCTTTTGGGAAGGGCTTTTTTAATGGCTTCCTGGCCCACTATAATGACCGCCGGATGGGCAAAACCCAAAGGTGGAATTTTAAGCGGAATAACCGATCCCAATGTTATAGCCGTAAACCTGCAGAGTTTATCTCCCAAAGCTTATGATTTGGTAACAGGGGCTACTCCCTTAAAAGTTGCTCAAACCTTGAGGGATAGCAGTTTCGTCTCTTCGCTAAGTGCAAATGCAGGACAAGGTGTTGAGGTGGCAAATCGTATTTTTACTAACTTAACCGATTTATCTGCCTTAAAAAATCTTTTCTGGGGAAATATCGGTGGTTGCCTTGGTGAAGTTAGCGTTTTTGCAATACTTTTAGGCGCTGCGTATTTGCTTTATAAAAACATAATTGAATGGCGAATTCCCCTTTTCTATATTGGAACTGTTTTTGTGCTCTCTTTCTTTTTGGCTCCTCTGAAAGGTTCAGGTTTTAGTCCCTTATTGCCATTCTTCCATATTTTTTCCGGCGGTTTGATGTTAGGTGCATTTTTTATGGCGACGGATTATACAACAACCCCGATAACGAAAAGCGGGAGAATAATTTTTGCCATCGGTTGCGGAATTTTAACAGTAGTAATTCGTTTGTATGGTGGCTATCCTGAAGGCGTTTGCTACAGCATTCTGTTTATGAATGTGTTAACTCCTCTAATTGATAAATTTACTATGCCCAAAGCATTTGGGAGGGTAAAAAAATGAAAATATATTTACAGCTTGGTTTAATCCTGCTTGCCTTTTGTGTGGTAGCAACTGCACTTTTGGCTTATGTGAATACATTGACTGAACCTCAAATTAAGAAAATTAAAAGCATAGAAGCGGAAGAAACCCGCCGGGAACTGATTCCTAATTCCAATTTTGAGGAAGTGAACGGAGAAATTACTTACTATATTGCCAAAGACAAAAAAACAGGCGAAGCGAAGGGCTATGTTTTTACGGCAGAAAAAAATGGCTATAACGGGGCAGTAAAAACTATGGCTGCCTTAGATAAGGACTTTAAGATTATCGCGATAAAAGTGACGGAGCAAACGGAAACACCCGGCTTGGGAACAAATTCCACGCAACCCAAATTTACAGACCAGTTTAAAGGAAAAACAAGTGAACAACTAATTGTAGATAAAGACGGTGGTGTTCCTCCCAATTGTATTAAAGCCATAACCGGGGCTACGATTACTACCCGGGCAGTAACAAATTCTTTGAAAGAAGCAATTGAAACACTCAAAAAACAGGTCTTAGCACAGACCGCCCCTACTGAAAAAACACAGGCAGAAGAAGAGGTGAACAAATGAGCTTTATGAAAGAATTAACCAAAGGCATCATAAAGGAAAATCCTACTTTCGTGATTGTCCTGGGTATGTGTCCTACACTGGCAACTTCCACATCGGTAAATAATGCTATTGGAATGGGTTTGGCAGCTACCTTTGTGCTGATTTGTTCCAATATCTTTATTTCGTTGATTAAGAATATAACGCCAGACAAAATCCGGATTCCGGTCTATGTAATTGTAATAGCTGCTTTCGTTTCTATAGTAGATATGAGTATGGCTGCTTATTTGCCCGCGCTGCATAAATCCTTGGGACTGTTTATTCCGTTGATTGTGGTTAATTGCATCATAATGGGCAGAGCAGAAGCTTATGCGAATAAAAATAATGTAATCAATTCTATTGCCGACGGCATTGGAATGGGGCTTGGTTTTACCCTTTCCCTGTCCGTAGTGGCTACAATCCGCGAAATTTTAGGTAACGGCACCTGGCTGAATATAAGAGTTATGCCCAAGACCTACGATCCAATGCTGATTACTTTGCTGGCTCCCGGTGCCTTTATTACCTTAGGTCTTTTGATGGCATTGATGAATATGCTGAAGGAGAAGAAATAATGGGATTCCTTGGACAACTTTTCACGATGGCAATTTCTGCCATTTTAATCCAGAACTTTGTGCTTTCCCGTTTCTTAGGGTTATGCCCCTATCTTGGCGTATCCAAAAAAATGGATTCTGCTTTCGGAATGGGAATGGCAGTTATCTTTGTGATGACCTTGGCTTCTGCTTTCTGCTATTTGATATACCAGTATTTGCTGGTTCCCTATAAACTGGAATATCTGCAAACCCTGGCTTTCATTTTAACGATTGCGGCTTTGGTGCAGTTTGTAGAAATGTTTATTAAGAAGAATTCCCCTGCCCTTTATAAATCCCTGGGCGTTTATCTTCCTTTAATTACAACTAACTGTGCTGTTTTAGGGGTGGCAATTCTGAATATTACTCCCTTGGCAGATGGGACGCGTTACAATTTTATCTGGGCAGTGTTAAATGGCTTTCTTTCCGGTGTCGGTTTCACCTTTGTCCTTTTGGCAATGGCGGGAATTAGAGAACGACTGGAAATGGTAGAAATGCCCAAAAGTATGCGGGGAATGCCAAGCGGTTTAATTCTTGCCGGAACAATGGCATTGGCTTTTTACGGCTTTATGGGAATGAAGTTTTAAAGGAAAGGTAATATATGTTTAATCTAATTGTTGTGCCTTTGGCTGCAGCCGGAACATCTGCCATAGTGCTTCCGGTTGTTATTATGGGTTCGCTGGGTTTAATCTTTGGGCTTGTTCTTGCTTTTGCCTCCAAGGTCTTTCCCGTTACTGTAGATGAACGCATAGAAAAAATTATAGAGGTCCTGCCCGGAGCCAATTGCGGTGCTTGTGGTCAACCCGGATGTTCAGGATACGCTACAGCTATTGTTAATGAGGGAAAAGAATTGAATTTATGCGCTCCCGGGGGTGCTGAAGTAGTAAAAAAAATCGCTAAAATTATGGGCAAAGAAGCAACCGCAAAAGAACGAAAAATTGCCTTCATCCATTGCAGCAGCGGGGGGAAAAACAACACTAAATGGAAATATGCCTATCAGGGTATTGAAAGCTGCCTTTCTGCTGTAAATATTGCTGACGGACCAAATCTATGCTCCTGGGGTTGCGTTGGTTTTAATGATTGTGTAGCTGCCTGTAAATTTGATGCTATCAGCGTTGATGAAAACGGAATGCGGATTATTGACAGAGAAAAATGTACCGGTTGCGGTGCTTGCGTAACTGCCTGCCCGCGGAAATTGATTATGCTTATTCCGGAAAGTATGAATGTGTTTATATCCTGCAGTTCCAAAGATAAAAATCCCCTGCCTAAACAAAATTGCGGAACCGATAAACCCTGTATTGGTTGCGGACTGTGTGCTAAAAAGTGTCCTGCTCAGGCGATTACTGTAGAGAATAATATCGCCAGAATTGATTACAGCAAATGCACCGATTGCGGAACCTGCGCTACTGTCTGTCCTACAAAAGCTATCATAAACCTGAAACCGGAAGGTTGATGTCCCCGTCAACTACAGGAAGGTTGATGTCCTCGTCAACCACTTTCTACTTCTTGTTTCGTTACCGCAGAATTTGGGGCAATGAAAAAGCTCGGTTGCAAGTGGAACGACAAGATGTCGTTCATCCGGTTTGGTGTAGCCGGCGGACGCCGTTCCGCCGCAAGGTTGATGTCCCCGTCAACTACAGGTAGGTTGATGTCCTCGTCAACCACAGGAAGGTTGATGTCCTCGTCAACCACAGGAAGGTTGATGTCCTCGTCAACCACAGGAAGGTTGATGTCCTCGTCAACTCCCATTCAACATATTATTACGCAGCTGCAAAAAGTCAGCAATAAATGTATAGCTCAGTTATTGGTGAAACGACAAGATGCCGTTATTTCTATCAGCCAGGAATCATTAGCACCTTCAGATTTAATTAGTTGCGATTGCTTAAACTGCACTTATGATTTATGAGGACATAAAAAAATAGCTGTTTCACCATCTCGCAATCTCACCCTCTCACTAATAAAAGGTTTGACAAAAAAGGCGGCCTTGAAAGTTTGACAAGGGACTTTTCACTTTTGAGTATGATAAAAAGGAAGGTCTAACTGTTATCCTGAACTAAATATTATAATGGAAGTAAAATGCGAACTTTTGATGCTGTTCTTCCTTATTTGAAGAAGAGCTACACCCGAATTTTGGGTGGATTGGTAATGTTAATTCTGGTGGATCTGGTGCAGCTTGCGGTTCCGAAAGTAATGCAATATGCGATAGATCATATTCAGGAAAGGACTATAGATCAACAGGGTCTACTTTGGATTGCTTTAATTATTTTTGCCTTTGCAATTGCGGTAATGGTTTTAAGGTTTTTCTGGAGAATTTTAATTATAGGCAATTCCTACAGCATTGAAAAGAGTTTGCGTCAGGACTTTTACGATCATTTGCTTAGGTTATCCCAGAATTTTTTTAATAAAAGCAAAACCGGTGACCTGATGGCTTATGCCACAAATGATTTGAATGCGGTTCGTCAACTTTTCGGTATGGGTCTAATATCAGCAATGGATATTGTTTTAATGACCATTGCTTCTTTTGCTTTTATGGTTTCTATAAATCCCAGGTTGACATTGTTGGCAGTCCTTCCTATGCCGGTGATTTCATTAACAATTCTCTTTTTCGGAAAGAAAATGCATAACCGGTTCAAAGCAGTGCAGGAATGTTTTGCTGCTCTAAGTGGAAAAGTGCAGGAAAGTATTTCGGGGATTAGAATAGTAAAGGCATTTTGCCAGGAAGGAACAGAACTAAAGAAAATAGATGAGATATCCCAGGAATTTGTAAACCAAAATATGTCCCTGGCTAAGATTGCAGGTGTGTTTCATCCTTTTATGGGTTTTGTAATCAGCATTAGTATGATCATCACTATTTACTTTGGGGGCAGAGCAGCTATTCAGGGAGATATAAGTATTGGGGGCTTTATAGCTTTCTTTCAGTATCTCGGAATGCTTGTTTGGCCTATGATTGCTATTGGCTGGATTGTAGATATGTATCAAAGAGGAACTGCTTCCCTGAAACGACTTAATGATATATTTGAAGTTAAACCAGAGATTGATGATACATTAGCAGATATGAGTATTAAACAACTGGAAGGGGAAATCTTGTTTCAGAATTTAAGTTTCCGCTATGAAGAACATCTGCCTCTGATCTTTAATGATATCACTGCCGGTATTGAAGCAGGAAAAACACTGGCTGTTGTTGGGCCTACAGGTTGCGGGAAGACCACTTTAATTGAACTTTTAGTGAGAATATATAATCCTCCGCACAATAGTATCTATGTTGATGGTTATGAACTATATCAAATTCCTTTAAGTATCTTGCGTAGAGATATGGTTTTAGTACCCCAGGATATTTTTCTGTTTTCAGAATCCATAGCTGATAACATTCGGTTGGGAAAACCTGATGCTTCGGATGAAGAGGTCTTTGAAGCAGCTCGCATTGCTCAGGTTTATGATGAAATAATGGAATTTGAACATCAGTTTGGAACAATTGTAGGAGAGCGTGGTTTAACTCTATCCGGAGGGCAAAAACAAAGAGTTGCAATTGCCAGAGCTTTACTCACCAATCCCCGGATTTTAATTTTAGATGATGCTCTTTCTGCAGTGGATACTAAAACGGAAAGACATATCTTGGAACGCTTAATTGAAATACGCCAAGAGAAAACAACTATTATTATCGCCCACCGTATTTCTTCTTTACGACATTCCGATATGATTATCGTTATTAATAACAGTATTATAGCTGAAAGGGGTACACATCAAGAACTTCTTGCCAAAGGGGGAATATATAAAGATTTGTATGAAAAACAAAAGATAAGAGCCCGCCTGGAAGGAGAAGAAGAATAATGCACGGTGGTGGAGGTCACGGAGGACATAGTTCCTATTATGAAGATGAGCTGAAAACTAAAGTTTACGATCAGCGGCTCTTCAAGAATATGATTAGATATTTGAAGCCATATTTACCAGCAGTTTTTCTCTCCTTTTTGTTTTTAATGCTGATTTCCGCTGCCGAAGTAATTATTCCTTTAATTCAACGCTCTGCTATTGATGATTATATTGTCTCCGATAAGTCCATTGCCATTTTTACAGGTGCTACGGAATACCGTAATTTTATAAATCGTTATCAAAAGCTCGGGTTCAAGGAATATCAATATGGCTCAAATCACTTTGTAGTTATTAGCTATAAAGACCGCAATAAAATGAATCGTAGTGACTTGGAAGAGCTTAAAACAAAAGGAATATTGAGTGAGGATACTGTTTACCTCATTGATGACAACCCTACCAATGTGAACATATTGAATAAATATCTGCAAAAGAATAATTATCTGACAAACCAGAAGCAGCTTTCCGGATGGTTTAAAATCGGCGCTGGAACTATTGCTGTTCCCCAAAAAGAGTTAAATAAACTACCCCGAAAAGAGCGGTTGGAAATACGCAACGAGGCATCTCAAAAATTATTATTATTAGCGCTTATCTTTTTGGCTATAATTACCTTACGCTTTATCGCCAGTTTTTTTCAAACTGTTTTAACTTCTTATTTTTCCCAAAAAGCAATGGCTGATTTAAGACATGATGTGTTTGGTCACCTGCAAAAAATGCCTACTAAATTCTTTGACCAAAATCCTGTGGGGCGATTAGTTACCCGCGTCACCAATGACATTCGCGCGATAGATGAAATGCTGGCTTCAGGAGTGATAACTCTTATTCAAGATATTATCCTAATTTTCACGATTGTAATTTTAATGCTGATACTGAACTGGCGTCTGGCATTAGTCAGTTTTAGTATTATTCCTTTAGTAATTTGGGTAATAGTAATTTTTCGGAAAAAAACCAGAGTTATTTATAGACAGGTTAGAACATATCTGGCAGCTTTGAATGCTACTTTAGCTGAACATATTGCAGGACAGAAGATTATTCAGCTCTTCAACCAGTATTTTCATAAACGGCGGGAATTTGCCAATACTAATCAGCAGTATTATTTAGCATCTATCAGGCAGATTCGTTTGTTTGCCTTTTTTAGACCTATTATTCATGTTTCATCCCAGATAGCGGTTGCTTTAATAATTTGGTATGGGGGCGGCCAAATTCTTCAAAATGTAATCACCATCGGATTGCTGATGGCTTTTACCCAATACATCAATAAATTATTTGAGCCCATCAACGACTTTTCAGAAAAATTCAACATCCTCCAAGGTGCAATGGCAAGTGCAGAAAGGATATTTGCGCTATTAGAAGTTTCTCCTGATGACTACCGCTTAGAAAAACACAGGGGTTTAAAACTAAAGGGAGAAATTGAATTTGACCATATCTGGCTTGCCTATAATGAAGAAGAATGGGTTTTAAAAGATGTCTCCTTTAAAATTAAAGCGGGAGAAAAAATAGCTCTGGTAGGTCATACTGGCAGCGGAAAAACATCCATTGTAAACCTGATTTTAAATATGTATCCCTACCAGAAAGGAAGAATATTGATTGACGGTAAAGAATTGCACGATTATTCGTTAGAAGATATTCGCAGCAATGTGGGAATCGTGCAACAGGATGTTTTCATTTTTGCTGGAACTATCAAAGATAACATCGCTCTTGGAAATAAAGAGATTAGTGAAGAAGAGATAATACAAATTGCAAAATATGTTAATGCCGATAAATTTATCAGCCAATTACCTCAGAGCTACAATGAACCGGTTATGGAACGAGGAGCAACACTTTCAACAGGGCAAAGACAACTGATTGCCTTTGCCAGAGTGCTGGCTTACAATCCTTCCATTTTTATTCTGGATGAGGCAACTTCCAATATTGATACCGAAACCGAACTCCTTATTCAAGATGCTTTAAACAAAGTTATCAAGAATAGAACTTCCATCATTATTGCCCATCGCCTATCTACTATCCAAAATGTGGACAGGATTTTAGTATTGCACAAAGGAGAAATTGTAGAAGAGGGCTCGCATTTTGAGCTATTAGATAAACACGGCTTATATTATGACTTATACCGTCTGCAATACACTTAATATGTAAACATAGCGGAAAAAGTGATTGACAGATTTGCGGGTTTGAAATAACTTATAATTATTGGGATGGAGTATTTGTCACGCTAAAGTTTTTTTGTGCTCCCCTATATATATAGAGTGTTCTAATTCCGGAAGAACGATGTCCCCGTCGTTCATTGAAACCGAAGGAACGATGTCCCGTCGTTCAATGTGGTTGACCAGGAGGTCAACCTTCCGGTACAATAAAAAAGAAACATTACTTGATCTATAAGGAGGATCAATGAAAAAGTATTGGCTGATAATCTTAGCCCTTACACTCGTAACTGCGATCTTTGCTAATGGCAGCCGCTATGAAATCGTTGCGTATAGCGAAGATTTTGAATCCGGAGCTACTGGCTGGACTCATATTGACGGCTCTTTGTCTCCTAATAATTGGCATATTTACAATTTTGGCGGAACTCAGGGAAATGTCTGGTGGATGGGAGACCCGGCTCTGGCTCAGGGAACTTATATTGGTGGTTATTATAGCCATCAGTATCTTGTTTTAGATACACCGGCAAGAACTTTAACTTCCGGCAATGCCACTTTAACTTTCAAAATGCGTCATAATGTAGAAAACCCGGCGGGAGCTGAACCACCCTGGAATGGTTGGGATGCCTGCAATGTAAGAGTTTCCACTAATGGCGGAACTACCTGGACTCCAATATCCGGAAATCCAGCTTATGATATGACTTCTGCTTATTCCTTCGGTTTTGAGCATGGCGAAGGACAGGGAATTCCCGGTTGGGGAGGAGTGCGCGAATGGACTAATGCCACTTTTGACCTTAGTGCTTATGTAGGTCAAAGTGTAAAAATCCGTTTTGCTTTTGCTTCCGACCCTGCTTACAGTACAGGAGATGCTCCTGAAATGTTTGGAATGATGGTAGATGATATCAGTTTCGGTGGCTATAGCAATAACGGAACGGACGACGGTCAAATGACCTGGACTTCTATGGTTCCAGTTGGTGGGGACATCTGGCATTTGGG
>Ga0302253_1001268_pt1 | contig 15958 bp, 11 predicted proteins | sample AAG_RA_Trp_MG_FD_193537 | JGI IMG/M metagenome (GOLD analysis project Ga0302253, IMG submission 193537) | Enriched activated sludge microbial communities from anaerobic digester in WTTP, New Holstein, Wisconsin, United States - AAG_RA_Trp | ecosystem: Engineered > Bioreactor > Anaerobic >...
GGGTTCTCCGAAATCGGCAGCGACGGAGAACGTATTCAGACTCAACTTGCAAATCTGGCAAGAGAAACGGGGATCCGGATCTGGGGTCCCAACTGTATGGGCCTCGTCGACGGTAAAAACGGGTTTGTTTTTTCCTTCACCGATCCAGAGGTTCTGGGCGGTCTGCTTCAGCCGGGACCGGTTTCGTTGGTTGTACAAAGCGGCATGCTTTCGGCGGGCTTTATCGTTGACCTCCTCTCCCACGAGATATCCGGATTCAACAAGGTCTGCTCCATCGGCAACAAAGCCGACGTCAACGAATGCGATCTTCTGGATTACCTGCTGAAGGACGACGACACCGGTGTGATCGGATTTTATCTCGAGTCATTCATCAACCTCCGGTGCTTCATTGACATCTATCAACGCCAAGGCAGAAAAAAACCTGTCGTCATCCTTAAGGGCGGGAAAAGTGAAACCGGCCGTCAGGCGGCGTTAAGCCACACTGCGAGCTTGGCCGGCAACCATCGAATTCTCTCAGATGTCTTGAGACAATCCGGCATCATTGAGTCCCGGGATTTCCACCAGATGGTCGATCTCTGCCGCACCCTCGGCATGGCCAAGCCTTCTTTGTCCAAATCTTCGCCGGGAAACGTGGCGATTCTTACTTTCAGCGGCGCTTCCGGCATCGTTGCGTCCGATTTCCTCGATGATTTCGGTCTTCGGGTAGCCGATCTGGACACGTCAACCAAGACGAAACTGGCAATGTTCTTCCCGGCCTGGATGCCGGCCGCCAACCCTGTCGACGTCTGGCCCGCCATGGAGCAGCACAGCGGAAAGGGGCTCGATATCTACTCCCTGGCCCTGGAGGCCGTCCTGGAAGACCCCGGTGTAGACGCCTGCATGATCCACACCTTTGCCGGTTTTTCACGGGTAAAACTTGATCTCGTCAAGACGGCCGGGCTGTCGCAGCAATCGGGAAAACCTGTGTTCATCTGGATTCTGGGTGAAAGGGACCAGGTGCTGGCCTTTCAGGTCGCAGCTCGCCGCCTGGGTCTTTTCGTTTATCACGAACTTTACCGGGCTGTGGAATGCATGGCCGCGGTTTTCAACCCGCCAACCGGGGATATGCTCGGATATGAGGCGGATTTCGCTTCAAACCGGAGCAGCATGGACGCAATCACCCTGCCGAAAAGCGGCGGCACCTTAAATGAACATGCGTCCAAAATCATTCTGAAAGCTGCAGGACTGCCGACAGTTGAAGAATCCCGGGTTGAAACCGTTGAGGCGTGCCGAAGTTGGGCTGCACAAATGGGCTTTCCGGTCGTCTTGAAGAGCCTGGAAGTGGACCGTATTCACAAATCTGAAGCCGGACTGATCAAAACGAATATCCGCAATGAATCTCAACTAATTAATCATTTTCATGAATTGAAGGGACGGATGTCTCAGGAAAGCCCTATACTGATTCAGCAGCAAGTAGATGGATGGCTGGAACTGATGTTGGGGTACCTGCGCGACCCCCAGTACGGTCCCTGTGTCATGGTCGGTTTAGGCGGCATTTTTGCGGAAACGCTCCGCGACACAGCTTTTTCCCTGGCACCCTTAAGTCAGCAGCAGGCTGTCGCTTTAATCAATCGCCTGAAAAACCGTCACCTGCTCCAAGGCGCCCGCGGACTGCCCACCGCCCCTGTGGATACCCTTGCCTGTTATCTGGTTGCACTGGGAGAGATTGGCCTCACTTTTCCATCCATACGGGAAATCGATATCAATCCCCTGATTCTTTCGGAGGCGGGTCCGGTCATTGTCGATGCCACAATCATCTTGGATCAACCGTGACCGAGGTTTACTTGACTTTCTGAATATCCTTCTCCTTGCCCACCACCACCAGAATTTCACCATCCTTGATCACGAAATCGGCTCCGGGCATGATGTTCATTTTGTCGGTAATGATGTCTTTGACGGCCAAGACCTCTATGTGATGCTTTCCCCGCAGTTCGAGTTCACGGATGGACTTGCCGATAAAGCTGTTCGGCGGCGCCAGTTCAAACAGCATGTAGTCGTCCGAGAGAGGCAAATAATCCAATACGTTCGGTGCAATCAGGCTTTTGGCAACCTTATTGGCGATTTCCTTTTCCGGAATCAATACGTCCGTCGCCCCGACTTTTTCGAGGATCAGTTTGTGATCTTCATTTGGAGCCTTGACAATGATGCTCTTGACCTTCATCTGCTTTAAATGCAGCGCGATCAAGGTGCTGGCCGCCAGATCTTCACCGAAGGAAATGATCGCCACATCGTCTTCCTGGATACCGATCAGTTCCATCACTTCCTTATCTGTGCCTTCGGCGACAATGGCCTTGGTGGCATAGTCGCGAATCTTTTGCACGGCATCCTTGTTCTTGTCGATGGCAATGACTTCAAAACCGTTTTCATAGAGATCCTTGGCGATATTGAACCCGAATATCCCCAATCCGATCACGATGACTCTTTTCATAGTAATTACCTCCTTAACCGACCATCACGGATTCCTCGGCATAAGTCAAACCCTTCTTTCTCCGGCTGTACCAGGAAAAGGCCAGGGTCAGAGGACCGACACGTCCCGCAAACATCATGATAATCACAGCCAACTTCTGAACGTCGTTTAGTTTTGGCGTCACATTCATCGATAATCCCACCGTCCCGAAAGCAGACACCGTTTCAAACAGATATTCCACGAAGAGTTGCCGGGTCTGTGTGGGAGGTAATCCTGTCTCGTTATTCCATAAAAGAAGAACGGATGTGATCACGAACACGAAAAACGCTGAAGTGAAAATAATGGCCAGGGTCCGGGTGAGAATTTCGCCAGGCACGGTACGGTTATAAAGATTAACCTGCTCACTACCCCGCAGGCGGTTCCAGATCATCATCATCAAGAGAGCAAAGCTGGTTGTCTTGATGCCCCCGCCGGTCGATCCGGGAGAGGCACCGATGAACATCAGAATGATCAACAGCAGCAGGGTGGCGTTTGTCAGACCGCTGATGTCCACAGTGTTGAATCCGCATGTCCTGGCGGTGATCGACTGGAAAAAGGATACCAGAATCCCGGTTGAAAGTGGCATATTCTTGATGGTTTGGTTCATTTCGAAGAGATAGAAGAATGTCGCGCCTCCCAAAATCAGAGCGCCTGTCACGAACAGGACGATTTTGCTATGCAGGGAAAGACGTTTCTGTCTCCCCCGTATCTTTTGGTACAGTTCGTACTGAACCACAAAACCGATTCCGCCCAGGACAATCAGGAGCATGACGGTGAAGTTGATAATCCAGTCCCCCCGATAGGACATCAGGCTGTCTGAAAATAGAGAGTAGCCACAGTTGTTGAAGGCCGATACAGCATGATAAAGACTCAGGTAAAAGGCTCTCCCCGGCGAGAAATCGGCCAGAAAACGCAGAAAGAGTATGACGGTGCCGAGACTTTCAACGATCAGGGTTAAAACAAAAACCCATTTGATCACGACAATGAAATCACGGCGCGGCGTATGCAGAAAGGTCGACTGTGCAATTTCGCGTTCCTTGAAGGAGATGCCCCTCCCCATCAGACCGAAGAGAATAACGGAGAAGGTGATGATACCCAGACCGCCGACCTGGAAAAGCATCAAAGTGATGATCTGGCCGGTAAGGCTGAGGTCCTTGCCAAGATCAACGACGGCCAATCCGGTCACGCAGACTGCCGACGCAGAGGTAAAGAGGGCATCAACAAAACTCAGAGGTTTGTGATTGTAAGAAAGGGGTATATACAATAACACCGCACCGATGAGAATCGCCACGGCAAAGCTCAGCATGAAGATTCTGGAAGGGGTAAGTATTCGCGCCGGCAGGCGCCGCAACAGCTCAATAATAAAAGTCATGTGATTTGAGCGTGAATAATATCGTCTCTGTTATGTCAGCCCTGATTGGACAAACGACCGCTTGTTCTGCCCCTTTGCCAGAGTTCCCAGATCAGAAAGCAAGCCCCCACAGATATGGCCGAATCGGCGATGTTGAAGGCGGGCCAGTGTAACGTGCCGATATAGAAATCCAGAAAATCCACAACCTCTCCAAAACGGATCCGGTCGATAAGATTGCCGACTGCCCCCGCCATAATACACGCCAGGGCCAGAATCAAACGGAATTCCGCCATGGTCGCTTTTCGGATATAGGACAGGATCAGGGTGATGGCAACGATATTGACGGCAATGAAAAAAGCGTAGCGGAATGCCGGCGATGCACCGGCCAGAAATCCGAAAGCGGCGCCGGGATTCCGGACATAGGTCAGGCTGAAGAAACCGTTTATAACCGGTATGGAATCATGGAGGGACATGAATGTGCCGACCCAATACTTGGTCAACTGGTCGAGTAAGATCAGCGACAGCGCCGTAATCGCAAACAGACTGTATTTATTCATATTATCAGTTGTTCTGAGCAACCGTTTCCGCGCACCGAGCACAAATAGCAGGATGCTCCGTATGCTCACCCACCGTTGGGCTGTAAATCCAGCAGCGATTGCATTTCTGTCCCTTCGCTTTGGAAACGCTGATCAAAAGTCCATTAATCACGTCACTGGCCGTGGGATCGATGAGAAGGTCGCGATCCAAAAACTGCAACTGGGAAACGATCAGCAACGCCCGCATGTCCTCTTCACGTCCCTGTAATTCCTTAAGCAAATCATCCGGTAAAGACAAATCCACTGCGACATCCAGGGAGTGACCGATCACCTTGGCCTGTCGCGCCGTCTCAATCACCTTGGAAATTTCACCCCGGACGGCAATCATGTTCTTCCAGCGTTCCGCCACCGCTGGGTTCAGGTAGCGATCTTCAACGAATGGAAACTGCGTCAGATGGACGCTTTTTTCCTTTCCTGCGTACTCCGGCAGAGCCGCCCACATTTCTTCGGCGGTAAAAGTCAGGATCGGTGCCAGCAGACGGACCATGGCGTCGAGGATCTGATACATCGCCGTCTGGGCTGAACGCCGTGCCTGCGACTTCGTCCCGGAGGTATAGAGCCTGTCTTTTAACACATCCAGATACAGGGCGCTCAAATCGACAGTACAGAAATTGTAGAGGGTATAATAGACCATGTGAAACTGGAAGCCTTCATAGGCATCGCGCACCCGCCGGATCACTTCCTGAAGACGGTGCAGAATCCACTGATCCATCTCTTCCATCTCTGTGTATGCAATCACATCCTCATCAGGATGAAATCCGTCCAGGTTGCCCAGGATGTAACGTCCCGTGTTGCGGATGCGCCGGTAAGCATCGACCAGCCGTTTGAGAATTTCATCGGAAATACGAATATCTTCAGTGTAGTCTTCGGCAGCCACCCACAGACGGAGGATTTCTGCACCGTACTGTTCGATAATCTGCTGAGATTCGATGACATTACCGATGGACTTGGACATCTTTTTGCCTTCGCCGTCCACAACGAAGCCATGGGTCAGCACGCTCTTATAGGGTGCCCGGCCCCGCGTGCCGACACATTCCAGAAGCGAGGAATGGAACCAGCCCCGGTGCTGGTCATTGCCTTCCAGATACATATCCGCCGGAGAGGACAAATTTGACCAGTGCTCAAGGACAGCGGCATGGCTGACTCCTGAATCAAACCACACATCGAGGATGTTCGTCTCCTTGCGGAAATGTTCGTGGCCGCAGCTCGGACAAACCATCCCCGGAAGCATCAGTTCGCGCGTATCCTTCTCAAACCAGACATCGGCACCGTGATTTCTGACCTGAGATACAACATGGTCCAACAGTTCCCGGGTCAGGAGTTCCTGATTACAGTGTTCACAATAGAAGATCGTGATGGGTACACCCCATAAACGCTGGCGGGAAATACACCAGTCCGGGCGGTTTTCGATCATCCCGAAGATCCGATCATGACCCCAGGAAGGAATCCACTGGACCTGATCGACGGCCTGAAGCGCTTTTTTCCGCAGATCGTTTTTCTCCATGGAGATGAACCACTGTTCCGTGGAGCGAAATATAATCGGCTGCTTGCAGCGCCAGCAATGGGGATAAGAATGTTCAAAATCGATATTTCCGAGAAGGGCCCCCAGTTCTTTGAGTTTTGCGTTGACGGCTTCATTGGCATCAAAGACAAATTGTCCGGCAAAGAACCCCACCTCAGGCGTAAATTTACCGTCGGAATCGACGGGTGCATAATTCTCAAGACCGTATTTCATGCCGATCTCGTAGTCCTCCTGGCCATGACCGGGGGCGATGTGGACGCAACCCGTTCCGGCGTCAAGGGTGACAAAGGGAGCGATAATGATGACGCTTTCCCGATCATACAAGGGGTGGCGGCACCGCTGTCCTTCCACGTCTGACCCGGGAAACTCGTCCAGGATATCATAGGGTTCGTTACGCCAGCCAAAAGCGTCCAGACAGTAATCGAGGAGTTCTTTGGCCACGATGAAAACCTCGCCGCGAACCTTCACGGCCGCGTAGATGAACTTTTCATGGAGGGCAATGGCCAGGTTCGCCGGGATGGTCCAGGGCGTCGTGGTCCAGATGACAAAATGGACCTTTTCCCCCACCAGCTTGGGGCGGACGGCGCCCATATCGGAAGTCACAGAAAATTTAACATAAATCGACGGCGTATGATGCTCCGCATATTCCACCTCCGCCTCCGCAAGGGCGGTTTTGCACGTGGCGCACCAGTAAACGGGCTTTTTCCCCTTGTAAACACTTCCATTAAGGTAGAGTTTCCCGAATTCCTCGACCGTCGTTGCTTCATAGTCGTATTCCATGGTGAGGTAGGGCTTTTCCCAGTCGCCAAAAACACCGAGACGCTTGAACTGCTCCCGCTGGAGATCGACGAATTTTCGGGCATAACTCCGGCAGGCCAGTCGCTTTTCAACCTGGGACAGGGTTCCTTTTTTCTCGCCCAATTCCTTGTCCACCTGGTGTTCAATGGGCAATCCATGGCAATCCCACCCGGGAACATAAACACAGTTAAACCCGGACATATTCTTGGACTTGATGACGATATCTTTGATGACCTTGTTCAACGCCGTGCCGAGATGGATGTTGCCGTTGGCATAGGGAGGACCGTCGTGCAGGATGTAGGGAATCAATTTCTTGGAAGATTCCCTGATACAGGCATAGATGCCCATATCATCCCAGAGCTTCAGAATCTCCGGTTCCTTCTGGGGAAGATTGGCCTTCATGGGGAAGTCCGTTTTGGGCAGATTCAAGGTGCTTTTATAGTCCATACCATACGCCTCCATCAGATATTGGCTGCCTAACTAGCATATAAACTGCGGTGTTTCAAGAAGAAGTACAGAAGGCCCCCGACTATCCAGTCGGGGGCCTTCTGTGTATATCAGTATTTCTTTCGTTTTTCTTTACATGCCCATACCGGGGTAACCGCCACCGGGAGGCATGGCCGGCATAGCCGATTTCTCTTCCGGCTTGTCGGCGATCATGCACTGGGTCGTCAGCATCAGGGATGCAACACTGGCCGCATTCTGCAGGGCAAAGCGCGTAACCTTGGTCGGGTCAATGACACCGGCGGCAATCATATCTTCATATTTATCCGTCCGGGCATTGAAGCCGAATGATCCCTTCTTCTCCTTCACTTTTTCAACAACGATGCTACCTTCCATGCCCGCATTGTTCGCGATCATCCGCAGAGGCTCCTCCAAGGCTTTCTTGACAATGTTCAAACCAATCTGCTCGTCGCCGACCAGTTTGAGCTTATCCAGCGCAGGAAGGGTTCTTAAATAAGCAACACCGCCACCCGGAACAATCCCTTCTTCCACGGCGGCCCGGGTTGCATGCAGCGCGTCTTCCACACGGGCCTTCTTTTCCTTCATCTCCGTTTCGGTGGCGGCACCAACTCTGATTACTGCCACACCGCCAACCAGTTTCGCCAGGCGTTCCTGAAGCTTTTCCCGGTCGTAATCGGAAGTCGTTTCTTCAATCTGAACGCGGATCTGTTTAACCCGGCCTTCGATATCTTTGCGGCTGCCGGCTCCGTCGATAATGGTTGTGTTGTCCTTGTCGATGGTGATCCGCTTGGCTTTACCCAGGTCGTCAATGGTCGCGTTTTCAAGTTTTGCGCCCATGTCTTCGGAGATCAGCTTGCCGCCCGTCAGAATGGCGATGTCTTCCAGCATGGCTTTTCGGCGATCGCCGAACCCCGGCGCCTTGACCGCCGCCACATGGAGCGTGCCGCGGATCTTGTTCACGACCAGCGTTGCCAGTGCTTCTCCTTCGATATCCTCGGCGATGATCAGCAGGGGGCGTCCCATTTTTGCGATCTGTTCCAGAATGGGCAGGAGGTCTTTCATGCCGCTGATTTTCTTTTCGTTGATCAGGATGTAACAATCGGTCAGACTGACTTCCATCTTCTCGGGGTTCGTAACAAAATAAGGAGACAGGTAACCACGGTCGAACTGCATCCCTTCCACAATGTCAAGTTCCGTCTGCAGTCCTTTTGCCTCTTCAACCGTGATCACACCCTCTTTACCGACCTTCCCCATCGCCTCGGCGATGATATTGCCGATGTCTTCGTCGTTATTCGCCGAAATGGTTCCGACCTGGGCGATTTCCTTCTGGTCCTTTGTCGGCTTACTCTGCTTTTTGAGCTCCGCAACGACCGACTCAACGGCCTTATCAATGCCGCGCTTGACATCCATAGGATTACTCCCGGCGGCAACCGTCTTGGCCCCTTCGCGGTAAATGGCCTGGGCCAATATGGTGGCGGTGGTTGTACCATCGCCGGCAACATCGCTGGTTTTGCTCGCCACTTCCCGCACCATCTGGGCGCCCATGTTTTCGAACTTGTCTTCCAGTTCGATCTCCTTGGCCACGGTGACGCCGTCCTTGGTCACCGTCGGAGCGCCAAAACTCTTATCCAGAATGACATTGCGGCCCTTGGGACCCAGGGTCACCTTCACGGCATCCGCCAGGGTGTTGACACCCTTAAGGATGGATTTTCTTGCTTCTTCATCGTACTGTAAAATCTTTGCTCCCATTATAACGACTCCTCCTTATCTCGATTATTTCTTATCAATGATGCCCAGAATATCGTCTTCTCTCATGATGAGATAGTCCACACCGTCAATCTTCACTTCCGTTCCACCGTATTTGCTGAACAGCACCCGGTCACCGACTTTCACATCCAGTTTGGCAATCTTGCCGTCTTCCAGAATTTTTCCCTTACCGACGGCAATCACCTCGCCTTCAATGGGCTTTTCCTTGGCCGTATCGGGAATGATGATGCCCCCCTTGGTTTTCTGTTCTTCTTCCAAACGTTTCACGATGACTCTGTCCTGCAACGGTCTGATTTTCATCCCCCAATCTCTCCTTTCGTAATTTATTTATATACGATTCTATTTTCTGTCAGCGCTCAAATCGTCGCTATAATAAACATCAATTTTATCCTGTCAAGATCGTGCCCACAAAAAAGGCATATGTCCTGTATTCTTTTTTAAAATTATTTTATTCGGAAACAGGACGCAGGGGAGAGAGAGGGATTAACCCGCACACGAATTCTTGGTTACAGGTAAAATGGATACAGGCACGGTGCACAGCTCAGCAAAGCGCTGCGCATCCCGAATGGAACCGACAATATCACCGAAATGGATTGGAATGGCCCGTTCCGGCTTGATTTGATTGACCGCTTGCGCCGCTTCTTCCGCCGTCATGGTATAGGTGCCGCCGACGGGAAAAATGACGACATCCGCCGCAATCTTATCCATTTCGGGAATCCGGTCCGTATCCCCACCATAATAGATGACCTTTCCTTCCATCCGGATCAGAAACCCCAAACCCTTCTCCTCCTTTGGGTGAAAGGACTTATTCACGTTATAGGCGGGCACGGCGCAAACGGTTGAGCCGGCGATCGTCACCTCGTCACCCGGCTGCATGGCGCGCACGTCACCGGACAGCAAGGAAACACAGGTGTATTGTGCGAGGACAACCGTCTCCTTTTTCGATAACTTACTGATATCGCCGGGTGAAAAATGATCCCCATGGCTGTGGCTGATTAAAATCAGATCCGCTTTTTCTTCCATGCCGATCTTCCAGGGATCGATGTAGATCACAATCCGTCCCTTAATCTTGACGCTGGAATGACCGAGCCAGGAAATCAGAGGTGTCATGATTTTATCTCCACGAAGGAAATTACACGGTACTTGTATGATTGCCTACCCCATACAGGCAAGACTTCAAACCCTGAATGCAGGCCTATCTTCAATGGTCTGCCGGTCATGATCGGAATTCCTTCCATCGAGCACCCGTCGTACTATGGTTGCCAGTTCGCCCATGGTAAAGGGTTTCTGGATAAAGGCCTCCACGCCCTTTTTCATGATTTCCGCCGCCTGTCCGTTGATACTATAACCGCTGGCCAGGATGCATTTCATCGATGGGCTGGCTTTTTTAAGAATTTCGTATGTTTCTCCGCCGCCCATCTCCGGCATGACCATGTCTAAAATGACCAGATCTATTTTATTGTCCGGATTACAAAATATCTCGATGGCTTCTTTGCCGCCGGCAGCCGTGATAACCCGATAACCAAGCCGCTGAAGAATCAACCGGGTAACATTAATGTTCAACTCTTCATCGTCCACAACCAATATGGTTTCTGATCCGCGGCTGTACTCTTTTTCGGGTTCTTTTTGCTCTCTGATAAACATCTTCGTCGACCGAGGCAGATAGATATTAAAAGTTGTTCCTTGTCCCTTCTCACTGTAAACATGGATAAATCCCCCGTGATTCTTAATGATGCCGTAAGCGGATGCCAAACCTAAACCGGTACCCCGCCCCCGGTCCTTCGTCGTAAAGAAGGGGTCGAAGATACGGCTTTTCGTTTTTTCGTCCATCCCGATACCTGTGTCCGTTACAGAGATGCGGACGTATTTACCCGAAATCTGATCTTCGGAATATCCCTTATCGGTCGCGTCAACATGAACATTGTCCGTTTGGAGATAGATTGTGCCGCCGCCCGGCATGGCCTGCCAGGCATTGACGTATAAATTCAGGAGCACCTGCTCGATCTGACCGCGATCGACTTCCACCGTCCAGAGATCCTCCCGAAATTTCTTTTCGATGACGATCTCCCGGCGTGTTCGGCCAAACAACTGGGCACTGCGGTCGATAATCGCGTTGAGATTGGTCGGTTTGACTTCGTATTTGCCGCCCCGGGCAAACCCAAGCAACTGTTTTGCAAGCTCAGCACCGCTACGCACCTGTTCCTCAATACTGCGAAGCTTTTCGTAATGAGGATGATCCGTATCCAGATCATAAAGGATCAGAGACGCAAACCCTTCGATACCCATGAGGAGATTGTTAAAGTCATGGGCAATGCCCCCGGCCAGTGTGCCAATCGCCTCCATTTTCTGCGATTGGAGCAATTGGGCCTCAAGCCTTTTCCGATCCGATATATCCTGAATGAGATTCAGGACGTAATCCAATTTCCCGTTCTCCTTGCTTACCCTCCGGGAAGATACGAGCGCATGGATATGAGAACCGTCCTTTTTATAAAAACGCATCTCGATATTGGTTAAATCGCCTTTTCCGGTTGCCGCCTGATCGATCGTCTGCTCATCAAGGATTCCGGATTCCTTAACAATCAACTCTTTCCATTCTTTCCGGAAAAGTTCTTCTCTTGTGTAACCAAGCATCAGGCATAGTTTATCGTTGGCTTCAATCCATGCCATGTTGGGTTTGGTAATGGCGATCCCGACCAGAGACAGATCGAAGTAATTGCGGAAGCGTTTCTCGCTTTCAATCAAGGCCTCTTCGACCCTTTTGCGTTCCGTAATGTCAAGGGCGGTAAAGATCACCCCGGCCAGAAGATCTGATACGTCAAGAGGCACCACCGTGAGCAAAACATCTATGAGCGTTCCTTTTTTGCAAACCCATCGGGTTTCAATGTTCCCGACCCCTCGGGTTTGCAACTGGGCTCTCATGGTATCTTCAATATCTTTAGCCGCTTTTGATGATTCATAGAAAATGCGCGGCGATTTGCCGACGAGTTCCCGCTCTTCATAACCGAGCATCGTACAGAGACGCTGATTGACCTGACGTATGCGGCGGAAAGATTGCATGGCAATCCCGACGGGCGCCGCAAGAAAGAGAGAACGGAGATTCGCTTCCTTATCTTTCAGAGCCTCCTCTGAGGTTCTCCGGGCCTGGCTTTCCAGAAGAACCGAAATCATCTGAGCCAGGGAAGCGGCAAAATCCTGATCTTCGATACTCCAATGGCGAGACTGACCGGCATAATCGACGCAGAGAATGCCCTTGATTTGTCCCTGGAGGCGGATAGGAATATCCATCGTGGAATAAATATTGTTTTCCCGGAAATAGTCTGTCAGTTCGGTCATGCGGGGATCGCTGCGAACATCGTCCGCCGCGATGATGCGCGCCTCCTCAAGAGAAGCAAAATATCGTGGATGCCGGAGTAAATCCAGCAAAGTTCCCTTCTCATGGCTGTCGCCGGCCGGCATATACAGGTCTTCACAGATCAGATGTCCTCTGTCCTTGTCATACAGCCATAAACCGATACGATGAACACCCAGGCTTCGTCCCCCGATCTCTAAAATGATGCGGATCGCGCCCGCATAATTCTGCTGCTCCGATTTGGACAACTCGAGAAGCGCCCCCTGGTAGCGAATAATCTTTCCCGCCCGCTCCTGTGCAGCGATTTCCGATTTTTTCCTTTCGGTAATATCCCGGAGGATGAGGATCAATTGATCCGCAAACAGGGGGATCAATCTTGCTTCGAAGAAAAGAGGCCCTTCGGAATTCGGTACGGTGTATTCAAATGCCGTGGCGCTCCTATCCCGCAAGGTCACCATGGACGCCTTATCAAACAAGACCGCCGCCGTTTCCGGAACCAGTTCCGCAAGAGGCACTCCAACAGGATTGCCCGGTTTCAGCGGCGAAACGCGACTTCCGGCGCTTTTATATTCCAGGACCCTTCCCTCAGACCCGATGCGGAAATAATGATCGGGAAGAGCCTGAAAAACGGCCCGCATCTCAGCGTTGGATTGGAGAAGCTCCTGTGAACTCAACTCCAGGGAGCGTTCCATCATTCGTCGGTCTTCATCATTTTCATGATAAGCCGCGTTCACTGCCTCCAAAAAAGTTTCAAATTGGTGCGGCAGGGATTCGCTCGGGGACAGGTAACGACGGAGTTGTCTGGCTAACAGGGGATGCAGATCTTTCATATGGCGCGCTCGGACAAGGTTGTAATGGTCATGGTTTGATTATGGAGTTCGCAATTTCCCACCTCGGACAGGGGCGATATTTCCCCATAAGAATAAAAACCGGTCAGGATCGTCTGCTGACCCAAAACCTCCTGCACACCTTCAACTTCCTCTTCCACGCGCTGTTTTAAGATCAGTTTCCGGCCGACACAACTGATCAGGAGAGCCAAATCCGCCGGCGTGCCCCCGGTCATGCGATGCCCACTCTTGGCGGCCTCTACAGCGCCATCAATGAGACGGTCAAAATTGGCTTTCATCAGCCGTGCATAGGCACCGACCGGTACATCGCCGGCAAAGGTCATGCTCTGATCCGCTTCGTTCACCGCCAATATGGTCCGGACCAATCCCCCATCGGCGCCGGGCATGCGAATCTGGATGGGAAACAGCAGGCCCGAAGCCGGCAATTCCTGGGCGTGCTCGCCGAGATACTCTTTGTAGAGCGCGAGCGCTGAACGACCGTCAAACTCGTATAGAATGTTGCCTCGTGATTTTGTTATGACACGCTCCGGCCCGAATGAATCCCATCCCCCAAAGGAACCGAAGCCGACATTCAGTTGCCTGCCGTATAAGCCTACTGCAGCAACCTGATTCTGAGCGGGCAGATCATCCCAGAACACGTAGGTTTCCTGAAAACGATCCCCATCCGCCGAGAGGCCGCCCGTGACGGAAACGCCTTTCGGCAAGGCCTCGACCAATCCCTTAACCAGTTCACTGCCGTTTATCTGTAAACCATCGGATAGAACCAGCACATGGGCTAGGTCATCATCAAGGAGTCTGCTGGCAAGAGATTTCCCCACAGCATAGCTTTGTGCCATATTGCTGATTGTTGTTTTCGCACCTCGAATCCGTGTACGTTCAAAATGAATGGCGGTCAGAATGAGTGAGTCGTCCAGGACCTGGGTACCGGCAATTTCTCCGGCCGTTGAGCAACCGAAAAGATGCGCTTCCGGATAAAAGGCACGGATTTCCTCCAGCAACGCGGGTTTCCTGCAGAGCGTCGCGCCACAAAAAAGCATGACCAGTTGGGCTGACTGCCCGAGGCATCCCGGGGGGCATGGTTTCCACTTTTCCGATTCAGTCCAAGTGAATTGTTCGACTTTCATTTCAACCCCTTATTCCTGTGACACAGTGTTATAAGGATGCCGCCGTTGTTCCCCCAAAAGCAGGCACATCGTTGATGAATGCTATCCGCAAAAATGATCTATCGACATCCATTGCGCTTTATTTAAATCATAAACAAGACATGCTTGATTCAGAATCTTAAATAAAACACCGATCCGAAATCACACATAGAGACCGATAATTTCCGTAATAATGGGTTTATAAGCACGGCTTTTCTGCAATTGACGCTGAAAGCGGGCAATAAGCGAGAAGGTGGCTCCCGTGGAAAAACAGGCGGCGGCAAAAGCCCAGAGATCAGAATAAGCCTCCCCCGCCAAGGAAACCGCCGCTATCTTACCGATAAGGGCTGACAAAAGAAAAACAAAAACCGGTATGCCGTAAAGAATGAATGAGGCTTTAAGATATTGTTCGGATTCCACAACGATCTTGACTTTCTGCCCCGCGACGGCTCCGATGATATTATCCACCTCGACATAATCGTGTTCCGGAGGGTGACATAGGATCGCAGCCGAGCAGGAGGCACAGGCGCTCTTTTTTTCGATGAGAACCCTGGCGGTCGCCCCCTCCGTTTCGATGACGATTGCTTCTTCCTCCAACATGACCGGTTGTCACTCCCTGCTGTGTTTAATGGTTTTTCTCATGCACAGATTGCTGATTTTTGTCGTCGTCATACCATGATATCGGTTTTAGGGCAAACGTTGGCTCCATTCACACCTTTAATAACCTTGCTCAAGAAACGATCATTTTACCCCGCTGAAGGATTTGCACAAAAGGCACATCCGCAGGTGAGAATTCATAATCCCCGAGTTCCTGAACTCCAACCCATGCATATTGATCATGGACACGGCAGTCGAGTTCTCCCTCTTTCCAGTCCGCCAGATAGCCAAGTAGGCAGATTGCGCCGTGATCGTAATGGTAAATGCTTTCGCCAAGAAAGGCGCCCACTTCTATTTCGATCGCAAATTCTTCCCGCAGTTCTCTTGCCAGACAATATTCCGGAGATTCGCCCGTTTCCAAGGTTCCTCCCGGGAACTCCCAGCACCCCGCAAGCCTGTCTTCCTTCCTGCGCCGGGCAATCAATATTTTCCCCTGATGAATTAAAATAGCGGCGGTTACTGTTTTCATGATCTGTCGTCTCAATCCCTTCCCGAGTTAAATCTTCTGTAGAAATGATAATACCAACCAGATTGATATCGCCGAACCGACCGGCACGGTTAGATTGTCATCGACACCAATGGAAAAAAACTCAACCAGGGCTCCCATGCCGGCGGCGGCCAAAGCCACCGGCCAGTCCTGAAGAACAATCCAGGCCAGCGGAAAAGCGATGATAAAGAAACCGGCCATCCCTTCCAGTGAACGGCCGTGATATTTCTTGCCGCCCCAGTTTTTCCCGGCAATCTCAGCCGCCGTATCCCCCAGGGTGAGGAAAAGCATGGCCGTGACCGCGACCTCTCGGGAAAACAAAAAAACCACGATCAGAAAAGAAAAGCAGGTAAAGGTGGCGCCTGTAATTTTATTCATCTCTGTTTCGCGAATCAGGAGGGATAAGCGATCCATGACCAGGCGGTTGAGGGCGGGGAAAAGAAGTCTTACGCCGTCAAAGAGTGAAAAAAACACCAAAACAACCAACAGCA
>Ga0302253_1001270_pt1 | contig 15884 bp, 14 predicted proteins | sample AAG_RA_Trp_MG_FD_193537 | JGI IMG/M metagenome (GOLD analysis project Ga0302253, IMG submission 193537) | Enriched activated sludge microbial communities from anaerobic digester in WTTP, New Holstein, Wisconsin, United States - AAG_RA_Trp | ecosystem: Engineered > Bioreactor > Anaerobic >...
CCATGATGCGGGCCGTCTCTACCGTGACAAAGCCTTTCGGCGTCCCGACCCTTGTCTCGCTCAATGCCATCATGGTTGACGGCACGGGCATGTGCGGTTGCTGCCGCGTGACGGTCGCAGGCAAGGTCAAGTTCAGCTGTGTCGACGGTCCGGAGTTTGACGGCGGCCAGGTGGATTGGCAGGAATTGATGAACCGCAACAGCATCTATACCGAAAAAGAAAAACATATCTGCCGCCTGACGGGCCAGGCGCAAAGCCAGCCATGAGAAAAGAACCGGTCAAGATCAAAGAGAGGGACAGCGTTTCCAGGGCCAGGGATTTTGAAGAGGTCGTCCTGGGGTTTTCCGAACAGGAGGCCCTGGAGGAGGCGTCGCGCTGTCTCCAGTGCAAAGACCCCAAGTGCATCGCGGGCTGTCCCGTCGGGATAGATATCAAGGCCTTTATCGGCCAGCTGACGAAAAAAGATTACGACGGCGCTTATGCGACCATCCGTCAGAAGAGCAATTTCCCGTCCATATGCGGCAGGGTGTGCCCTGCCGAATATCAGTGCCGCAAGGCATGTGTCTTTACCAAAAAAGGCGAACCCTTTGCCTCTCAGCAGGCCATCAATATTCATTTCCTGGAAAGATTTATCGGCGATCATGGCGCCAAAAAAGGCCTTCACGTCAAGGCATCCGGCGGCTCCAAATATAAAGGGGTGAAAGTGGCTGTGGTCGGATCCGGCCCGGCAGGGCTCTGTTGCGCAGGCGAGTTGGCGCGGCAAGGCATCAAGGTCGTTATTTTTGAGGGGCTGCACAAGACGGGCGGCGTCCTGCGCTACGGCATTCCTCCTTTTCGTCTCCCCAGAAAGATCCTCGATGCCGAGATCAATTCTTTAAAAGAGCTCGGCGTGGAGATCCGCCTGAACGCTATCATCGGCAAGGCCAAGACGATCGACGAACTTTTCGGCGAGGGGTTTTCCGCCGTCTTCCTCGGCCTGGGGGCGGGGACCCCGTCGTTTTTGGGTATTCCGGGGGAAAACCTTTGCAATGTCTATTCAGCCAATGAATTTTTGACCAGGGTCAATTTGATGAATGCGCATCTGTTCCCCGTCAGCCACACCCCGATCAATATCGGCAGGCATATCGTTGTGATCGGCGGCGGCAACACGGCGATGGACGCGGCGCGTGTTGCGATCCGGCTGCAGAATCTCGCCGGGGTCCCGCCTGACACGACCATCTGTTACCGGCGCACGGAAGTCGAGATGCCGGCGCGCCGCCTTGAGATCGAGCATGCCAAAGAAGAAGGCGTCAAGTTCGATTTCCTGGTCAAGCCGGAAGAATTCCTGGGCGATGAAAAAGGATTTGTCGGCAAGATGCGCTCCAGCCGCTGCGAGCTTGGCGAACCGGATAGCTCCGGAAGGCGCAGGCCTGTGGTCATTCCCGACAGCTCTTTTGAGGCGGATTGCGATCTGGCCGTCATCGCGGTGGGGCTGGGCGCCAATAAGATCCTGACCAGCGTGACGCCGCAGCTCAAGACGGATAAATACGGCGATGTCATCGTTGATCCGCAGACCATGGCGACGTCCATCAAGGGTGTTTTTGCCGGCGGTGATATCGTAGGCGGGGAGGGGACTGTTATTGAGGCCATGGGAATGGCCAAGAAGGCGGCCAGCGCTATCCTTGATTACTTGGACAGGAAATAATCAACGTTACTCCTCGTGTAAACAGCTAACCCACAAGGGGTAGGCCTCCGCAATACCAAATAAGCGAAGGGCCTAAAAATTTCTGTTTGCATCCAATCCTCGCAGAGCTCGGATGGGCAATCAGAAATTTTTCAGCTACACTCGGAGTTAACCCAGAAAGGGTAGACCTCCGCATTTCACATAGCGGAGGGTCTAATCTCGCCAGAGGCGAGATTAAGGAGGGGACATGAAGGCTAAGGTTGAAGAAATGATGGCGAGCGTGATCATCAGGAACCCGGGAGAGCCGGAGTTCCATCAGGCCGTCCGGGAAGTTGTGGAATCATTGGTTCCTTTTCTTGAGAAGAACCCGAAGTACAAGGAAGCCAAGATCATCGAGAGAATGGTCGAGCCGGAGCGGGTCATCATGTTCCGCGTGCCGTGGGTCGACGATAAAGGAGAGATCCAGATCAACCGCGGCTATCGTATCCAGATGAACAGCGCGATAGGCCCTTACAAAGGCGGCATCCGTCTGCACCCGAGCGTCAATCTTAGCATTCTTAAATTTCTCGCCTTTGAGCAGGTCTTGAAAAACAGCCTCACCACTCTTCCAATGGGCGGCGCCAAAGGCGGCTCCGACTTCGACCCCAAGGGCAAGTCGGATAACGAAGTCATGAGGTTTTGCCAGACTTTCATGAGCGAACTTTTCAGGCATATCGGCCCTGATCTTGATGTTCCCGCCGGCGATATCGGCACGGGCGGCCGCGAGATCGGCTTCTTGTTCGGTCAGTACAAGAAGCTTAAAAATGAGTTCACCGGAGTTTTGACGGGTAAAGGGTTAAGCTGGGGCGGAAGCCTGATACGTCCCGAAGCGACGGGTTACGGCTGCGTGTATTTCGTCCAGGAGATGCTCAAGACGCGCGGCGAATCGCTGAAAGGAAAAGTCTGCGCCGTATCGGGTTCAGGCAACGTGGCCCAATACACGGTCGAGAAGCTTATTCAGCTCGGCGCCAAGGTCGTCACCCTCTCGGACTCGGACGGGTTTATTTACGACGAGGGCGGTATCGACCAGAAGGAATTAAAGTGTGTCCTGGAACTGAAGAATGTCCGCCGCGGCCGCATCAAGGAATGCGCCAAGGAATTCAAATGCAAGTATTTTGAGAAGCAGAGGCCTTGGCAGGTCAAGTGCGACATCGCGTTTCCGTCGGCGACCCAGAACGAGATTTCCGGCGACGACGCCAAGGCGCTGGTCAAGAGCGGCTGTATCGCGGTCGGCGAAGGCGCCAATATGCCGACGACGCCCGAAGGTATCGGCGTTTTCCAGAAGGCCAAGATCCTTTATGCCCCTGGAAAGGCCTCGAATGCCGGCGGCGTGGCCACATCCGGCCTCGAGATGAGCCAGAACAGCATGAGGTTGTCGTGGACGCGCGAGGAGGTCGACAAGAGGCTCCATGACATTATGGTCGCCATTCACGATAACTGCGTGAAATACGGCAAAGAAGGCTCCTACATCGATTACGTTAAAGGTGCTAACATTGCCGGGTTTGTAAAAGTGGCAGAAGCCATGCTGGCCCAGGGGGTCGTCTAGGTCGTCACCAGCACAGGGATTAACAAAAATGGCCGCCCTTCAGGGGCGGCCATTTTTGTTTTCATATATCTACGGAACATTATTCTTGACGTTTTTATATCTACGTTTTATACTGCTTATCGTAGATAAAAAATTATTAATCTACGGGAGCGTCAATGGACAGGTCAGGTAGGTATATAACTCAATTGCAGGGCGATGCGGAATACAAGGCCTTTGTGCCGAATCCTTTGCCTTTTGAGATTAAGGTGGATGGGGCCCTGCAGAGTTTGTTGTCAAGGGCCGATCTTGCACTGGGGAGACTTGATGGCATCAGCGAGGTATTGCCCGATGTCGATTTTTTTATCTTTATGTACACGAGGAAAGAGGCCACGCTGTCCAGTCAGGTTGAGGGGACCCAGGCGACATTTTCCGACGTTTTAAAAGCAGAGGCAAGGATTGAAGATGCAGAAATTCACAAAGATGTCGATGAGATACTTAATTATATCAAAGCATTAAATTATGGCTTGAAGAAAATAGAGGAGATCCCTCTTTCTTTGCGGCTGATCAGAGAAATACATGCCACCCTTTTGAAGGGCGTCCGCGGTGAAAGCCGTTACCCCGGAGAATTCAGGAGATCTCAAAATTGGTTGGGGGGTGCGACGATCCGGACAGCCAGGTTCGTCCCGGCCCCGGCGCACGAAGTCATGGTCTTACTGGGTAATCTTGAGAAGTTTTTTCATGACGTGACGGCCCTGCCCATTCTGATCAAGATCGGTATGATCCACGCGCAGTTTGAGAACATCCATCCTTTTCTTGACGGAAACGGCAGGGTGGGTCGTCTGTTGATTACATTTTATCTGTGCCAGCAGGGGATCTTGAAAAAACCTCTTCTCTATCTTTCGGAGTTTTTCAAGTCTCATCGGCAGGAATATTACGACCGTCTCGACGCCGTCCATGAAAAAGATGATATAGAAAGTTGGTTGAATTTTTTTGTTGAGGGCGTCGCCATCACGGCCGATAAAGCCGTCGAAACAACGAGGAAGATACTGCAGTTGAGAGAAAGAGACCTTCATCGCGTGATGGGTCTCGGCAAATCTTCCGCAAAAGGCAAGATTCTTCTGGATTTCCTCTACAGGGTGCCGTTGATTCAAATTAAGACGGTTGAAAGGGTTGCAGGGCTAAAAAATCCAAATGCCTTGGCTTTAGTGGCCAAATTGACAAGGCTCGGTATTCTTAAAGAGATAACCGGCCAGAAACGCAACAGGGTATTTTCTTATAAAGACTACATTGATCTTTTTAAATGAGGATATGGTTTTCATGTCTTTTTGTGATCGTATGTTTTCGCAAGCGAAAACAAAGGAGAGAGTCATGAGACGCGGGATGATGCCGGTGGTTGGACTGGTCATGTTTATGACGGTCAATGCTTTTTGCATGAATATAGATGTGATGATGCCGGTCCTTGAAAAAGCCAGGGGAGGCATAAAGACCATGCTGTCCTCCATCAACAAGGACCTTTCAGACGCCGCCAAGAAGCTGTCAAAGGTCGATTTCGAGGGGGAGGAGGCGCGCAGGATATTAAACGGTCTGTCTGGCGGCCGCGATTATGTCGTTGACTGCGCTATTATCGATACGGCCGGCAAGATGGTTGTCGTCGAGCCGCAGGAGTATAGAAAATACGAGGGCGAGGACGTCAGCCGGCAGGTGCATATCGCCGAACTCCTGAAAACCAAAAGGCCTGTCTTGAGCGGGGTTTTTCTTTCTGTCGAAGGGATTGAGGTCGTTGACTTTATTTATCCTGTGTTTTCCGATAAGGGGAAGTTCCTTGGCGGTGTCAGCATGCTGGTCAGGCAGCAGGCGCTCACCGGCGACATTATCGCTCCTCTTGTCCGGGATGTCCCGTGCAAGGCATGGGTGATGCAGAAGGACGGTTTGATCATCTATGATCCGGATCCGGACCAGATAGGCAGAAATATTTTTACCGATGATTTCTTTCGTCCATTCGAAGACCTTATTTCATTTTCTGAGACAGTGTCCAGGGCAACAGACGGCGCCGGTTCCTATGATTTTTATGCCAGGGGCCTGGAAGACAAGACCGTCGTCAAAAAATACGCGGCCTGGGACACGGTTTCTCTCTACGGTACCCAATGGCGCATTATCGTCATGGAAGTCGACCGCCCGGCGATCGTCGTAAAAGATCCAGGGAAGTCGTAAAGATAGAGAAGGATGCGTAAGAAAATGCGAATTTCTTTGGCCCTAGGTCTAGGATTGATGGTTGGTGTTTGTATGTTTGGGCCACGCGTCATTGCAGAGTCTCCGGAGCATATCTATGTCGCGGATTTTGTTGTTGAGGAGCAGGCGATGAAAGAGGAGGCCGCTTCGCAGGGGCTCTTGGATAGGCTGAAGCCGGGGATTTTCAGGCAGAGGAGTGAAGAGCGTACGGCTGACCAAGCGCAGGATCTCGTCGATCTATTGGCTCGGTCGTTGGTGGAGGAGTTGAACGCGAAGGGTCTGGCTGCGAGTCGGGTTTTGAGGTTTGATGAGCTTGAGGCCAAGGGCATATTGGTGCAGGGGAAATTTGTCGAACTCAATGAAGGCGCTCCTTTGAAACGTGCGGCTGTCGGTTTTAAGCAGGGGGCGACCAATATGGAAGTCACGGTCATGATCAGTAAACTTCCGTTGGGCGAAGGCCAGCCGGAAAAGACTTTGGACTTGAAGTCTTCGACCGGCGATAAGGGGCCCGGCGGGCTTTTGGGCGTTGCGATTTGCGGTAATCCCTATGCCTTGGCAGCCAAGTTTGTTTTATCAAAGCGCGCGCCTGAGAAAGACGTCCGCAAGCTTGCCAAAGAGATCGCCGGTGAGATCCAGAAGTATTTGCAACAATAGGCGCCGCATGTTAAAAAATAATGCTTTTGGGGGATATGAATGGAGGACAAAGGCCGAGATTTGCGGCCTGCCCCTGGTGCATATTGCCGCCGGCAGAGATCAAAAGACAGGCCGGCTTTTGATCGCCAAGGGGGTCATTGCCATCGGACAATTTGCCGTCGGTATAGTGGCCGTAGGCCAGTTTGCTTTTGGTGTTTTTGCCGTCGCTCAGCTTGCCGTGGGCATTGCCTGTGGCCTGGGGCAATTGGCTGTGGGCATGACGGCCATAGGCCAGGCGGCTGTCGGCAGGGATATCATCTGCCAGATTGGGCTCGGCGAGAATATGATACCGGTCTTTAACCGTTTTTTCCTGAGATGATGAAAAAAAGTCTTTTGATCGCTTGCGCTGCCGTATGTTGCTCTGCTGTTTCTTGTTTTGCGGCCGAGGTCTGCGTCGATGCTCCAGCCCCGGCTTTCAAGGTTGTGTCCGGCGATAAGCAAGTCCTGACTTTGGACGACCTCAAGGGTAAGGTGGTTGTCCTGTTTTATGAAGCCAAGAGGGCTATCGAGCAGAACCGCAAGCTCAAAAACGTGTTGAACCGGTTTTATGAGCGCCAGCCGCAGGACATCAAGAATGATATTGCGCGGGTCGGGGTCATCGACTGCCAGGGGGTTTTTCTCAGGGGCGCATGGGAATCGGGCCTGCGGGACCATTCGGTCAAAGAGGGGGTCACGGTCTACGGCGATTGGGACGGAAAGATGGGGGAGGATTACGATTTTAATATAGACGAAAGCAATGTGATTGTCATCGATCGCAAAGGCATGATCCGTTATCGTGCCTCCGGCCCCCTTAAAGACGAGGACATTGATTCGATTGAAAAATTATTAGAAAGCCTGGTGAAAGAAGTTTGACAGGATAAGGCGAGGATAATTGATGGGCAGTTCACCTTCGCTTGCGGGGGACGGGCGAAGGTTTTTGTTTGTTGCTTGTTTTGTTTGCGGGTCCTTTAAATATGCGGACATGCCGGTGGCTATCCGGTGGTCAAATCTTCTTGTGAGGTTTTCTAATTCAGCTATAATAAACTCTATGATACAGAATAAGTTGATTTCTTTGCCGCGGCCTGCAGCCAGGGGAAGATTCTCGCTGGAAGAGACGATCGCCAAAAGGCGTTCCGTGAGGACATTTTCCAAGGGGCAATTGTCGTCTGTGGAGGTCGGTCAATTGCTTTGGGCTGCGCAGGGTGTCACGGCCAAACCCGGGAATTTTTATTTCCGTAGCGCTCCTTCAGCCGGCGCTTTGTATCCAATGGAGATTTATACAGTTACCGAAAACGGTCTGCATCGTTATCTCCCCGAAAAGCACGCGCTTGAACTCATGGTGGAGCGCGACCTGCGTAACGATTTGAGTACCGCCAGCCTCGGCCAAGAGCCGGTAAGGGAGGCCGGTCTCGATATCGTCATCTGCGCCGCCTACGAGAAGCCGTATTCGAGGTATGGAGAACGCGGCAAGAGTTATGTCGATATGGAGGCGGGGCATATCGCCCAGAATGTCCATTTGCAGGCCGTGGCTTTAGGGTTGGGCTCTGTGCCTATCGGCGCTTTCGACGATGTGCAGGTGGGGAAAATACTTGGCCTTCCCGAGGGGCAGTATCCTTTGTATATCATTCCTGTCGGCCATGTCGAATAGAAGGCATGCTGCGGGATCGGCGTAGCAAAACGCCGAATATGAGACGGGCGCTTGCCGGGCGGCTGATATCAAAGACCGCGATCATCAATGTGATCGCGGTCTTTTTTCTTGTAAAATTTAAAAATGAATGATATATTTAAAAAATGAATATATATTCATTTTCAGCAAGGGAGACTGGAATGCCTGTGTTTGCCATTAACCGCAAGGAACGCGACCGGAAGTTGCGCCGGATGGACATCCTGTCTGCCGCCGAGCATGTTTTTGGCCGCAAGGGATACTATAGGGCCACCATGCAGGATATCGCCCGGCAAGCGCAATACGCCACGGGCACGGTCTATCTGTATTTCAAGGACAAGGAAACGCTGTATTTTTCCCTGGTGGAAGAGAAAATGAAGGATCTTTTGGCCCTCATCAAGGAAAGGACCGCCGCCGTCGGGGACGCCAAAGAGAAGCTGGAGATCTATCTTGAGGAGAAGCTGGATTTTTTTGAAAAAAACCAGGATTTTTTTAGGATCTTTATCCTGGAAAATGGGGCGGCTCAGGCGTCCATCGATTCCCGTATCGCGACATCGGCGCTGGCCAAGGAATACCTGGCCTGCATCAGCGAGATCATGAGGCTTGCGCAAAAACAAAAATTGGTCCGCGCCGATATGGATCCTTCGCAGGGTGCCGGCATTTTCCGTTCCATCTCTAATGCGGTGATTATGGATTGGCTCAAAAAGAATATGCAGCAGACCTTGAGTTTACGACAGATGTCGAGGTTCATCCTCGATATTTTTTTAGGCGGGGCGGGGCCTTCCGATGAAACAAAATAGGCGAAATACAATCTTGGCGGTATTAGTCTTTGCGGGGGCTTTTTTTGCCGCCGCCATGGCTTTGGCTGAGGATACGGCGCCCCAGCCGTCCCAGAAAGAAGCCCAAGTTCTTACGATCTCTAGGGGGATCGCCATGGTGCTCCACGATAGCCGCCTGATCCGGGTGGCCCTTCCCGGCAAAGACATGGCGTTTCAGGATTCCATGATGGCGCGTTCGGCGCTGCTGCCTCATTTCCAGGCGGCCGCCTCGCAGACATTCAACAGGTATGCCTCGGCCGTCAAATTCGGTTCTACGACTGCCGGTACCGCCGACAAGAACTATTACTCCTATGGCTTCGACGTCTATCAAACCCTGTTTGATTTCGGCAAGAGCCTTTCTCAATATCAGGCTTCCAAAGAGCTCGTCAGGGCGAGCGACGCGCACATCGACAGCATCAAAAGGCTCGCTATCCTCGAGTTCATCGTCGCTTATTTCGATCTCCTCGAAGCGGAGAAAATGATCGTCGTCGCCGAAAAGGAGGTTGAAAGCCTTGCATCATATCTGAACGATGTCGAGCATCTCTATGAATACGGCTCAGCGGTCAAGAACGATCTTTTGCCTGCCCAGGTGCGCCTGGCGGACGCCAAGCAGAAGCTCATCGCGGCGCGCAGCGCCAGGGAGATTGCCGCGGCACGCCTCAACGATATCCTCGCCTTGCCTTTGAGGCAGAAGGTCGTTGTCCGCGACATGGAAATGAAACCGCCGGAAATTCCCGAAATGGAAGAGGCATGGAGCATCGCGGTCAAAGAAAGGCCGGAGATCGTTTTCTATGAAGACCAGATCCGGGCCTCGGCGTTAAGCGCCAGGTCCAAGGCCGCCGAGAACCTTCCGACGATCTATGCGGATGGCGGTTATGCCTATACGAAAAACCAGTACGAGGTGCATCAGGATAATGCCTATATCGCCCTGGGGGCCAAGGTGAACCTTTATGACGGCGGGAATGCCCAAGCCGATATGTTCAAGGAGCGCGCCCGCCAGCGGCAACTGAAAGAAGAAAAGAGCAAGGTGACGGAAGATATCAAACTCGAGATAGAAGACAGCTATCTGACCTTGAAAGATGCGCGCGAGAAGGTCGTTGTGGCCAGAGACGTCCTCTCGCAGGCGGCGGAAAACGTCCGTTTCTATCGCGCCAAATACGCGGCCGGGGCCGCCAACACCACAGAGGTCCTGGAAGCGATTACGCTGGAGACGAAAGCCCAGACAAATTACTTTGAGAGCGATTATGAGGTCAAGCGCAGTTACGCCAAGCTCATGTATTCCATGGGGATCGACCTGACCTTGCTTTACGAAACAATGGAGAAGACGCATGAACATGTTAAATGACAGGCATAAGAAATGGATTTACCTTGCCGGCGGTGTCGCAGCCGTCGGGCTGATCGTCCTGGCGTATTTGATCGGCGTGGGCATGAGTCATGTGACGACGGACGATGCCTATGTCACGGGGCGCATCCACAGCATCGCATCCAAGGTCCCGGGGACCGTCTGGAAGCTTAATGTCAACGATAATCAGAATGTCGGCAGGGGGGACCTTTTGGTCGAGATCGATCCTGTCGACTACGCTTTGAGGGTCAATGAGGCCAAGGCGGCGCTTGAGGTCAGCCGGGCGGCCTTGGCTCAGGCCGCGCGCGACAAGGCGCGCGCCGAAGCGCTTTACCAGGACAAAGTGCTTCCCAAGGACAAGTACGAACATGCCCTTACGGATTATCAGCTGGCCAAGGCCAAAAACGAAGAGGACGCTCAGAAACTTAAGATTGCCCAGCAGAACCTGAAATACACGAAGATTTATTCTCCGGCGCGCGGGTATGTCACACAACGATCGGTGGAGGCGGGCAACCAGATCCAGGCGGGCCAGCCGCTCATGGCGGTCGTGCCCCTCGACGATATCTGGGTGGTTGCCAATTATAAAGAGACCCAGCTCAAAGACGTCAGGCCCGGCCAGCGTGTCATGATCAGAGTAGACACATATCCCGGCAAAGTGTTCAGGGGCCGCGTGGACAGCATTATGGCGGGGACCGGTGCCGTTTTTTCGCTTTTCCCGCCGGAAAATGCCCTCGGCAATTATGTGAAAGTCGTTCAGAGGATACCCGTGAAGATCGTCTTCGACAAGACGACGGATGAAGGCCACGTCTTGCGCGTCGGGATGTCATGCGTGCCGACCATCCTCACAAAAGATGAATAAGGTCAACAAGTGGATCATCGCCATATCGGTCGTCCTGCCGACGCTCCTGGAGGTCATCGATACGTCCGTCGTCAACGTGTCGCTCGACCATATCCGCGGCAGCCTCTCTGCCGGCATCGACGAGGCCACCTGGACGATCACCGCTTATCTGGTCTCCAACGCCATCATCATTCCTCTTACCGGGTGGTTCAGCCGGTTCTTCGGCCGCAAGCGCTATCTGATCTTTTCGGTCATCTTGTTTACCGTTAGTTCTTTTATGTGCGGCAGTTCTAGGACACTGTCGAGCCTCGTGTTTTTCAGGATCCTGCAAGGGGTGGGAGGCGGGGCCCTGCAACCCCTTTCGCAGGCGATCCTTTTGGAGGCGTTCCCTCCCGCCCAATATGGCATGGCCATGGCGATGTTCGGCATCGGTGTCATGGTCGGGCCGATCGTCGGGCCTGTCCTGGGGGGATGGATCACGGACAACTGGTCGTGGCCGTGGATCTTTTATATAAATATTCCGCTGGGGATCCTTTCTGTCATCATGATCCTGTTATTCATCCAGGACCCTTCTTATCTCAAAAGAGGCCAGCAGAAGATCGACTTTCTCGGCATAGGCCTGGTTGCCGTCGGCATCGGATGCCTGCAGTTTGTCTTGGATAAGGGGCAGCGCGAAGATTGGTTCTCCTCCGCCCTGATAACCAGGTTCTCCATCATTTCCATCGTCTGTCTTATTTTATTTGTCATCGTTGAGCTTAGAACCCGCGATCCCGTCCTCCATTTGAAAGTTTTTAAGGATATTTCTTTTTCGACGGCCAACAGCATCATGTTTACTGCCTTTTTTGTGCTCTTCGGCACCATCGTTCTTCTGCCGATTTTTAGTCAGCAGTTGTTGGGATATAATTCTTTCCTTTCGGGACTCGTCCTTGCCCCCGGAGGCATCGCGACGTTGATCACCATGCCTATCGCCGGCAAGCTGGTCACTAAGATCAACCCCAAGGCCATCCTCTTTGCAGGTCTCTCTATTTTGGGCTATTCGACGTTCGTCATGACGCGTTTTAACCTTTATGTTGATTTTTGGGCCATCGCCTGGTCGCGGGCGGTGATGGGATTCGGCATGGGGTTGGTTTTTATTCCCCTGACAACGATGGCCTTCGCGACGATCAAGAAAGAAGAGATAGGGAATGCGACGAGCATTTTTAACCTTACCAGGAACATTGCCGGCAGCTTCGGCGTTGCGTTTGTGACGACTCTTTTGGCGCGCCGGTCGCAGTTCCACCAGGCTCGTTTTATTGAATACCTTAACCCCTTTGATTACAGATACCAGGCGGGATTGCACAAGGCGATGGGGGTCCTGCAGGTGAAGGCCGGTGCGGCATCGACGTATGCCGGTCAGGGTTTGGTGTACCGGGATCTGTTGAAGCAATCAAATCTTTTTTCTTTTACGGATGCCTTCCATTTTTCGACCGTCTTATTGATCTGTATCCTGCCTTTGGTTTTTCTGCTCAAGCAGCCTCATCACAGCGAGACGGCGTCCATCGGCCACTGAGGACTTGCATTGCTGCGGGTGTTTCATTTTTCTTGTTTATTATCGTATTTCCCCTATATAATAAGAAATCAACTAAGGAGGTTTTTGGTGCGCGTGGGGCAGAAGATATCTTTGTGGTTTGGGATTGTTTTGATCCTGTCTGTTGGCTTGATCCATGTGTGCGATGCGCCGGACAGCTTTAGGGATGCGGTGTATAAAGGCTGGCTTTTTTATCTTAATGGCGCCGGGGCGCTCGTTGCGGCCGTCGGTATCTTGCGCCGCAAGCCTTGGGGTTGGAACCTTGGTTTTGTGATTGCGGTATGTTCTCTTGCGGGCTATGTGGCCAGCCGTACGGTGGGATTGCCTTTTATTGCAGCCGAACCTGATGCCTGGCTGGAACCGTTGGGCGTCGCCTCCCTGGTTACGGAGGGCTTATTTGCGGTGTTATTCGTCGGGACGAGGCGCCTGTTTAAAAAATAACCTTATGGCAAAAGACCCCCTTTGCGGAATGGACGTCAAGGAAGATAAGGCCATCTCATTGAGACGAGATGGCCTTGTTTATTATTTTTGCAGCGAGCATTGCAAGGAAAAGTTTCTGGCTTCGTCCGGAGGGCAAAAATCCGCACCGTCTTCCGGGGCCGGCGGATACACCTGTCCGATGCATCCGGATGTGAGGCGTGACAGGCCCGGGGATTGTCCGAAGTGCGGCATGCGTCTGGAGCCTGTGATGCCTGGAGGATTTGGTCATGAGGAAGACGGCGATCTTCGGTCGTTGTCCGTGAAGTTCTGGGCAGGATTGATGTGTGCCATTCCCGTTCTTGTCTTGACCGTTGGAAATATGATCCCGGCCGTCGGTGAGCGGTCTCCGGTGCCTTACGCCGCTTCTTCATGGATCCAGCTTTCTTTTTCGACGCTGGTCGTTGTTTGGGCCGGCGGATTTCTCTTTGTCAGGGCTTGGCGGTCCCTTGTTCGCAGAAGCCCGAATATGTTCACGCTGATCGCGCTGGGCGTCGGGGCAGCTTACGGCTACAGCGCCGCGGCCGTTCTGCGGCCCCAGGTTTTTCCGCAAATATTAAAGAAGGCGGGTCAGATCGACCTTTATTTTGAGGCTGCCGTCGTCATTACTCTCTTGGTTATCCTGGGGCAGCTTTTGGAGGCGGGGGCGCGCAGCCGGACAGGCGCGGCGATCAGGGCGCTCTTGGATCTTGCGGCAAAGAGCGCCCATCGTGTGCGTGACGGCGTCGAAGAAGATGTTCCGGCGGAGGCGGTCGGCAAGGGAGATATTTTAAGGGTGCGGCCGGGCGAAAAGGTCCCGTTCGACGGCGCCGTGATTGAAGGCCGCAGTGCTGTGGATGAATCCATGATCACCGGCGAGCCCATGGCTGTCCAGAAAAAACCAGGAGACAGGGTCGTAGGGGCAACGGTCAATCAGACAGGGACGTTTTTGATGCGGGCTGAGAAGATCGGCTCCGAAACCGTCCTGGCGCAGATCGTCCGCATGGTCTCTGACGCCCAGAGGAGCCGGGCGCCTATCCAGGGGATCGCCGACAGGATATCCGCATATTTTGTCCCTTCTGTGGCGGGGGTCTCCCTGTTGACGTTCATCATATGGTTTTTCGTTGGGCCGGAACCGAGATTGGCTCATGCCCTTGTGAATGCCATTGCCGTCCTGATCGTCGCCTGCCCGTGCGCCCTCGGTTTGGCGACGCCGATGTCCATCATGGTGGGTGTAGGCCGCGGCGCCCAGGCAGGCATCCTGATCAAAAACGCTGAGGCCATCGAAAAGGCCGAAAAGATCACGCATCTCTTGACGGATAAGACCGGAACCCTGACAGAGGGCAGGCCTCGCGTGGTGACGGCAATCGCAGCTCCGGGGATGGACCAGAGACGTTTCTTAACCCTCGTTGTTTCTCTTGAGAAAAATAGTGAGCACCCGCTGGCTCGTTCTATCGTTGATTTTGTCGATGGACAAGACATCGAGCCGCAGGGCGTTGAACATTTTGAGTCGGTGACGGGCGGCGGAATCCGGGGGCGCGTCGGCGGCGTGTCCGTCCTTGTCGGCAAACAAAAGTTCATTGAAGCATCCGGTGTCCCTATTCTGCCGGCCGTCGCACAGCAAGCCCTTGATGCCGAGGGGCGGGCCCAGACCGTCGTTTGGGCGGCGGCCGATGGACAACTTGCCGGGATCCTCGGGATTGCAGATCCGGTCAAAGCGACAACGCCCGGGGCCGTACGGCAATTGCACCAGATGGGGCTTAAGGTCATCATGCTGACCGGCGACAATCGAAAAACTGCCGAGGAGATAGCCAACCAGCTGGGTCTTGATGGTTGCCGGGCGGAGCTTGAACCGAAGACCAAGCAGGGAGCCGTCAAGGAATGGAAGGCCAAGGGTGCCGTCGTGATGGTTGCCGGCGATGGGATCAATGATGCTCCTGCCCTGGCCGAGGCGGATGTCGGCATGGCGATGGGTACGGGAACAGACGTGGCTATCGAGAGCGCGGCCATCACTCTTGTTAAAGGAGATCTCAACGGCATAGTCAAGACTTTGCATCTGAGCAAAGGGGTAATGCGGAATGTCCGGCAGAACCTTTTTTTCGCCTTTGTGTATAATATCCTTGGTGTGCCTATTGCCGCCGGCGCCCTTTATCCTTTCTTCGGTCTTTTGTTGAGCCCTGTGATCGCGGGGGCGGCCATGAGTTTCAGTTCGGTTTCTGTGATCGGGAATGCCTTAAGACTGCGGGGTTTGAAGATTTGAGAGGAAAGGCCTGGTTGTAGGCAAAATGAAGGAATAAGCGTTACTCCTCGCGTAAACATCTTGACAATTTATGTCTCGGTCTGCCCTTCGGGCAGGCCAGACCAGTCTTTACAGAGCTCAGGCGGGCAGCCATAAATTCTCAAGATACATGCGGGATTAACCCAGAAAGGGTAGACCTCCACATGCCGCAGAAAGCGGCATACCCGCGCCATTCCGAATAAGCGCGGGGTATGTGAGCAGAAAGCGGCATACCGACTCTTCCAATAGAGTCGGGTAACCACATAGCGGAGGGTCTAACCCAGAAAGGGTAGACCTCCGCATTCCGCATAGCGGAGGGTCTAATCTCGTCAGAGGCGAGATTAAGGAGGATCAAGATGAAGCGAGTGTTGTTGTGGTCTGTATGCGGCATTGTTTTTTTGGGGGCGCTGGGGCATATTTTGTTTTACGAACACGCCAAGGATGTAAAACGACGGGAATTGCGCCGGGAATTGATGGCGATTGCCGCGAAGGCCGCAACATCCATTGACGCCGCCGCTCTTGCCCGCATCCCTTTGACGATGGACGGCGATAAATCCCCGGAATACAAAGACATATTCGATACGTTGTTGCAGATAAAAGAGACTTATCCCATCGTTAAATATGTGTATATCTTGACCAGCACAGACGAACCGGGGGTCCTCCAGTTTGTCGTGGACGCCGATCCGCTGCCGGCCATCGTTACCGCCAAAAGCCAGAGGTCTTTTCCGGGCGATAAGTACGACGCGCGCAGCTATCCTGAAATGTTGAACGGTTTCCAAGCACCGTCCGCCGAC
>Ga0302253_1001271_pt1 | contig 15847 bp, 15 predicted proteins | sample AAG_RA_Trp_MG_FD_193537 | JGI IMG/M metagenome (GOLD analysis project Ga0302253, IMG submission 193537) | Enriched activated sludge microbial communities from anaerobic digester in WTTP, New Holstein, Wisconsin, United States - AAG_RA_Trp | ecosystem: Engineered > Bioreactor > Anaerobic >...
AGCCATGCCTGAAGGATGCAAGATCACAGCCCTGATTCCCGCCGCCGGACTCGGCTCCAGGATGCACCTGAACCTGGCCAAGCCGCTGATCGAGATCAAGGATAAGCCGATCATCGTCTATACGCTGGAGGTTTTTCAGGCCCATCCCCTGGTTGATGAGATCGTATTGATTTTTCATCCCGATAGCCTGGAGGAGGCGCGTTCTTTTGTCAGGAAGTTCAAATTGACCAAGGTCGCCCGCGTGATCGCCGGCGGCGCCTCGCGTAAGGAATCTGTCAGGAACGGCCTGGAGGTTGTGGATATGAAAACGAAGTTTGTTTTGGTCCATGACGGCGTGAGGCCTTTCGTGGATGAAGGCAGCATTACGCGGGTGATCGAAGAAGCCAGGGTGTGCGGGGCGGCCGTGCTGGGCGTTCCCGTCAAGCCGACCATCAAGAGGCTGAACCACCGGATGGAAGTTGATGAGACGCTCAGGCGGGATTATCTCTGGGAGATACAGACGCCCCAGGTTTTTGAGAGGGAGTTGATCCAGAAGGCTTACTTGCGTTCCAGCAAGCTTGGCGTCCCCGACGACGCTTCGTTGGTCGAGAAGATGGGAAAAAAGGTCAAGGTCGTCATGGGGTCTTATTTCAATATCAAGATCACGACGCAGGAAGACTTGGTTTTTGCCGATGCCATTCTGGGCATCAAGGCGCTTGAGTGAAGCCGCAGGCTTTAGGCCATAAGCCGTAAGTTTGTCCATTGGGTTCAAATGAACTATAGAATCGGCATCGGTTACGATATCCACCGGTTCGCGCCGAAAAGAAGGCTTGTTCTCGGAGGCGTGGCGGTTCCTTTTAGGAAGGGGCTTCTGGGGCATTCCGATGCGGATGTTGTCCTGCATGCCCTTTGCGATGCCCTCTTGGGTGCCATGGGGGCGGGCGACATCGGGCGCCATTTTCCGCCGGAAGACCCGGCTTACCGAAATATCTCAAGCTTGAGATTTTTGGAATATGTGGCCCGGCTCCTCAAGCGCAGGCATTTTAGGGTCGGGAACGCCGACGTGATGGTGATCCTCGAGAAACCGAAAATCGCGCCTTTTGTCGTCCAGATGAAGACGACGATCGGCGGGATCCTGGGGGTGGGTTCCGGCTGTATTTCCATCAAGGCCACGACCCATGAAGGGGTCGGCGAGATCGGGCGGGGGCATGCCGCCGCGGCCTATGCCGTCGTTTTGATCGAAAAGACAAAATAATTTTTTAATCGAGCCGCAGAATGCGGCGAAATCCGACCCTTCCTTTATGTGGAATGAGGAAGGTCTGCCCTTTCTGGGCTAGACCCTCCGTTTTAGAGGAAGACGGAGGTCTGTCCTTCCTGGACTAGGTCCTCCTCTACAGGGAAGAAACCCCATGCCTGCCCTGCCCGAGGCAGGGCGAGCACGGGGAGATTCATTTCTTTGCCGTCATAGAGGAAGAAGAAGGAGAGGATGTCATGGCCATCTTTATGCATATCGTAAGCGCATTTATTATCGTGCTGTTGGCATGGATTGTTTTTGTCCTGATTGTTTTCAAAAAGGAAGTCGACGCCGTTTTTGACAGGGACCCGGCCGCGCGCAATTACTTGGAAGTGGTCCTTCTTTACGCAGGGCTCCAGGCACTGGTGATGCACCGGATCGCCCATGTCCTGCATCGCGCCAGGATCCCTTTTTTGCCGCGATGGCTGTCGCAGGTTTCCCGGTTTTTTACCGGCGTCGAGATCCACCCGGCCGCGCAGATTGGCGACGGTCTTTTTATCGATCACGGCATGGGGGTTGTGATCGGTGAAACCTCCGTCGTCGGCAAGAACGTGACGCTCTATCAGGGCGTGACCCTTGGCGGGACAGGCAAGGAGAAAGGCAAGCGCCATCCCAATATCGGCGACAACGTGGTGGTCGGCGCCGGCGCCAAGGTCTTGGGGAACATCACGGTCGGCGATAATTCATATATCGGCGCCAATGCCGTCGTTCTGAAGGACGTGCCTCCGAATGCGACGGTGGTAGGCGTTCCCGGCCACATCACCCGCCAGGATGGAAAGAAGATCGACAGGCTCTTGGATCATATCCATGTCCTCGATCCCCTGACGCAGTCCCTGGAGGAACTGGAAGAACGCGTCAAAGACCTGGAAAAAAAACTCAAATAAGATGACGGTCTCTGTCTATAATTCGCTTTCAAGAAAAAAGGAAGATCTGGCCCCTTGTGTCCCCGGCAAGATCAAGATGTATACCTGCGGAGTGACGGTATATGACGACTGCCATGTCGGACACGCGCGCAGCCTTTATATCTTTGACGTCATCAAGAAGTATCTTGAGTATCGCGGTTTCCGTGTCACCCTGGTCAGGAACATCACCGATGTCGACGATAAGATCATCAACCGCGGCCGCCAGGACGGTGTTGCCTTTGACGAGATCCGCACCCGTTATATCAGGAATTATGAAAGGGATCTGGCGGCCCTGGGCATCGCCAGAGCCGATGTGGAACCTTTGGCCACTGAGAATATCCCCGGGATGATCGCGCATATCGGCAAGTTGATCGCCAAAGGGGCCGCCTATGTCATTGACGGCGATGTGTATTTTTCCGTTAGGCTCTTCAAGGATTACGGTAAGCTTTCGGGCCAGACCCTCGATGAGATGATGACGGCCGTCAGGATCGAGAAGGACGAAAAGAAAAAAGACCCCTTGGATTTCGCTCTCTGGAAGAAGTCTAAAGAAGGGGAACCCTGCTGGCCGAGCCCCTGGGGGCCTGGCCGTCCCGGATGGCACATCGAGTGCTCCACGATGAGCATGCATTATCTCAGGACCGAGACCTTGGATATCCATGCGGGAGGGCTGGACCTTATTTTTCCTCACCATGAGAACGAGATCGCACAGGCCGAGGCCTTGACAGGCAAACCTTTTGCCAAATACTGGATCCACCACGGACTTTTGACCATCGACGGCCGCAAGATGTCGAAATCCCTTGGGAATTTCTATACGATCCAGGATGTCCTCCAACAATTTTCGCCGGATATTCTCAAGATCTTTTTTCTTTCGGCCCACTACCGTTCTCCGATTGATTTCACTTTTGACGGGCTGAAGAACAGCCGCAAGGCCTTGGACAAGATGGCGGAATTTGTGGACAAGGCGCATGCGGCGCGCCGCGGCATCGCCAAGATCAGGCCTTTGGTGAGATACCCTGTTGAGCTTCAGGAGTTCCGCCGGCGTTTCGAAGAGGCCATGGACGATGATTTCAATACGGCGCAGGGTCTGGCCGTTCTTTTTGACATCGTCAACAGCGGCAACAAGCTTTTGTCGTCTTTCCGTTCCAGGGGCGTCGCCCTTCAGGCCTGCCGTCTCCTTTTGGAACTGGCGGAAGTCTTTGGTCTTAAGATCGAATCCGCTTCGCACGCGCAGGTGATTGACGCCTCCGTCAGGCTTAAGACGGCGCCGCAGGCAGGGCCGGAGGCGGCGGCGCTTTTGCCGCAAGATGTCAAGAGGCTGGTTCAGGAACGCCAGGCAGCACGACAGAAGAAAGATTTCAAGCGGGCGGATGAGATCCGTGATTATCTCAAGGCCCACGGCGTGACCATCGAAGATACGAGAAAGGCGGGGTAAGGATGTGTTCTCAAGGGATGTTTATCACATTCGAGGGATGCGAAAAGAGCGGCAAGAGCACGCAGGCAAAGCTTCTCAGCCGTTACCTGAAAGCATGTGGTTTCAAAACTCTCTTTATCCGCGAGCCGGGTTCGACGGTCTTGGGCGAAAAGATACGCAGGATCCTTTTGGACAAAAGAAACGACCGGATGTCATTGGCGACGGAGATGCTCCTGTATACGGCGGCGCGCGCCCAGCTTGTCGAAGAGGTGATCCGGCCCGCCTTGGCGCGCGGCACGGTCGTTCTTTGCGACAGGTTCCAGGATTCAACGCTTGCCTATCAGGGCTACGGCTGCGGGCTGGAGATCGCGGTTTTGGAGAAGATAGGGCGTTGGGCAACGACAGGATTGACCCCTGATTTGACATTGCTCCTTGATTCGTGGCAGAGCAGGGATAACCTCAGAAACACATCTTCGCCCGACAGGATCGAATTGAGGCCGGATGCCTTTCATGACCGCGTCAAAAAAGGTTATCGGGCCCTGGCCAGAAAATATCCGGAAAGGATCAAGACGATCTGCGTCCGGCCGTCTATCCGTGAGACCCAGGCAAAGATAAGGGAGATCGTAGAGTCGTGTCTTTTAAAGAAATCCTCGGACAAGAAAAGGCCGTCGCGCTCCTGAAGGGCGCCTTTTTGCGGGGCCGTGCGAGCCACGCCTATATCTTTGTCGGCCCTGCGGGCGTCGGCAAGTCAAAAGCCGCGATAAACTTCGCCAAGCTTCTGCTGTGCGAGGCTCCATGCCAGGCCGAGCCTTGTGATATTTGTCCGTCCTGTCGGAAGACGGACGCCGCCAATCACCCAGATGTTCAGGTCCTTTCAGCCGACGGCCAATTTATCAAGATCGACGCCGTCCGCGAGGCCTGCCGCAGGCTCGCCCTTAAAGGTTTTGAATCTTCAAAAAAAGTCCTTATCGTCTCGGACGGCACCGCCTTGAACGACGAGTCCTCCAATGCGCTTTTAAAGACGCTGGAAGAGCCGTCTCCGGATACGGTCATCGTTATTCTGGCGACGAGCCTTAAGGCGATGGTGCCGACGATCGTCTCGCGTTGCCAGCGGATTGTCTTCACCGGTCTGGAGGAGTCCGTGGTTTTTGAGATCCTTCGCAGGGAACACGGAGTCGGCGAAGATGAGGCCTTTTACCTTTCGCGTATTTCCGATGGTTGCATGGAAGCGGCGCTTCAGTTTCACGAGGGAAAGGTTTTTACGCAGAGGAACCGTCTTGTCGCTGGATGGTTGAAAGGGGGGATGGGATTGTCCGGAGGCGAGGCCGGCGGGGCCTCGGAAAAAAAAGAGCCGAGACAGGCGACGGAGATGGCGCTTTATCTGCTGGCGGGCTGGCTGCGCGATATCCTCGTCGCCAAAATTGCGGCCGATAAAAAATATTTCATAAATGCCGATAGGATTGATGATATAATACCCCTCTCCCGGAAGCTGGATGCCGAGGTGTTGGAGGGGGCCTTGAAGCTTGTGGCCCAGACGGCAGCCGACCTGAGGGCCAACGTCAATGCGAGGCTGGCCTTGGCCCGCCTGAATTCTGAACTGCAAAAAATCGCTTGATCGAACCGCGGCATGCGGCGAAATCAGACCTTTCCTTTATGCGGAATGAGGAAGGTCTGCCCTTCTTGGGCCAGGTCTTCCTTGACGAAACAGGGGGAGCACGGAGAGATTCATTTTATGGAAGTCATTGCACAAGTGAGATTAAGAGAAATGGGGTCCGTCTTCTGCTACCACGCCGAGGGGGTGCAGATCAAGAACGGCGATTTGGTGATCGCGGAGGTGGAACGGGGCATTGATTACGGCCAGGTCGTTACCGATCCTGTATTGACGGAAAAGGTCGATGAATCCGTCAAGAAGGTCCTCAGGATCGCGACGGATGCCGATCTTAAACAGATCCAGGACAATAGGAAAAAGGCCCAGGAGGCCTCGGTCACCTGTTCCAAGAAGATCGAAGAGCATAAGCTCGACATGAAGCTGGTCGGCGCCGAGTACGCCTTTGACCGTTCCAAGATCCTTTTTTATTTCACGGCCGAAGGACGGGTGGATTTCCGGGAATTGGTCAAGGAGCTGGCCAAGATATTTAAGGCGCGCATTGAGCTGCGTCAGATCGGGGTCAGGGACGAGGCCAAGATCCTGGGAGGGTTCGGCCCGTGCGGCAAGGAGCTGTGCTGCTGCAGGTTCCTGAAAGATTTCGAGCCCGTGACGATCCGGATGGCCAAGGACCAAAATTTGCCGCTCAACCCGCCGAAGATCTCCGGCCTCTGCGGCCGCCTCATGTGCTGCCTTTCCTTCGAGCATAAACATTATAAAGAGATGTGCAAGGGGCTTCCCCGGGAAGGCGAGCGCGTCGAGACGCCGGAAGGCAAGGGGAAGGTGATCTCCATCAATATCCTCAAGAGGAAAGCCAGCGTCCTGCTGGAGGACGGCAAACTGGTCGAAGTGACCTACAAGATAAAATAATGAAAACGTTCTACGTAACGACACCCATATACTACGTCAACGGCCTGCCGCATATCGGCCACTCCTACACGACGATCGCCGCCGACGTCCTCTCCCGCCACAAGAGACAGCGCGGATGGGATGTGTATTTTCTCACCGGTACCGACGAGCACGGACAGAAGGTGCTGCGGGCCGCGCAGGAGGCGGGCAAGACGCCGCAGGAATTCGTGGACGGCATCATTCCGCGTTTCAAAGAGACATGGAAAAAGCTGGACATCAGCTATGACGATTTCATCCGCACGACCGAGGCCCGTCACATCAGGGCCGTCGGGCATTTCCTGCAGCTCCTTTATGACAAGGGCGAGTTGACGCTCGGCGATTATGAAGGCCTTTATTGCGTGCCCTGCGAGGTTTTCTGGACGGAAAAGCAGGCCGAAGGCGGATTGTGCCCGGATTGCAAGAGGCCGATCGAACGCATCAAGGAATCGAATTATTTTTTTAAGCTCTCCCGTCACCAGGCGTGGCTTCTCCAGTATATCAAGGACAACCCTGATTTTATCCAGCCGGAATCCCGCCGCAACGAGGTCTTGAGCTTTCTGGAAGAGAACGTCTTGACCGACCTGTGCGTTTCCCGCCCCAGGAGCCGCCTGAGCTGGGGGATCCCCTTGCCCTTTTCGCCGGACCACGTGACCTACGTATGGTTCGATGCGCTGATCAACTATATCAGCGCGCTGGGATATCCCGCAGACCTTAAAAGATTTGACGCCTTCTGGCCGTCCGTCCTTCATTTGATGGGCAAAGATATCCTGCGGCAGCATGCGGTTATCTGGCCGATCATGCTGCACGCGGCCGGGTTGCCTGTGCCGCGCAGGATCTTCGCGCACGGATGGTGGCAGGTCGGCGAAGAAAAAATGTCCAAGAGCCGCGGGAATGTCGTCAACCCCCTGGATATCATCGATGAGTTCGGCATAGACGTTTACCGTTATTTTCTCTTGCGCGATGTTCCCTTCGGGTTGGACGGCGTTTTTTCCCGGGAGGCGCTCATCAAGCGTTTCAACGGGGACCTGGCCAACGACCTGGGCAATCTCGTTTACAGGACGCTGACGATGTCGGAGAAGTATATCGACGGTCGCATTCCCGCGTTGCGCAAGGACGGGACCGTTTCGGCCCTGGGCTCCTCGATCCTGGCCAAGCTCGACAAGCTTTCCGTGTCCGTGGACACGGCCTTAGATAAGCTGGATTTCATCGCGGCCCTTCAGTTCGTCTGGGATGTGATCGGCGGCGCGAATAAGTTCGTGGAAGAAACAAAGCCCTGGAACCTGAAGAAAGAAGGCAAAACAGCGGAGCTGGAGGATTTTCTTTCTGTCATGTTTTTGGTGCTGCGTCAGGCGGCCGTTGAATTGGCGCCTTTTATGCCGCAGACATCCGCCAAGATCTTGTCTCAACTCAAGGGCGACCGCGTCGCCAAGGGTGAACCGCTCTTCCCGAGGATCATAGAAGACAAGAAGTGATCTCGTGCCCCAGGTCCCTTCAGGCCGGGTTCCCAGACAGGATGGATGACCGGGGCCGGCATGGCGGGGATCCTGGGGCATATTCTTTATGACGATGATCATCGATACGCATTGCCATTTGGATTTTTCTGAATTCGACTCCGACCGGCCGCAGGCGCTTGCGGCGGCAAAGGCCGCCGGCGTCGAGGTCCTGATCGATGTCGGCTCGAGCTTGGAAGGGAGCCGCCGCGCCGTTGCCTTGAGCCGGCAATACGCCGAGGTGTTCGCTACTGTCGGTATCCATCCCCACGATGCCAAGACGTGCGATGAGGCGGCCTTTGCCGAAATCGAAAAGCTCGTCCGGGAGCCGAAGGTGGTCGCCATCGGCGAAGTGGGCCTGGATTATTACCGCAATCTTTCGGAGCCTGCGGCCCAACGTGAGGTGTTCGGCCGTTTTCTGGCCCTTGCCGCCCGGGCCGTCAAACCCCTTGTGGTCCACTGCCGCAACGCCGAATCCGACATGCTCCGGATGCTGACGCCTGAAGCGATGAAGGGCATCCCTGGTATCGTCGTCCATTGTTTTTCAGGGAGCAGGGATTTCTTGTCGGCGTGCCTGGACATGGGGTTTTTCGTCTCTTTTACGGCGAACATCACCTATAAGAAAGCTGACAGCCTGCGCGATCTTGTCCGCTCCGTTCCTCTGGAGAGGATGTTTTTGGAGACGGATGCGCCCTATCTTTCGCCCGAAGGCAAGAGGGGCAGGCGCAATGAGCCGGCAAATGTCGTCGAGGTCGCCCGTGAGATCAGCCGGATCAAAGGTGTGGATATCGCCGCGGTCTGCGCCGAGACGACGGAAAATGCGCGGCGGTTCTTTAAAATAATGTGACGATGGATCATAAGGTTTCGCTGGTGAGATGCGGGAGTTACGATGCGGCACAGGTGCAGGCGGCCGTGGAAGAGGCCGTGCGTCTTTTGGGCGGGATCGAACGTTTCGTGAGACCCGGAGAGAAGGTGTTGCTCAAACCTAACCTCTTGACGGATGCCGCTCCGGAAAAAGGGGTGGATACGCATCCTGAAGTCGTGCGGGCCGTCATCCGTCTTCTTCGTCCGCTCACAACCAACATTTTTTGCGGAGATTCGCCGAGCGTGTGGGGAGAAAAAAAGGACGTCAACAGGGTCTATGAGGTTTCAGGTATCAAAAAGATCTGCGAAGAGGAGGGCGTTGAGCTCGTCTATTTTTCGAGGAGTCGACTTGTCGGGGGTTATCCCTTGACGCCCTGGGCTTTTTCATGCGACCGGCTGATCAATGTCCCGAAGTTCAAGACGCATGGATTTACGATCTTGACCGCCTGCCTCAAGAATCTTTTCGGCCTGGTCGTCGGCATGCACAAGATGAAGATCCATTTTGACCATCCGAGAGCCTTGGATTTGAGCCGGGTGATCGTCGATATCTATGAGGCACGCCGGCCCGATTTGAATATTGTTGACGGCATTACGGCCATGGAAGGCGACGGGCCGGGTTCGGCGGGTACGCTCAAACATATGGGGCTGGTTGCGGCCGGAGGCGACGGGGTGTGCGTGGATGTGGTCTTGGCGCACCTGATGCGTCTTGACGGTTTTGCTGTCCCGACAAACAGGGAGGCTTCAAGACGCGGTCTTGGTCCCAGACGTCTTCAGGACATTGAAGTCCTCGGCGGGCCTTTGGGTGATTTTACGGCGGAGTCTTTTAGACTTCCTAAAGCAAGCATCTTGGCAAGGCTTCCGCGGATGCCGAAAGCCTTGAGCCGCTTCCTGATGGCTTTTTTATCTCTGAAACCTTATGTGGAGGCGTCCCATTGCAAGCTTTGCGGCATATGCCGCAAGAGCTGCCCGACAGGGGCGATCCGCCTTGACGCCGGGCGCGTCCGTTTTTACCGGTCCCGGTGCATCCTGTGTTTGTGCTGTCAGGAGGTCTGCCCTCATGGGGCGATAGATGTCCGCAAGAATTCCTTTTTAAGGCTGATCAAGCGTTTCAGGAATGCCGGAAAGCGAGCCCGTCGATGAAAAACATCTTCGTGAATCCTATTTTTTGGCAAGGCGACCATATCTGTATCATTGACCAGACAAAACTGCCTGTGGACCTGGTCTATGAGCATTGCAGGGATATCTCCTGCGTCTGGCAGGCGATCAAAAAACTCAAGGTGAGGGGAGCGCCCCTGATCGGCATTGCTGCAGCTATGGGTTTTGTCCTCGGTCTGAGGAGGTCCAGAGTCAAAACGTGGCCGGGACTCCTGCGAGAAGCCCGGAAGATCAGCAGGTATCTGGCTTCTGCCAGGCCGACGGCCGTCAATCTCTTTTGGGCCCTGGGCCGCATGGTCCGTGTCGTCGAGGCGCATGAAGGGGAGGATAAAAAAAGGCTTCTTCTGCTCCTCAAGAAGGAAGCAGATGCTATTTTAAGCGAGGACATCCGGATGTGTTTTCAGATGAGCCGCAATGCCGCCTGCCTCATTAAGGACGGCGGCAGCCTCTTGACCGTCTGCAATGCGGGGGGGCTGGCGACGAGCGGTTACGGCACGGCCCTGGGTGTTTTTTACCGCGCCCACGAGGAAGGCAAATCCATCAAGGTCTACGCCTGTGAGACGCGGCCGCTCCTGCAGGGGGCGCGCCTGACGACATGGGAGCTCCTGCGTAACAAGATCGACGTGACTCTGATCTGCGATAATATGGCGGCCGACCTGATGCGCCTGGGCCGGGTCGATGCCGTCTTCGTCGGGGCCGACCGCATCGCGGCCAACGGCGATTTCGCCAACAAGATCGGCACTTATAGCCTGGCCGTGCTGGCGCGCCATCATAAAATCCCGTTTTATTGCGTGGCGCCGTCTTCGACGCTGGATTTGTCTTTGAAGAGCGGTCAAGAGATCCCCATCGAGCAGAGAGACCCGCGCGAAGTGACGTCGCTCTATTTTAAAAAACCCATCGCGCCGGCCGGCGTGCGTGTGTTCAATCCCGCTTTTGACGTCACGCCCGCCTCTTTTGTTTCTGCCATCATCACGGAGAAGGGGTTGATCCGGAAGCCCTTCGGCCGCCATTTAAAAAAACTGCATGGACGCGTATCTCAAAAACATTAAAGAGTGGACCCTTGTCGCGCAGGCCGTCCGACGGTTCAGGACATCCGATCGTTCGGTCGTTGTCGGGCCGGGCGACGACGCGGCTGTCATCATCGGGTCCAAAGGCCGCTACGGCCTTTTGACGGTGGACATGCTTGTTGAGTCCGTGCATTTCAGGAAAAGGGAGGACTTGAAGAAGGTCGGTTACAAGGCCGTTGCCGTTTCCGTCAGCGATATCGCTGCCATGGGCGGCGAGCCGAGGTTCGCCCTTGTTTCTGTGGGCCTGCCCCGCAAAGACCCCGCGCGCCGCGCCCAGGCCTTGTTCGCCGGGCTCGGACAATGCGCCCGCAGATATGGCGTCAGCATTATCGGCGGAGACATAAACCGCAGTAACCGCCTCGTGATCGACGTGTTCATGGTGGGCGAGGTCGAGAAGAAGAACCTTGTCTTGCGCAGCGGCGCCAAAGACGGCGACACTATTTTCGTCTCCGGGCCCCTGGGCGGCTCTCTGAAAAGCGGCCGACACTTGCGTTTTATCCCGAGAGTCGCAGAGGCACGTTTTCTGGTGAAGCATTTCAATGTCCACGCCATGATGGACCTTTCAGACGGCTTGAGCATGGACCTTTCCCGCTTGTGCGAAGCCAGCCGCCTGGGGGCCGAGATCTTCGAGGAGGATATCCCGAGGTCTGCCGGCGTTAAGACGACTGCCGAGGCCCTGGGTGACGGCGAAGATTATGAATTGCTTTTTACGCTTGGGCCGGCGCAGGCGCGGCGCCTGTCGGCGGGCCGTTTCCATTTTTATCCTATAGGCCGTATGACGGCCGCTTTCAAGGGTGTGCGGATGCGCAGCCGCGGCGGCTTTTTAAAGAAGTTGCCGCCGCCGAAATTCAGGCATTTTTAATCAAGACGCAGAAATCCCCGGCTCTGGCCTAAGGCCAGAGCCGGGGATGCCCGTCCCTAAAGATCGGCGGGTCCGCCTAAGTTGTGGTGGTGGAAATGCGGCGAAGATTAGACCCTTCCTTTATGTGGAATGAGGAAGGTCTGTCCTTTCCTGGACTAGACCCTCCGTTTAGAGGAAGACGGAGGTCTGCCCTTTCTGGGCTAGGTCCTCCTCTAATGTGGTATGCGGAGACCTACCCTTTCTGGGTTAGACCCTCCGTTTTAGAGGAAGACGGAGGTCTGTCCTTTCTGGGCTAGGTCCTCCTCTATGTGGTATGCGGAGACCTGTCCTTCCTGGACTACCCCGCGAGTAGAGGAAAAAATCGGTACCCGGCAGCCCCGGGCAAGAAATTTTTACGATATCTTACGATGCGCAGGTCTGCAGAGAAGAAACCCCGTGTCTGCCCTGCCTTGGGCAGGGCGAGCACGGGGAGATTCATTGAGGCCATAACTTACGGTGACTATCCGCAGGACGGGCGACGTAAGTTATCCGGCCGAATTAAATCCGCCAAAGAGGTGGTGGCGGATAAAAAGGTTATCAATGGAAAAAAAGATATTCGTGACGCGATCTGCCGAAGAGACAATGAAGCTGGCGGCAAAACTGGCCCGCGGGCTGGAGGCCGGCGATTGCCTGGCTTTGATGGGAGAACTCGGCAGCGGCAAGACGACATTCGTCAAAGGGCTGGCTTACGGCCTCGGGTTCAAAAAAAAGGACTATGTGTCGAGTCCCACGTTTGTTATACTGAAAAATTATCCGGCAAGAATCCCTATTTATCATTTTGATGTCTACCGGCTTTCGACATTGAATGAATTCCAGGGGATAGGCCTCGAAGAATTTATCGGGTCGCAGGGGATCTGCGTCATCGAGTGGGCGGATAAGCTCGAGGGTCTGCTGCCCCCGGATCATATGCGCATCGAATTTTCTGCCTTAGGGAATAGGTTGCGTAAGATCGTTGTGCATCATCTGTCGAAGAGGCGGGGAAAGAGAAAAAGCCTGTGAAACAGCCGATCATTTTTTTCAAGGGTGCGGTCAGCGGGACGGATCAATACCTCTGGTTGACGTTCGGCATCGCGCTCGGAGGTTTCATCATCTGGTGGCTGGCGCGGACGACGCTGGTCATCGGGCATTTTTTAAAGGCGAGCCGGGAGGTCCTGGGCGTAGAAGATGCGCGCCGGCCGCCTTGGCTGGATTTTTTGGCCAGCCGCGAGATCCGCGGCGTCTATAAAGGACGGGATATTTACATCGGCGTGAGTTATTCCGGCATCAAAAACATTTTTCTTCCGCTGCCGCGCGTTTGCATGACCTTGAAGGAAACGACGGGGTACAATACCGGCAGGCTGACCCAGTATGCCGCGATTGAGAATAACACCCTTGTGTTTCTTCCCAAGGTCAGCCTGGCCCTGGGCGTCTTCGACAAGGGCTTCGAGAAGGTGTTCAGCAAGAATTATCTGATCATGGCGCTGGAGAAAATGATTGCGACCGCCGAAGACCTGGAGCGGGGGCATCCGCTCAAAGAGGTCTTTTCATGAAGTTCCTTTGCCTGGATACTTCCACGGTTTATTCGGTGGTCGCTGTCTCCGATGAAAAAAAAGTGCTGGCAGGGGCGAGGCGCCAGTTTGAAAAGGGAAGGGCCGAAGGGATCTTCGATCTGATCGAGGTGTGTCTGCATTCATCGGGCCTGGCCTTGAAAGACATGGATGCCTTTGGCGTGGGCGTCGGGCCGGGTTCTTTTACCGGTTTGCGCATAGGCTTGAGCGCGGTCAAGGGGTTTGCATTCGCTTTTTCGCGGCCGGTCTACCCATTTTCAAGCCTGGCTGCTATCGCTTTTAATGCCGTCCGCATCCCCCTGCGCCGTCTGGCTGTGGCTGTGGATGCCAGGCGTTCGCATGTCTACGCCGCGGAATTCAAACAGGACGGCAAAAAGGGATTTGTGCCGTTGCGCAAAGACGCGTTGCTTGACGTTGAGCGATGGCTGGACCGGCTTGATGGGCATACGGTCCTGGCCGGAGACGCCGTCAAGGTGTATGGCCAGGAACTTGGCAAGCGCCTGGGGGTTTTCGGGTCTCTTGAAGAGGACATGTGGTATCCGACGCCCGAGGGCATTGCGGCCCTGACGCAAAAGGCCTTTCGCCAGGGACGCAAAACGGATGCGCAGGGGCTCGAAGCCGTGTATCTGTATGCCAGGGATTGCCAGGTCAAAAAAATATGCTAGACCGCGCCTGGTTCGCGACGGACCGGCGCTGTGAGATGATTTTATGAATAAGACCTCTTTCTATCGCCAGACATGGGTAGAGATCGATCTCGTTGCCGTCGAGCGTAATTACCGGACTCTGAAGAAGGCCCTTCCGGAAGGCACAAAGATGATGGTGGCTGTCAAGGCCAATGCCTACGGTCACGGTATCGTCGAAGTTTCACGCAAACTTGTCGCCTGCGGGACGGATTATCTGGGGGTCGCTTGTCTGGATGAGGCCCTGACATTGAGAAAGAATCTCATCCATGTCCCGATCCTGAATCTGGGCGCTTTTCTCAAAAGCGATGCGGCGGCGTTGATCGACAATGATGTGACGGCGACGGTCACGGATTATCCGATGGCGCTGGAATTGAACAAGGTCGCCGGCGCCCTCAAGAAGAAAGCCAGGATCCATGTGAAGATCGATACGGGCATGGGCCGGCTGGGTGTGTGGCATTCCGAAGCGGACGATTTTATCCTGAAGCTCTGCGCCCTGCCGCATCTCTCCATTGAAGGTCTCTACACCCACTTTCCCAGTGCCGATACCGACGAAGCTTTTACGCGTTCGCAGATCACGATGTTCTGCGCTTTGGTGACAAAGCTCGAGATCAAGGGTGTCAAGATCCCCCTCAAACATTCCGCCAATACCATGGCCGTCGTCGGCTATAAGGACGCCTATTTTAACCTCGTCCGTCCGGGCCTGGCCATCTACGGCCTGCATCCGACGGAGGCGTTGATCGGGAAAGTGGACTTGGCGCCGGTCCTTTCTTTCAAGACCAGGATTGTCTATCTCAAGAATGTCGCCAAGGGCCGTTCTATCAGTTATGGACGGACGCACATCACCAAAAACGATACGGTGATTGCGACCCTGCCTGTCGGATACGGCGACGGATATAACCGCCTTCTATCGAACAAGGGCCGCGTCCTGGTGAATGGGGAATTTTGTCCGGTTGTCGGCGTGGTCTGCATGGATCAGACGATGATCGATGTCGGCCACCTCAAGAGCGTCCGGCTGGAAGATGAGGTGGTGCTGGCCGGAACGCAAAAAGACAAGATCATCCGCATCGAAGAACTCGCCCACCTGTGTCACACCATTCCTTACGAAGTCGTCTGTTGGATCTCTCCTCGCGTGCCGCGCGTCTATATCGATAAAGAATAGTTCTCTTTTGCGCTAAGGCGTCATTTCGCAAGCTCAAGTTCAAGATATTATTGGGTATGTGCGATCAGATAGAGGGCTGTGCCGCCGAAGATGATGTGGCTGCCCCAGGCAGCCAGAAGGGGCGGCAGGACTCCGGCTTTTCCCAAGGCTGTCAGGACGGCGAAGAGGACATAGAAGAGGAAGCTGATGCCCATGCATATGCCGATGGAAGAGAAGGCAACCGCCCGGCGGCGCACGATGATGGCCGAAGGGATGCCCAGGAGGATGATGATGAAGCTGGTGAAGGGCGACGATGTCTTCTGAAAAAGATCGACCTTCATGCGGACGATCGTATTCTGCGCGCCGCTCTCCGGGAGTCTCGCGATGTAGTTGGCGAGGTCCTTGATGTTCATGTTTTCTACAGGGATGTTCTGCCTCATGAAGTCTTCCGGCGTTTCCTCTATTCTGTAAACCTTGTCTGAAAAATACAAAGGCTCCCCGCGTATCCTTTGGCCTTCGCCCAGATAGTAAATGAAGCATTGGTAAAGGACCCACCTGTTGTTTCTCCAGACGGCCTTTTCCGCATAGACCTTGGAGCGGACGTTTTGCTGGGCATCGTGCTCCAGGATCGTCAGCCCTTCGATGGTGTTTGTTTTCGGAAAGAATTTATTAAGAAAATAGAGGCGGTTGTCGTAACCGTAGATGGCGACATTTTCCAACGGGACATCCTGGGCGGATTCGTAGGCCTTGTCGACATAATAGCGCTTGATGAATTTGCTCATCTTTTGCGCATAGGGCGTGATGGTTTCGTTCATGACGAAGATCGACAGGCTTAGGATGAAACCGAAGAGAACGAAGGGGCGCACGATATGCCAGATGCTCA
>Ga0302253_1001273_pt1 | contig 15833 bp, 13 predicted proteins | sample AAG_RA_Trp_MG_FD_193537 | JGI IMG/M metagenome (GOLD analysis project Ga0302253, IMG submission 193537) | Enriched activated sludge microbial communities from anaerobic digester in WTTP, New Holstein, Wisconsin, United States - AAG_RA_Trp | ecosystem: Engineered > Bioreactor > Anaerobic >...
CAGTTGTGACATTATTTTTTTGTCGGTGGTATGCATGATGCTGACAATGCGGATATTGGTTACTTTACTTATGTCTTCTGGGGATCGTCTTGTGTGTTTTTCGACCTCAATAACAAGCCCCTGTTTTTTTAAATGTTTTCCAGCTGCTTTCCAGATGGCATAGCGGACATCCTGGGTCGTTGGATTTGGATTCAGTTTAAAATAGATGATCAATTCACTTTTAATCGCTTCCTGGATGGAAGTGGGGAGTTTGTGCCAACTGGTAAATCCATTAAGGATGATTCCGAGGTTTTCCCACCGGCTGATGGTTTCTGCGTATTCGTTTGGTTCCAGGTTCTGTAATGAGTCAAGTTCATAGACTTTTTGGTCGATTCCCAGGCTTCCGCATATGTAGGGGAAGTCTTCGGGGAGATAGGCTTCGACGCTGAGGTTTTCAGAATGAGGTTTTTCAGGCATTGAAGTTCTGATTTAGTTAGTTTTTAAATCGGCGGCATTATATCTTAAATTTTTGTATTGTCGATATTGATATTGCCTGATTATGATAGTGTGTGCACGGTATCTTTTTATTAATATTTAAATGAAGAAGGTTGCTGCTTTAGTGGTCAGGGGTAATGGAAGGGGGCATGAGCTTGGGTTTCCCACGATTAACTTAGAGGTTGAGCCGGAAAATCTAAAAAATTTTACAGAAGGTGTGTATGCATGTTTGGTTAAGGTGAAGGGGCGTGATTATATGGGAGCTGCCAGTTTTGGGGCGCAACCAACTTTTGGTTCCAAAGAAAAAAAAATGGAAATTTTTCTGATTGGATTTAGTGGAGATTTATATGGCGAAAAAGTTGAAGTACAGGTATATAATAGGTTGCGTGAAGTAAGAAGATTCAGTACGCCTGATGAGTTGAAACGTCAGATTGAAGATGATGTTCAGCAGGTCGTAAAGGTTTTACAAAAAATTAAAATTTTATAAAGAAATAAATGATTAAATATTTAAAAAGCAGAATATCTGATAATAATCCGTTCAGATTGCTTTATCATAAGGTTAAGGCAGTGATTGCGGCTGTTTATTATCGCTTTCCTTCAAGATATCTACATGTAATAGGAGTAACTGGGACGAAAGGAAAGACAACTACGACTAATCTGATTGCAGGCGTTTTAACTGAAGCTGGTTATAAGGTTGGGATGACTTCTACCATTAATTTCCAGGTTGCCGGACACAGGTGGACCAATTCGTCCAAGATGACTACTCTAAGTCCCTTTTTCCTTCAGAAAATGCTGCGGAGAATGGTTGAAGAAGGCTGTACACATGCTGTTTTAGAGGTGTCTTCACATGCGATTATCCAGAATCGGGTTTGGGGTATTAATTTTGATACGGCGGTTTTTACCAATATTGGTGAAGATCATCTGGAGTATCATGGTGGGATGGATAATTATTTGAGGGCTAAAGGTCTTTTGTTTGAGAGATTAAATAAGTCACAACGAAAGTTAAGGATCCAGAAAACATCCATATTAAATCGTGACGATCCTAATTTTGGCTTTTTTGACCAATTTGTTGTGGATAGGCAATTTGCTTACGGCATGACCAGCGGGGATGTTTTCACTACTGATCTTGAGCTTTTGCCGTCAGGTTCCAGATTTGTTTTACATGTTCCCAATAACCAGATTGAGGTTAATTTCAACCTGCCTGGCGATTTTAATGTTTATAATGCCCTGGCGGCCGCCGCTGTTGCTTTATCTAACAATATTAATGTAAAAGTGTTAAAGGAGGCGCTGGAAAAGGCATCTGCTATTCCGGGTCGTTATGAAAGTGTTGATTGCGGCCAGAAATATAATATTATTGTCGATTATGCCCATACGTATGAGTCTTTAAAGGCGCTTTTGGCTTTATATAAGTCGCTGACAAAAGGGAAGCTTTACGCTGTTTTTGGGGCTACGGGCGGCGGCCGCGATAAAGGCAAAAGGAGTAAGATGGGTAAGGTGGCTGATGAGATCGCTGATTATCTGATTTTGACTGATGATGATCCTTACGAGGAGGATGAATGGGCGATTATCGAAGATATCTCGAAAGGAATAACGCGCAAAGAAGGAGATCGTTTATGGAAAATCCCTAACAGGGGTGAGGCGATTGAATTAGCATTGAGTATGGCTAAGGAAGGGGACACAGTTGTAATTGCCGGTAAGGGAGCTGAGGAGGTGCAGATGATTGGGGGAAAAACCATACCATGGGATGATCGTAAGGCTGTTCGCGCTATTTTAAGCCGTGAACAGGTGGTTAGTCTGTAATTTGTCTTAATCACATGACGTTTCTGGAGAAGCTTGAGCCGGGAGTAAAAGGTTTTGTTTTAATTGATAAGCCCAAGGGAATACCATCTTTTAGGTGTGTTTCAATTTTGCGCAGGATTACGCGGGAAAAGCGGGTTGGTTTTGCGGGAACTCTTGATCCCTTAGCTTCCGGTTTAATGATAATGGCGGTCGGACGGGAATACACCAAACGCCTGGATGAGTTTGCGAAGCTGGATAAGACTTATGAAGTGGATATTGAACTTGGTAAAGTAAGTGACTCTTATGATGCTGATGGTGTGGTTACGGATTATGCTTTTAGTATAGAGAATAGTTCTAGTTCAAAAAATATGAACAAAGCGCTCGTTAGCGCAGTGTTGGATAAAAATTTTATTCAGGCGAAAGTTGATGATAATTTTTTGGGAGAAAGGGATCAGGTACCGCCTATTTTTAGTGCGGTGCATGTGAATGGCAAGCGCGCTTATGAGCTGGCCCGCAGTGGTAAGGAAGTCGAGCTTAAGTCAAGAAAGGTAATTTTTTATGAGATTAAGGTGTTGGCTTATGAGTGGCCGTTATTGAGTCTTAAAATTCATTGTAGTAGTGGAACTTACGTTCGTAGCTTTGCTAATGATTTAGGAGTGTTGCTTGGGTGTGGTGGATATGTGAAAGATTTGCGCCGGACTAAAATTGGTGATTTTAAAATTGAGGATGTTATAATCGGGCTATGATCGACTTTTTACAATTAATCCATTATTTGCCAGCGGCATTTTTTGCTTTTTTTCTGACGCTTGCGCTGGTGCTCTTTGCCCTTAAGTTTTTTCCCAAGATGGGTTTAATGGATCGTCCCTGGAAGTATGGGCTCAAGCGTTCTCCTATTCCTTACTATGGGGGAGTTGTTTTGTATATCGGTTTTATGATTTCCTGCCTGCTTTTTGTGCCTATGAGCATTCATCTGGCAGGGGTGTTGGCAGGGGCAACTTTAATTGCTGTGGTGAGTTTTTTGGATGACCGTTTTGCTTTAAGTCCATGGCTAAGATTGGGAGTTCAGGTTGTTGCTGCATTGGTTTTGGTGTTTTCAGGAGTCGGGATAAAATCGCTTTCCAATCCTTTTGGGGGGGCATTACCTTTGGATAATTGGCAGATCAGTCTGGGGGTGATTGGTGCCGTATCGGTCCTGGCTATGATCTTTACGGTCGTTTGGGTAGTCATGCTGGTAAATACGATGAATTTTCTGGATGGGTTGAATGGGTTGCCAAGCGGCGTTACAGTTATAGCTGCACTTTCGTTGTTTCTTTTAAGTATCCGGCCAGGAATTCATTTTGATGCGAACTTGCAGATTCCAGTGGCGATGATGAGTATTATTTTATTCGCCTGTACGCTTGCTTTTTGGATTTTTGATTTTTATCCGGCAAAGATCCTGATGGGGGATACAGGGAGTATGTTTTTAGGTTTTATTCTTGCTTCTCTGGCTATTTTTTCAGGAGGAAAAGTGGCCACGGCTGTATTGGTTATGGGTTTCCCGATTCTGGATGCTTTCTGGGTAATAATACGCAGGATACTAAAAGGTCAATCTCCAATGAAGGGAGATCTTAAGCATTTGCATCATCGTCTGGTTGAGATTGGTTATAGTGAAAGGATGGCTTTGTTTATGATTTACAGTCTTTGTGCGGTTTTTGGCTTGGCGGCGGTATTTTTGGATGGGATGCAGAAGGTCTATGCTATTTCGGCGATGCTTATGATGATGGTGATTATAGGTGGTGTGGCGGTTTATCTGGGTAGCAAAAGGTCCGGTAAAAAAGAGGGAAAGTAGTTTTTATAATATTTACAATTTTTGTATATATTTTTTGATATTCCATTGTGTGGGGTTTTGGTTATATATGAGGGCTAACGTTTTATAGAAGTTTTACAGAATGAATAACGCAATAGACGAAATAAAGGCTAAGTTGTCAATTGAGGAGCTGGTGGGACAGTATGTACAGCTTAAAAAGGTTGGCAGAAGCCTGAAAGGGTTGTGTCCATTTCACCAGGAAAAAACCCCGAGTTTTATTGTTAGTCCGGATAAGGGGATTGCCTATTGTTTTGGCTGCAACAAAGGAGGTGATATTTTCCGTTTTATTCAGGAAGTTGAGGGAGTTGACTTTAATGATGCCCTGAAAATCCTTGCTGAAAGAACTGGGGTGAAGTTGGAAGAGTATAAAGTTGAAAAGGCTGTTCCCAAAGGGCAGAAGGAGCTGTTAATGGAAATATATGAGAAGGTAGCTGGTTTTTATGAAAAAAAACTTTGGGATTCAACTGAGGGGAAAAAAGTTCTGGAGTATTTGCATAAGCGAGGTTTAAACGATGAAAGTATAAAGCTTTTTAGGCTTGGTTTTGCTCCTGATTCTTTTGACGAAACGTATACCTGGCTCCTGCGGAATGGTTTTGATAAGAAGGAGCTTGTTATGTCCGGAATGGCGATGACCAAGGAGACCACGCTGGAAAAAATTTATGACCGTTTTAGAGGACGATTGATGTTTCCTATTTTTGACAGTCTTGGCAGGGTGGTTGCTTTTGGGGGAAGAGCTTTGATAAAGGACCAGGAACCGAAGTATTTGAATTCTTCCGAAAGTGCGGTTTATCACAAAGGGCACCTCCTTTACGGTTTTAGCCATTCCAAACAGTCGATTAAGCAAAGTGGAGAGGTTGTGATTGTTGAGGGCTATATGGACTTGATTGCGGCCTTCCAGGCTGGGGTAAAAAATGTTGTGGCTACTTCTGGTACGGCCTTAACAGTGATGCAGTTAAGATTGTTAAGTCCTTTGGCAAAAACCTTGTACCTTTCTTTTGATATGGATTTGGCAGGAAGGGAAGCTGCTAAGCGGGCTTATGAACTTTCACGTGATTTTGAATTTGAGGTGAAAGTTACGGTTCTTCCAGAAGGTAAAGATCCCGCGGAGTATGCAATGACGAAAGCGGATGAGTTGAATGAAATAATCAGGCAATCATCCCTTTATGGTGACTATTTTTACAGCAAGTTGGTGAGGGATTATGGGACTGACAGTTACAGTGCTAAAAAGAAAATATTGCAGGAATTTTTACCCTTTTTTGTTGGGCTTAGGAGTAATGTGGAAAAGGATGAGTTTGTGCGTAAATTGGCTTTGGATTTGGATTTGAAGGAAGTTCAGGTTTATGACGAAATTCGTAATTTTAGGCTACCATTGGGGCATCCGGCTAGGCAACACGGACAATTAGGTGAGGTTGATGCCGGCAAAGGGCTTAAAAAGTACGGGGCAGAAGAGTTGCTTCTTGGCTTTTTGATCGAGTTCCCTAGAGTTGGAAGTTTGCAGATTCCCCAGATATCTGAAGATTTTTTTTCTGAAAGGGGTAAACCTATTTACAAGGCCTTAACGGATGCGTATAATGGCGGCGGCTCGGGCGATTTTAAAGGTGTGTTTGAGTTTTTACCGTATGAAAAGCAAGAGGAAGTGAAGCTACTCTCTTTGTTCATTGCCGAAAAATATGGTGAAATGAGCGAAAGCGATGTTGAAAAAGAGATCGGGAGACTGGTTCTTAGTATCAATAAATCGCATTTGGATGTTAAGGTAAGGCAGATTCAGAAAAGTATTGCCGAGGCCGAGCGTAATAATGACAAGGAACTCCGCGTTCAACTCCTAGCGGAACTTAATAGTCTTTTATCCACTTATGGCGCAGCAAAGAAAATTCATAACCCAGCCTTCGGACGATAAGCTAAATGCTTTTCCTCCTGCAGTGCGGGATCTTGTAAAAAAAGGGCATGAACATGGCTTTGTAACTCATCAGGAGTTAATGAAAGCAATTCCGAACGCAGAAGAGGATCTTCTGCTTTTGGACGAAGTTTATGGTTTGTTTCTGGATTTGGGTATTGAGGTTATAGATACCCGTGAGACTTTAACCTGGAAAGACAAGGAAGTGGAGGAAGAAGTTTTGGTTGAGGAAAAAATCAAGAAAACTGCTCCACAGGTAGAGCTTCGTGAAATTGCAAATGATTCCATCAGGCTTTATTTATGTGAAATTGGAAAGGTTCAGCTATTAACAGCCAAAGAAGAAATAGATCTGGCCAGAAGAATTCGCAAAGGTGATCAGCAGGCTAAAAAACAGTTAGCTGAGGCTAATTTGAGGTTGGTTGTAAGTATTGCAAAAAAATATATCGGACGCGGACTTTCTTTCCTGGATTTGATTCAGGAAGGAAATATTGGCCTTTTTAGAGCCGTGGAAAAGTTTGATGCGGACAGAGGGTTTAAGTTTTCAACATATGCAACCTGGTGGATCCGTCAGGCGATTACACGTGCCATTGCTGATCAGGCCAGAACGATCCGTATTCCTGTGCATATGGTGGAAACGATTAATAAGCTTACTCATGCCCAGAGACGTTTGGTACAGGAACTTGGGCGTGAGCCGCTGGTTGAAGAGTTGGCGGCAGAAATGGATATGGATGAAAGAAAAGTCCGTCATATCCTTAAGATTTCACAGGATATAGTTTCTCTGGAAGCTCCTGTTGGTACGGAGGAAGATAGTAAGCTGGGTGATTTTATTGAAGATGATGATGCTCAATCTCCGCTTGAGTCCACTAACAGGCAGTTGATCAAGGAAAATATTCATGAAATGCTGCAGTATCTTAATCCCCGTGAGAGAAAGATTATTGAAATGCGTTTTGGTTTGATTGATGGCGTAGGTCATACATTGGAGGAAGTGGGTCAGCAGTTTGGTGTTACACGTGAGCGTATTCGCCAGATTGAAGCAAAGGTTTTGCAGAAATTAAAGGAACATCCGACTAGCGTTAAAATCAGGCCGCACGGAGCTTAGTAACATTTTTTATAATCATTAATTTTTATTAAAATGGCAGATATTAAACCGGTAATCGATGAAAGCAAGGTCACTCTGGTAACAAAAGAAGGTTTGGCCAAGCTGAAGGAAGAATTAGAGAACCTGAGGAATGTCAAACGTAAGGAGGTTGCAGAAAGGCTTAAGGAGGCCATTTCTTATGGTGACCTTTCAGAAAACTCTGAATATGAGGAAGCTAAAAATGAGCAGGCTTTTGTAGAGGGAAGGATTACCGAACTTGAAGAGAAGGTTAAGTATGCCAGAATTATTGAGGAAAAAGGTGATCAGGCTACAGTTCAGCTTGGGTCAAAAGTTCTGATTAAAAATTTGAGTGATAAAAAGTCTCAGGAAGAGTCCTACATAATTGTAGGTTCTACTGAAGCCGATCCTTTGTCTCATAAGATTTCGAATGAATCTCCGGTGGGGGCTGCTCTTCTGGATCGCAAGAAGGGTGATATTATCAAGGTTGAGGTTCTTGGAAAGGTTATAGAATATGAAGTTTTAGGCCTGGAATAATTTCCTGATGGCAAGTAAGTTAGCAAAATTTATCTTGAAGCTGTGTTCGCTGCTACTGTTTGTGGCAGTCTGTTACATGGCTCTTTTTTATGCTTATGGTTATAAATATGATGAAAAGCAGAAAGATGTTAAAAAAACCAGCATTATCGATTTGATTGGGGATATTAAGGAGGCCAGGGTTATGCTCAATGATAAAATTGTTTCTAATTTTCTGCCCTATCAGATTAAGGGCCTTGATTTGGGGAAATATATTGTAAGTGTGAATAAAACTGGTTTTCAACCGTGGAAAAGGGAAGTAGCGGTGGAGGCGGATTATGTGACCATCGTAAATGATATTTTGCTTATACCCGAAAAGATTAGTGATTATGTTAAGCTGTTAAAAGTATTTAATAAGGGGGATGTTTTGCAGTATGGCAAAGATTTGATCTTTGCCTATCCCAAAGATGGATTGGTTATACACCTGGTTAATCTGTATGGTGATGGGACGGTTAGGGATGAAGATCTGGAGTTGGCCCAGGGAGAAATAAGCAAAGTAGATAATTTAGGCTCCGACAGGTTTCTGGTTGATTTTAATGATGGCCAGACCAGCTATTTTGATTTTCCGGAGAGGAGTTTTGTGACTTTTAATAAACCTGAAAGGTCATACGGCTATCGCTTGAGTCCTGACAGTAAAATGCTGTATTTCTTTATAGGTGAAGATCTTTATCGTGCGCCTATGGCTGAACTTTTACTTGAGGGGAAGATGCAAATTGAAAAGTATTTTTTGCATAAATCAGTGCAGGCGGTTAGTTTTGGTTTTAATGGGGATATTTATTTTATTTCGGGAGGAGTGGCTTATAGAACTGATTCTGCTTTTGGGAAACTTGAGCCATTAATGTTGAGTTTGAAGCGTTATAAGAATCTGGATTGTCGTAATGGACGTGATTATGCGATTTTGACTATGCGTGATGATGACGGGGGTAGATCACTTTATGTGATTGATAAAAAGGGTAGATCATCGCTTATGACTGATGAATTAAAAGGATTACCCTATTTAAATGAATATGATCAGTTGGTTTTTGTTGAGAAAGGGCAAACCAGCACGGCAGGACATATCTTTTATTATGATCCGATTTTAAAAATTAAAAGTCTGGTGAGGGATTTTTCTGGTGAGTTGGAGTTATTCGGCTGGTTTTCCAATGAGGGACATTTTGTTTTCAAGGAAGCTGGCACTGTATACCTGTCGGATGTGTTTAATGCCAATTCTTATGTTCTCCTAAAAGATGGGAACCTTGAAAGAATTTTTGTTTTTAGCCATAAACTGTTTTACGTAAAAGAAGGGAAGCTTTATGGTCTTAACTGGAAAGACTCTTTTTAAGGGGCCGTTAAAATTCCAGTGACGTTGTAAAACCTTCTGTATTATTTCTTATGTTTTCTGGGAATATACTTGTTCTTTTCTTCCTGTTCCTCGTATTTCTTTTTTTCCTGAGGATAGGTGTAAAGATATGATCGACCCATTTGGAATAGGAAAATTGCGGCGATGGCAAGAATTATGAACAGGACAAAGCGTGTGGAAAGAAATGGAATTTGTTCATAGCGGCATCCCAGGTAAAGGCCTAAACATGCCCCGATGATAACCAGTTTTTGTGGGTAACTTTTAAAAATGCGGCGGAAGGCCTTATCGGATTTGGCTTGCTTGACCATGATGAAGATGGCAATGGCAAGAGCAATTAACAGTATAGCGAAGACCAAAAGTGGTATGTAATAGGCGAAGTGCTTTCCGGGGGATGGGCTGAAAAAGTAATTGAGGGAATTAAGTACTAGATTCATCTTCTGTTTGGTTAGGATGTTTTAAATTGTGAATATTAAAGTTTGTGAAATTTTTGGCGTAAAAGAGGATACCTGAAATCAAAAAGATGAGCAAAGCATAAATTTGCTCTTCGCGGAGTCCAATGAAAATATTACTTTCGTCTCCCCGTAAAAAGCCTTCACAAAAGTATAAAAGGGAATAAAGCCCGCTGCCCAGAAGCATGATATTGCCATCTTGTTTCCCAACATTCCTAGAAAAAAGAAGGTAAAGGATAATGGCAATAACCAGGCAGTAGATGGCAGCGTAGATTTGTACGGGATGAATGGGAACTGCATAGATTGAGTTGTCCATAACGACACCCCAGGGAAGGGTTGTTTCGTTGCCGTAATTGGTGCCATCAAGAAAGGTGCCAATATTGCCGAAGACGAAACCTCCCGTGATACCTACAGTAAAAACGTCTAGCCAGCGAAGAGCGTTTTCTTTTTCTTTTCTGGCGAGATAGACAAGGGTTCCAAGACATCCAATGATTCCTCCCCATAAGGACATGCCTTTATCCCAAATGTAAAATATCTGGATGACATTATTGTAATTGAAGGGGAACAGATAGGTTTGGTAGTTTTGAATGACAAAAATAAGTCTTGATAAAATGATGCCTCCCAGGAAAATAGCCAAACTGGAATCAGCCAGAAATTGAAGCTTTAACCGGTTTTTTTTGATAAGCTTAAGCATTATCAAAAGAGCAACAAAAAAACCGATTGTGATAAAAATCCATAGCGAATAAATGATGACGGGCCCAATTTGGAACAGGATCGGATACATTTATAGGTTCAGGAAAATTAGTAAGAGTGACAGTAAAAAGGTTGGAGTAATGACTAGAGAGGCGACCGTATTGTTTTTGAAAAAGTTGATTTTGATGCTGACTGAAGAATGCAGCAGGAAAATTGTGGCCAGGAAATATTTTAAGAAGGCTGATTTATAAATGTAAAAGACAAAGGGGATATCATTAACCCCGGTCTGTTTGGTGGTTAGGTAGATTGAGCAGAAATAGTAGATGAGGTAGAAGAGCAGCATCCAGCCTGTAAAGGTGAGAAGTTCCTTGCAAAAGCGGGTCATTCCCGTTTCTTCTCCGGCTGCCAGTTTTTCTTTTTTGAGTGCGTGTTTTAGCTGTTTAAGTTTATTTTTAAGGGTTTTTCGTTCTTTGAATAGTCTTTTTATGCTTTCTTTGGTTTCTTTTTTAAATTCTGGGGTGGGAGCATCGAAATATAATCTAAAATATTGGATAATCTGGTCATTGGTAATAGCGATTTCTTTTTTAGCCTGGATTATATCCGGATTTTCGAGATGGGATCCGATCAACAGGGAGATAAAGTATTTGCCTATTTTTTCGATGATATTGATATTTTCTTTTTTCTGGCCAAGTTCATCCTGCCATGAACGTAACTGGTCCGTAATGCTTATGGCTTTTTTGCTGCGGCTTTGGCGCAATTGCAGCATCATTCCCTTGGCTTCGACTAATAATTTGGTCTTTTCTTTAACCATGGATTCTTCCTGCAGGAAGAGCTCCTCTTTTTGAATGTAAGTGAGTAATTCTTCAGCTGTTTTTCTTATGTAATCAAGATTTGTACTGCTGCGGATTCGGAAGAGTTTATCTACGAAGTAACGTATTTTAGCCTTGGTCTCGGGCTTCATGGTTGCCTCATATTTGTCCAGGATGTTTTTAACCTTATTCAGAACGAAATTGATCTGGGTATTCAAAACTTCTTGCTGAAGAGCAAATTCCTTCATGTCTTTTTCCTCGTTGCTAGCTTGTTTTTGGGCAGCCATCTGCTCTTCCGCAATCCGGTCCTGGAGATCCAGAGCTCCTTTTTTACGTTCTTTTTCCTTTTCGGGTTCACTTAACTTATTATCGATAACGTAATCAACATTGAATGAATATTCGGATAATAACCTCTTGTAAGCGCTGTAGCGGTCTTCTGCCTGGATAGTTCCAATGACGCGCTTACCATTTTTATCTAATGCTCCAAATTCAAAAACTGGTATTTCTGATATTGGAGCAATAACTTGTTCTTCAGGGATTTCCTCAATTGAAATTACGGAAAAGCCAAGCTCATTAAGCTCGCGGCGGGCATTTTGCTCATCGGGGGCTCCGATGGTGCCATTGAGCTGTTTATTTTCAGGATTGATTACTAGGTATTTGTATTTTGGCATAGCTTTAATTTCTTAGCATCAAGATACTACTTTCTTTGCTAAAAAGCAAAAAACGGTGGTAGTGTATTTCCTTTGCAGTGTCCCGATTTAAGGAAGATGTTATGGCAGTTATTTTTTCTTCTTTTGGAGATCTTTGCTAGCCTTGATGAATCCGTAAAATAATGGATGGGGCTGATTTGGGCGGGACAGAAATTCAGGGTGGAATTGGCAGCCGACCATAAAGGGATGATCCTTTATTTCAACGATTTCAACGAGGTTTCCGTCAGGGAAAATACCAGACGTTACAAGGCCGGCATTTTCAAGTTTTTTGCGGAAGGCATTGTTATATTCGTAGCGGTGGCGATGTCTTTCCTGGATCAGCGGCTTTTTATAGCAGGTATAAGTCTTGGTCCCTTTTACTAGTTTACATGGGTAGGCTCCAAGTCGTAGTGTTCCGCCCTTGTCTTTTTCTTTGTATTGGCCGGGGAGGAAGTGGATTACGTAGAAGTCCTGGCCCAATTTACCTTCTTCATCAAACTCTTCACTGGTATATCTTTGGTCTTTGAAAATGTGTCTGGCAAATTCGATAGTCATCATCTGCATGCCAAGGCAGAGTCCAAGGTATGGTTTTTTGCTTTCACGGCAATATTTGGCAGCCATCATTTTGCCTTCTGTCCCACGGTTACCAAAGCCTCCTGGAACAATTATTCCATCAGCTTCTTTTACTTCTTTCCACATTTCTTCATCGCGTTTTTCCAGCTTTTCAGAGTCTATCCAGGAAAGCTTAAGTTCAAGCCCCTGGTGGTAGCAGGCGATCTTCATTGATTCAATTACGCTAAGGTATGAATCATCCAGGCCAGTGTATTTGCCAACAAGCGCGATTTTAAGAGGATCACGTTTTGCCATTATTTTATTAACGAGGTTTTCCCAATCGTGCAGATTGGGTTTGAGGTTTCCAAGGTTAAGTTTCTTTCCTATTTTCTGGGCTATTTCACATTCCTGCAGGTTAAGCGGAACCTGGTAAATTGATGATACGGTTGGTGTGGGGATAACGTTTTCTTCTTCAACATCACAGAATAGTGCAATTTTTTTAATGAGTTCTTTCTTGATTGGGTAGTCGGCGCGGGCAAGTATAAAGTCGGGTTGGATACCCATGGAGCGAAGTTCCCTGACAGATGCCTGGGTCGGTTTGGTTTTTAGTTCTTTTGATCCGCCAAGGTAGGGGAGCAGAGTCAGATGAATAAACAGGGTATTTTCTGTCCCAAGATCACGGCGTAATTGCCTGATTGATTCAAGGTATGGTTGACCTTCAATATCGCCAACGGTGCCCCCAATTTCTACCATTACTACATCGGCTCCGGTTTTGGTACCGGCGTCGATGATATGTTTTTTAATAGCATTGGTGATATGGGGAATAATCTGGATTGTTCCGCCTAAAAAATTACCTTTGCGCTCCTGGGCGATGACTTCCGAATAGATTTTGCCGGTTGTAACCGATGACAGGTTGGAAAGATTTTCACTTAGGAATCTTTCGTAGTGGCCAAGGTCAAGATCGGTTTCGGTGCCATCATCCAATACAAAGACTTCGCCATGCTGAAATGGACTCATTGTTCCGGGATCCACGTTGATGTATGGGTCCAGTTTCATGGCAAACACTTTGAACCCGCAGGTTTTTAACAAAGCGCCGATGGAGGATGATGCGATACCCTTTCCCAAGGAAGAGCACACTCCACCGGTTACAAAGATATATTTGGTGTGGGACATCCTGATTTAAATAATTAAAAATTAATAATTTTTAAATTGAGAATTATTACGGATGCAGGCTGTTTTTGTTTTATGGTTTTACAGCAACCTGAGGCCGATTTTGTCCCGGACAACGGCCATTGTTTTTTCAGCTACGATTTTTGCCTTTTTGGCGCCTTCTAGAAGTACGGATTCAACATATTCCAAATCGTTTTGCAGTTCAATTCTTTTTTTGCGATATGGAGCGAAATAGTCAAGCAGCTTCTGGAGCAACATTTTTTTTGCATCTCCGTAGCCGAATCCGCCTTCCCGGTATTTTTGAGCGAGGGCTTTGGTTTCGGCCGCCGAAGCAAAATAGGAATATAATTTGTAAACGGGGCATTTGTCAGGATCTTTTGGTTCTTCCATTGGGGTGGAGTCAGTTTTGATTCCCATAACCTGTTTTTTCAGGGTCGGCTCATCGGCAAAAAATTCAATGACGTTTCCATAACTTTTACTCATTTTATGCTCTCCGTCAGTGCCTATAACATAACCGAGTTCTTCGGGGATGTATGGTTCAGGGAGTTTGAAAGTTTCCCCAAAAGTCTGATTGAATTTTATAGCGATATCCCTGGCGATCTCGACGTGTTGTTTCTGGTCTTTTCCTACTGGAACCAGGTCAACGTTATATAAAAGAATATCGGCGGCCATAAGTACCGGATAAGTAAAAAGTCCTGCACTTTGTTCTTTTGTCCCTTTTGCTACAGAATCTTTATAGGCGTGCGCGCGTTCAAGCAGACCCATTGAAGTTATGCAGTTGAAGATCCAGGCCAGTTCGCAGTGTTCATAAATATCGCTTTGGCGGAAGAACGTAGCTTTTTCGGGATTGAGCCCCAGAGCCAGATAATCCAGGGCGATTTCCATTGTTTTTTCCTGCATCTTTTGGCGGTCGCGGACGGTGGTAAGAGCGTGGAGGTCGGCAATAAAAATAAAACTTTCATGTGTGTTCTGCATGTCGATATGGTTTTTCATAGCCCCAAGGTAGTTACCAATGTGTGGGGTGCCGCTGCTTTGTACGCCCGAGATGATTCTTTTCATAACAGTGTTTTTTTCTAAATAACTAAAAACGTGAGCATTATATCAAGGGAGCATTGTAAATTAAAATAGCTTTATTGGTATTATTGGAAGATGGTCCAATTCACGCAATTAAGGCAAGTTAATTAATTGAGATGGGGTCAACGTCGATAGCGACGTTATTTAGAGGCAGAATAGTGTTTAGTAATTGCCGGGGATTATCTCCCTGGATTAGGATGTTCCAACGGTATTTACCACGGAGTTTTCCGATCAGGGCGGGGTAAAAGGTGACGCTTGGTTGTTGTCCGGATAATTTGCTTTTGGATTCAATCAATTGGTTGTAGATAGATTCGGCTGTGTTTCGGCATTTAGTTGCGTTAGCGTTTTTTACGGTTAGTTTTATAAGTTTCCCGAATGGAGGGTAGCCCATTTTTTTTCGTATATCGATTTCCTGGCTGTAGAATTTTTTAAAATCATGCCTGGCGGAACAGGTAATGGCATAATTATCAGGCATGTAGGTTTGGATGATGACTTCTCCATCCCTGCCTTCGCGTCCGGCGCGTCCGGCGACTTGTGTGAGTAGTTGGAAAGTCCTTTCACTGCTGCGGAAATCGGGAATGGTTAAGCCCATGTCGGCGAGCATGATACCTACCAGGTTTACGCGGGGAAGATGTAGGCCTTTGCCAATCATCTGGGTGCCGATTAAGATGTCGGCCTGGTGATTTTTAAAGTTGTTGTAGATGTTTTTGAAATCGTCTTTTTTTTGCACAGTATCGGAGTCGGCCCTGATAACCCGTGCAAGTGGGAAGAGTTTTTTTATCTCATCTTCAACGCGTTGGGTACCCAAACCGATATATTTGATATAGTGGGAGTGACAGTTTGGACAGTTGACCGGGATTTTGTCGATCAGGCCACAATGGTGGCAGATAAGCCTTTCGGCATCGTAAATGCCGTCTTCGACAGAAAGTTTCTTATGGTAAGTCATAGCAACTTCGCATTTTTTGCATTTGATAACCATTCCACATTCCCGGCATATTACCGCGGAAGCTGCTCCGCGCCGGTTGATGAACAGAATAATCTGTTCATGGCGGCTGAGTTTTTGGTCAATTTTTTCAAGAAGCGTTTCACTGAAAATGGAAAAATTACCTTTACGGAGTTCTTCCCGAAGGTCGATTACATGGCCGGAAGGCAGGTCTGTTCCTGCATTAAACTGGATACGTCGCGGCATCTCGAGAAGCTGATAATCTTCGTTTTCTGCAGCGTAGTAGCTTTCCAGGGAGGGAGTGGCGCTGCCTATGAGGATTTTGATATTAAGGAGTTCAGCCATTTTTTTGGCGATATCAAGAGTGTTATAACGGGGAGATTGATCCTGTTTAAATGAGGGTTCATGTTCTTCATCGATTATGATTAGCCCAAGGTCCTGGAATGGGGCAAA
>Ga0302253_1001275_pt1 | contig 15814 bp, 16 predicted proteins | sample AAG_RA_Trp_MG_FD_193537 | JGI IMG/M metagenome (GOLD analysis project Ga0302253, IMG submission 193537) | Enriched activated sludge microbial communities from anaerobic digester in WTTP, New Holstein, Wisconsin, United States - AAG_RA_Trp | ecosystem: Engineered > Bioreactor > Anaerobic >...
TGTTTACTCCCTCTGTTTTGAAAAATCAATCCGGAAATCACTGCCTTTTTTTATCCCGCTCGTATTGTACTGTATTGTTCGTTTGACAAACTGGGGCGGTCACGGGCTGGTAATGAACCCCGGTAACGCGATCACTCTTGCGAATTTCATACCCACGGTAACAGCACATATCGTCTATCTGAAATTTAACCTGGCAATTTTCCTGAATACCTTCCCGGAATATTTCATGGATGGCATCACAGGACTGAACAGTCTGCCGTCACTTCCCGTCATTGCATTCATTATTATCGACATTATTGTTGCCGTATTCATCGTGTGGATCCTGACCGATCATTCACGTCAAGATCAGGAAACACCGGACTTCGATGGTACCCCTTTGTTCCTGATCGGGATGGCAGGTATTCTTCTTTCATTCCTCCTCATCAGCCTGAACGGATATATCGCCGGCAGATACCTGGTATTCATTGACTTTTTTGTGTGTCTTCCGGGTGTAGTGATTCTGATAAAATGTGCAGGAAAACGAACGATTGGTTACGGCATTTTTTTCGTCATTGTTTTCTGCCTGCTGATAAACCAGGGATTGTACTTCAACTGGGTGGTATCCGGCAATATCCAGCAGAGTTTTCATGAGGCCGTTCAAAAAAATTCAGAGAACATCGGCCAGTATGAGTTCGTGTATGTAAACATCACTGATCTCAGGGTTGTCAACGGGGATTACCTGAATGCCCGTGGCCTTCACAGCTGGTCGATCATCGCAATGATGCAGGCTGCCGGCATCGATACATCGGATATGACACTGATTTATAATGTTGATGACGAAAACGAGAGGCCCTTTGAGACGATAGAAAACCGATCATACTTCGAATTCAACCGGTCAAACGTTGATTTGACAAAAATGTATTACGCCGGTGCAGGCAGATCGGTTACCTGAGCGACAGTGATACCGGTGCTGTCTTCACCGGATCGGGAACTCAGGATCAGGAAAATCAAAAAAAATCAGAAAAATATCTCTTCCCGCGGCAGCCGCCATTTGGCCGGGGCGTTGTCGGCAGCGAACCCGACGGCGCAGAGCACGACCGGCACGTACTCCTCCGGCAGGAACAATGCTTCTGCATACCCGGCCGGATCGAATCCGCCCATGGGGCAGGAGTCGAGGCCAAGCGACTTCGCGCCGTTGACCGCATTGGCAAGCGCGATGTGGATCTGCTCGCGGGCAAAGGCCATCCGCTGCTCCGGAGTCATCGAGCCGATGTAGGCCTTGATCATGGCCGCGTACTGGCTGACCGTCTCCGGCGCAAGGCCGCTTTTGACCAGGCCCTCCACCGCCTTGTCCACGAGCGGCTCGAGCTCGGTGTTGGCGCAGAAGACGAGCAGGTGCGAGCAGGTGGTCACCTGCGGCTGGTTGTTGGTGTACGGGAGCAGGTTCTTCTTGATCTTGCTGGCCGAAACGATCTTGATCTTCCACGGCTGCAGGTTGAAAGCCGACGGCGAATAGCGGATGATGTCGAGCAGCACAAAAAGGGTCTGCTCGTCGATCATCCGGCCGTCAAACAGCTTGACTGCATACCGCTGCATGACGATATCCCTGAATTCCATGAAATCTCCCATTCTCCTGAAAACCTGGTGGAGAGCTGATGCCTATGTATTATGCGTCCCGGGTAAAAAAACGTGGGATGGAAGATCCGGTCACGGGATCTTCATCGCAGCCGTCCGGGCCAGTTCATGGAGGAGCGTTGCATTGGTGCCCGGCCCGGTCATCTTCAGCACTTCGAAGACGTTCCTGCGGAAGATGATGAACTCGGCATAATCGCCCGCGGTGCCGGACGCTGGCGCGGAGATGTCCCTGCCGCCGGACAGGACGAAGGTGCCCGGCGAGGCAGCGGTCTCTCTGCTCGTGTTGGACCGTGCGTAAAACCCGCTCACGTACACGCTCTGGTCCGGGTCGGAGATGTTCTCGAACACGTAATCCGCCGGCCGGTCCTGCCGGTCCACCATGCCGGCGATGCTCAGCATATTCGCTGCAGGATAGACCGCAAGGGAATGGACGATGACGGTCGGTTCAGCGCCGGCTGACGGGCAGGTATACGCTGCCTCGTACCCGGCCTGCCACCCGGCATTCTTCGCGATATCGCTCATATCGTCCGCGGATTTATCGCGCCCGGCCGAGGGGGAGTAGCAGGCCGGCAGCTCGGACGGGGCAAGGGCAAGGGACCTGAGGTCGGGAACGCCGGCCGGCGCGGGTGATCCGGGAGCAGGGGTTGGGGGCGGGCCGCGCTCCGGCTGCGTGCAGCCGGAGGCAAGGACACACGCGGCAGCGAGGATGAGAATAAGGATGCGGGAACCGGACAGGATGCGCATTCTCAGCATGGTGTCGGCAGCGGCAAAAAACCCTGCCATGATCCCGTCTGAGGCGGGACCGGGCGGTCAGCCCTGCTCCGCCGCGCTGCCTTTAATACAATAGAACGCTCTCTTCAGGCCGAGCGTTTTCGTTACCGGGCAGGATGGGCAGAGACAGCCCTTCTTATCGAACGTGCAGTTCTCCGCCTTCCCGACAACACAGAAGAGCAGGCCCTCTGCCGCCCGCATGCATTCATTGTACGTCGGGCACGTCCCGCAGATGCACCGTGCCCGGTTCCCCCGGATGAGTTGCTCTGTATCTCCCGCCATGGTACCGCTCCCTGCCCGGCCCGGCCGGGCCAATCAATAAGTAGATTACACAGGCTCCATGATACTTAAATCATGCCTGCGCCACTGGTCGGGAGGAAGTTCGGGGTGAGCACCATCCCGGTGCCGGACAGGGAGACCTGCCGGGCGATACGGGTCCTTGGGCTCTCGGGATCGAGCCGGTACGAGCCGGGAATGAGCAAGTCGGAGAAGCTGCTGCAGCGGGCGCTCGCCCGGTTCGAAGGCTACGGGTGCACCACGCAGTTTATCCGGTTGAAAGACCTGAAGATCTACGAGTGCGAGGGTAACTACTCCGAGAACCCGTCGTACTGCACGTATCCCTGCCAGAGCTCGATGAAGTACGAGGACGACCAGATGCAGGAGGTGTACGACGCGGTGCTCGCCTGCGATGTGCTCATCCTCGCGACCCCGATCCGGTGGAACAACCATTCCGCGCTCGTCCAGAAGTTCGTGGAGCGGATGAACGCGATCGAGAACCAGTACTCGTGGTTCGGCAACCCGATGATCCGGGACAAGGTCGCCGGCATGATCATCATCGGGCACGTGGACGGCATCCAGCACGTTGCCGGCAACCTGATGAACTTCTTCTCGTGGCTCGGGTTCCATACGCCCGAGGTCGCAATCGCCTCGTGGGTAGGAGAGAACGACGAGGACACCACGAAGGACTGGGCGCAGATCGAGGCCAACCGGTACACGCAGGAGGATCTCGAGGACCTTGTCTCGAGCTCGCTGCGGCTTGCCTGCGCACTTAAGCGGCATGAAGCGGAAGAGACCACTGGCCGGTAGGCCATGTGATCTTCGGGATTCTGGGTTCGATTGAAATCATCGGATCCACACTCCCGGGGGCGCCGCTGATGCCCGAAGAACCTTGATGAGTTATTATCATCCTCGTGGATTTGATATTCCGCTTGGAATCCGCCCCCGCCGCTGCGGCAAGCCCGCAACGGGATATTCACTCAGTAAGTGTCCGGAAATCCATGACAGAATTTTATTATTCACTATCGTAATTCGCCATGGACCCCGAGCGGAGAAGGCTCACCAGCCTGGGAAAACCGGCAATGCATGCCGCCCCGGGGCGCCCGTGTGGGGCATCGTATCCCGAAGGGATGAGATGGGGAAAAGAACCATCTGGTTCTTCGGGACGGCGGCCGTTCATCTCAAAAGGGGGTATGGGGGTATCGGCCCCCATCGTAATCATCCAAAGGAATGCCACGGCCGCAGGCAGCAGCCTTTACCGGTATATAATGGGGCAGGGCATACTCTATCCCTTTATACGATAACAACGAGAAAATGTAATCAAACGACCGGCAGGTGGTGGCAGTACGGGTATCTTTCCCCAGAGACGGATGAGGAGGATGAGGTCGCGGAACATCCAGCCGCTCCTCCGCGAAGTAACGCTCTCAAAAAACGATCTGATCGCCCCCCTTTTCGTGGACGAGAACATCAAAGCGCCGCGGCCGATCGCTGCGATGCCGGGCCAGTTCCGGTACCCGCTCAGCGGCATCGCGGGTGCGGCACAGAAGCTCTGGGACAAGGGCATCCGGGCGGTCCTGGTCTTCGGCATCCCGAAGGAGAAAGACCCGGAGGCACGGTCCGCGTATGATCCGGACGGCGTTGTCCAGCAGGCCGTCCGCTGCATCAAGACCGGGATCCCGAAGATGGTCGTCATCACCGATGTCTGCGCCTGTGAGTACACCGATCACGGGCATTGCGGGCTGGTGGGCGAGACCCGGGGCGGCATGGACCTCCTGAACGATCCCTCGCTCGAACTGATGGACCGGATCGCGATCAGTCACGCGCTGAGCGGGGCCGATGTTGTGGCGCCTTCCAGCATGCTGGACGGCGTGGTCGGCTCGATCCGGGCAGCGCTCGATGCCGAGGGGCTTGAGGAGGTGCTCATCATGGCCTACTCCACCAAGTTTGCCTCCGTGCTGTACGGGCCGTTCCGGGAGGCCGCGGACTCCGGGTTTTCGTTCGGGGACCGCTCCACCTACCAGCTCAATCCCGGCAACAGCCGCGAGGCGATCCTCGAGTCGCAGCTGGATGCTGACGAGGGGGCCGACATCCTGATGGTGAAACCGGCCGGGTTCTACCTCGACATCCTTTCCGAGATCCGGAACATCGGCCTGCCGGTTGCGGCATACCAGGTGAGCGGCGAATATTCCATGATCAAAGCCGCTGCGGCAAACGGCTGGCTCAAGGAGAAGGAGACCGTGATGGAGAGCCTGACCTGCATAAAACGGGCGGGCGCGGATCTCATCATCACCTATTTTGCATCGGACGTGGCCGGGTGGCTGGATGAATAAGCGGAATGACGAGAGGGAGAAGGTCTCGAGCACCGGCCTTTTCGACCGGGCAAAAACCCTGATGCCCGGCGGCGTCTCGAGCCCGGTCCGGGCGATCCGGCCGTACCCGTTTTACACGGAACGGGCGGAGGGCGCCCGGCTGAAGACCGTTGACGGTGACGAACTGATCGACTGCTGCCTCGCCTACGGTCCGATGATCCTCGGGCATGCACACCCGGCAGTCCGGAACGCGATCGCGGAGCAGCTGGAGCGGGGGTGGCTGTACGGAACACCAACGCCGGCCGAGCCCGCGTACGCGAAGATGATCACGGCCGACCACCCGGGCATGCAGATGATCCGGTTCGTGTCGAGCGGCTCGGAGGCAACGATGGCCGCGATCCGGCTCGCCCGCGGGTTCACCGGGAAGACGGATATCGTGAAGATCGAAGGCGGGTTCCACGGTGCCCACGACGCGGTGCTGGTGAAGGCCGGGTCCGGTGCAACCACGATGGGGGTGCCGGACTCGGCCGGGATCCCCGCGGACGTTGTCGCCCACACGCGGCAGGTGCCCTATAACGATCCCGAAGCCCTTGAATCGATCCTGGCAAAGAATAAAACCATCGCGGCATTCATCCTCGAACCGGTGCTCGGCAACATCGGCCCCGTCATCCCGCAGGACAACTACCTCCGGGAGATCCGGTCGATCACGAAGGCCCATGACGTTCTCCTGATCTTCGACGAGGTCATCACCGGTTACCGGCTCGGCATCGGCGGGGCGCAGGTGCAGTACGGCATCAAGCCGGACATCACCACGCTCGGCAAGATCATCGGAGGCGGCCTGCCCATCGGGGCATTCGGGGGACGGCGCGAGATCATGGAACTCATTGCCCCGCAGGGACCGGTGTACCAGGCCGGGACCTACTCGGGCAACCCGCTCTCGCTCGCGGCCGGCATGGCCACGATCGGGTGGATCCACGACCACCCGGATATGTACCGCCACCTTGACGACAAGACCCGGGCCATTGAAGAGTCGCTGGGCAGCAGCGATGCGGGATCCTTTGTCCGGCTCGGCTCGATGTTCAAGTACTTCTTCCGGAGCGCTCCCCCGCAGAACTACCGCGAGGTGAAGGAGTGCGACACGGCCGCTTTCGGGAAGTTCCGGGAGCGGATGCTGGCGGCAAAAATCTTCATTCCGCCCTCCCAGTTCGAGACCAATTTCCTTTCAGCAGCGCATACGGACAGCGACATCCAGACACTCATCCAGGCGTACCAGACATGTCGATAAGAATCGGAACACGGGGCTCGAAGCTCGCGCTCATCCAGACGGAGATCGTGGCAAAGAAGCTCGCTGAACTTGGCATCGCTACCGAACAGACCGTCATCAGCACGGCCGGCGACACGACCACGCAGGTCCCGCTCCATGAGATCGGCGGGCAGGGCGTCTTCGTCCGGGCGCTGGACGACGCGATCCTTGCCGGTGAGATCGACTGCGCCGTACACAGCATGAAGGACATCCCGGCCTACCGCCCGAGCGGCCTCATCACTGCGGCGATCATGAAACGGGACCCGCCGGCTGATTTCCTTGCCTACCGCGGATCGCTCTCTGCCGTGAAGATCGTCGGCACTTCCAGCACCCGCAGGCGCGCCCAGCTCCTTCGTCACGACCCCTCGGTCACAATCAGGGATCTCCGCGGGAACGTGGACACGCGGATCCGGAAACTGGGCGCCGGGGAGTACGACGCGATCGTGCTTGCCGAGGCCGGGCTCCGGAGGATGGACATCCGCATCCAGGGCGAGCGGCTGCCTCCGGAGACATTCGTGCCCTCTCCCAACCAGGGCACGATTGCGGTGGTCTGCCGGGCCGACCCGTCGCTCCGGGAAGTGCTCTCGGTGCTCGACCACCCGCAGACGCGGACCGATGTCATGATCGAACGGGCGGTCATGGAGCAGCTTGGCGGGGGATGCTTCACCCCGCTCGGGATCTACTGCAACGGGGGGCACCTGATTGCTGAGGTGCTCTCGCTTGACGGCGCACGGGCGGAGCGGATCGAGACGGATATCCAGACCACCGCGGAGGCGCGGGAGCAGGGCCGCCAGCTCAAAGCACGGGCGCAGGGCCTGATCGACGAGGCCTGCCGGAGACTGGGGATCTCGGGCGGATCATCATGACAGGAAAGGTATACCTGGTGGGATCCGGGCCGGGCGGGAACGCATTCCTGACCCAGCGGGGCCGTGCGGTCATCGACAAAGCGGATGTCGTGCTCTACGACCAGCTGCCGGGAGAAGAGATCCTCTCTACGCTCCCGGAACGGGCAGAGAAGATCGACTGCGGGAAGTATGGCGGGAAGCACACGCTCGAGCAGGACGCGATCGAGGCCCTGATGGTTGACCGGGCACGGAAAGGAAAGATTGTTGTCCGGCTCAAGGGCGGCGACCCGTTCCTGTTCGGCCGGGGCGGCGAGGAACTGGAGACGGTCCGGGCTGCGGGTATCGGGATCGAGATGGTGCCGGGGATCTCCAGCGCCCTTGCGGTCCCGGCATCGGCCGGCATCCCGCTCACGCACCGGAAGTACGCATCGCAGGTGACCATCCTGACCGGCAACGAGGACCCGACAAAGCCCGGGCCGGCCCTTGACTGGGAGCTGCTGGCAAAGAGCCGGGGCACCATCGTCATCCTTATGGGTGTTGCCAACCTTGCAAAGATTGCAGATGCGCTCGTCAAAAACGGCAAGGAGAAGACAACGCCGGTCGCCATCATCGAGCGGGGCCTGCGGGCCGATCGCCGGGTGACCACCGGGACGCTTGCAACCATCGCTGCTGTGGCAGAAAAAGCCGTGGTGAAAGCTCCCGCCGTTATCGTCATCGGCGATGTGGTGAAACTCTACGATCCCAATAACCCGGACCTGATACCGGTTGAGGAGGATTGAAAATGCTTGAGATTATCAACAAGATCGAGAAGGTCATCTATGCAGCGCTGATGATCATGCTCATTGTCGTGCTCATTGCTGCAATGGCCGACCTGGCGTATATCCTGGGAACATCGCTGACCGATATTTCCCCGTGGCTGATGGAATCCCACGAGATGATAGCGGTTCTCGGCGCTTTCCTGCTGGTGCTGATCGGCGTCGAACTGCTCGAAACCATCAAGGCATACTTCCGCGAGAACTCGATCCACGTCGAAATCGTCGTCCTCCTCGCAATCATTGCCATTGCCCGGAAGGTGATCCTGCTCGACCCGGGCACTATGCCCGGTATAGATTATGGAATACAGCTGATCGGTATCGGCGTGCTCGTAACGGGACTTGCTGCCGGGTATTACCTGGTCAAGAAGGCCGGAATCACGGTCGGCTGTTCCTACGATGATGAGAAGCCGAAGTGACGTGCCAGCCCCGGCCTCTCACCTCCTTTTTGTTCATCATGAGAAATTCCGGTTTGCGGGAATGATTGCCCGGCCCTGAACCAGCCCGTGCCATTGATGCGGGGCAGTGATTTCCCATACAAAACATGAGAAAAGGCTTCGTAAAAATGCGAACCGGAATCCTGGATTGTTGTACGATGGGGCCACGGGCACCTGCCGCGTTCTGGTATTCCCTCTGTGTCGTTTTCCGGCGCTGTATCGGCACCATTAAAAAGCATCGGTCATATCAGGTACAGGAGAGATTCCATGAAATCCACCGTTATTTTTACCTGCATCCTTCTGGCCTGCCTGCTGGCCGCACCCGCGGTGGCGGCAGAGGCCGGACCGGAAGCAACCGGAGAGATCCTCCACGGGGTGACCCTGGAACCGGTTACCGAAACCACAACAGAGATCACGTTTCAACCCGTCACTGAACCGACCCGCGAGCAGACCACGGAGCCGGTGACGGAGAAGACCACGCATATCGTCACGGCGGAACCGACGACCGAACGGCCGAGCGAACAGCCTACAGAACGGCCGGTCACCCGCGAACCGGAGACGCCTGTCACCGATGTACCCGGGCCGAAGGTCGGCTGGCTGACCATCATCTCCACGCCATCGGGCGCAGAAGTCAGGATTGACGGGGAAGCCGCAGGGGCAACCCCGATCACCGGCCGCGAAGTGGGAGCCGGTTCCCATGCGATAGCGATCGCGATGCCCGGCTTCGAGACATACCAGACCGAAAAATCCATAGGCGCCGGCGAACAGGCCGCAGTCGATGCAACGCTGAAGGAGATCGTGATCCCGACCACGGCACCGACAACGCGGCAGACCGTCATCCCGGAGCCGACCGTCACCGCCATACCGTGCCTTGGCTGCGACAAGGGCTGGATCCGGGTGTACTGCAACGTGAACGGGGCAACGGTCTCCTTTGACCAGCTCTCCTCGGGCTGCACGATTGCAAACGGGTACTGCGACACCGAGGTCGCGACAACGGGGACTCCTTTTGGGACCTTCACCGTCCAGAAGCCCGGCTACGGGATCTTCACGGGCAGCGTGAGCCCGTGGCCGGCAAAGGGCCAGACCGTGAGCCTGTACTCCACCCTCATCCCGATCCAGTCGTACGGGAACATCCAGGTGGACTCCCGTCCCCAGGGCGCTGTGGTCACCCTTGACGGGAGCACATGGCAGAACACTCCCTCCACCTTCACGTCCGTCAGCACCGGGACGCACACCATCCAGATCACGATGAACGGCTACCAGCCGTACGGGACATCGGTGTACGTGAATCCCGGGAAGACCGCCTCTGTTAACGCTTATCTCGTGCCCAACCCTCCGCAGCCCCGCACCGGATCGCTCAATATCGTGACATCCCCCAAGGGTGCGGACATCTACGTTGACGGGACCTACTATGCCGAGACTCCTTACATTGTCACCAACCTTGCACCGGGCTCGCATGTCCTTCGCATGTACAAGGCAGGATTCGACGAGTACATGTCCACGGTCACGGTGAATGCCGGCCAGCAGACCCCGATCTCCTGGACATTCACGCCCCAGCGCGGCTCCGTGGGATCCATCGACGTTTCCTCAACACCGGCAGGATCCGCGGTCTACCTTGACGGCAACTACATGGGCCAGACCCCGTACGGCGGCTCGCTCGATATCCCAAGCGTCCTTGCCGGGACCCACACGGTCTCCCTCCGGCAGCAGGATTACCGGAGCTACACGCAGACCGTGACCGTCAGGGCCGGCGAGGTTGTAACGGTCAGCGCCCGGCTGACGCCCGACACGCCTTCCCCCCAGCCGGACACGACCGGGCAGATCATGGTGGTCTCGACCCCGGCCGGCGCCGAGCTCTTCATTGACAACAACTTCCGCGGCATCACCCCCGCAACCATCCCGGACATCCCGGCCGGTTCGCATGTCGTCATGGTGCGGCAGGCCGGATATACCGATGCAACCCAGACCGTGACCGTGACGGGAGGCCAGAGCACGCCGGTGGCGCTGAGCCTTGCACCGGTGCCGGTCACCACAACAAAGACGCCCATGAGCCTGGCAGCAGTCCTTGGCGCGATCGCTCTTGCCGGGATTGCCGCTCTCCGCTTCGGCAAGCGGGAATAATCCTGGCATTACCCTTTTTTCTCCGGAAGACGGGGTTTTGTAATCATGTATTCTGTGGGTATCGGTATGAACGGTGGTTCAGGTCCGAATCATGAAAAAAATAACTCTGGATCTGATGATGGGGGCTGATGCCCCCATACCCCTATTATGATAGTTGCCGCCACCCCCGGCGGGGTGCCCCCGCGGCGGCCTTCAATTGCCGTTTTCCCGGAACCTGCTCTGGCCCCGCCGTCCCCCGCGGCGGCGCTCCATTCCTCCGGAATGAAGCATGAGAAGAACCATCAGGTTCTTCGAGAAGCCCTGATGCGGGGATCCCTCAAAAAAAAATTATCCTGAATCCAAGTTTTTCCATCGTTCCGGTGTGAACAAAGCCGTTTCATGCAGATTTCTGCAGAGCTTTTTTTTGTCCGGCCGCAACCTCCTTGATCAACAAGAAAAAAAATAAATTCTCACGCACGTTTTTGTTATCCCACATCCAATCCCCATCCATGGACCGGCGCATCATCGCGGCTGCAGTCATCGTTGTGATCCTGATCTGCATCGCCGCCTTCATCCTTTCACGGCCCATCACCGGCACGTGGGTCTGTACGCAACCGCTGACACAGAGCGCGATGCTGATGGACGAAGTGACGGTCATCACCCTGCGGCCGGACGGGACTGCGGGATTCCGGAGTTACGGCGATTACCTGGGACGGTTCGAGATCCGCGACGGATCGGGCCGGTGGGAGCCGATGGGATCGGATGAATACAACATCATAATCACGCAGGGGTATTCATCATCCTGTACGTATTATTCCAACTGTTCTTCCGCGACGATTGCATCGTTTAGTTTCCCTGTTGAATACGACCGGATCCGTGATACCGTCATTTACACTGAAGCCGGCGCTCCGCAGTTCTCCGGCCGGTGGCCGTTCGTGCGATCCGTTGAACGGGACTGCAGCGGGCCGGACGGGTGCCCGGGATACTAAGGTGCATCACCGGGTTCCGGGGATCAGGGCGGTGGGCGGTGCTCACGTTCCCAGCCGCTTCCGGATCCCCTGAGCCGCGAGATACCCGGTCGAGAACGCGGCCTGCAGGTTGTAGCCTCCGGTGTCGCCGTCGATATCCAGCACCTCTCCGGCAAAAAAGAGGCCGGGGACACCCTTCGATTCCATGGTTTTTGGGTTCACGGAGTCAAGGGCAACGCCGCCCCGTGTCACCATCGCTACCCGCTCATCCCCCATTGATTCGACTTCCATGGGGAACTCCGTGCAGTTCGCGGCAAGGGCCGAGCGCTGTGCTGCAGAGAAGTGGGCGCACGTCAGCTTCTCCGGGATACCCGATATCTCCAGCAGTTTCCGGTTCAGCCGCTCCGGGATCGGGTACTTCGCCAGGATCGTGCCAACCCACCAGCCGGGATTCTCCGGCGCACGCTTCGCAAGGTCTCCAGCAAGTTCCTCGCGCCGTACAGGGCCGGCAAAACCGAGCTTCACGGTGTCACCCGCCCGGATCCACCGCGATGCATCGAGGATCCCGGGGCCTGACAGGCCGGTGTGGGTGAAGAGGACGTCTCCCGTGCAGTCGCGAACCTTCCTCCCGTCCCGCCAGACGGAGAAGGGCATTGCGGCAAACGAGATCCCGGCAAGGCTTGCGAACGGGTAGTTCCGTATCGTCAGCGGTGTCAGGGCAGGAGCGGTGTCCGTCACCGGCTGGCCGAGCGATGCCGCGAGCCGGTACCCGTCTCCGGTCGTGCCGCACTGCGGGTACGATGCCCCGCCCGTTGTGATGGCGATCGTTGCTGCACAGTACGTCCCGGCTCCTGTCGCTACCATGAACGCATCTTCCCCGCGGGCAATACCGGTCACCGGCTCGCTGCACCGTATGACGACCCCCTGCTTTTCGCATTCCGCAAGCAGGACGGCAAGGACATCCACCGACTTCCGGGATAGGGGGAAGACCTTGCCGCCCTCCTCCGCACGCAGTGAGAGGCCACGGGAGGCAAAGAAATTCATGAGATCAGTATTGGTAAAGGACATCAGCGCCGGCCGGATGAACTTACCGTGGTCGCCGTACCGGGAGACGAACGAGCGGATATCCCCGTCATGCGTGATGTTGCACTGGCCGGTCCCGGCCAGCAGGAGCTTGGCGCCCGGACGTGCGTTCTTCTCCAGCAGAAGGACACGATTGCCTGCAGCAGCGGCATGGATCGCACAGAACATGCCTGCCGGTCCTGCACCGGTAATGATACTGTCCCAGCGTTCCACCTGCTGCACCCGCTCAGGTATTCTCCTCCCATCGGTCATGAAGCATTCCCCGCAGGCCGGTCTTATGCCGGTGTGCAATACCCTTAATCCCGATCAGCGCAAACGCCGTACACCCATGGCAGATGAACGAGAGAAGAGGACCATCCTCCTTGTCGCATCGCTCTCCTCGTTTCTCGTCCCGTACACGGGCTCGTCCATCACCGTTGCCCTGCCCGCGATGGCGGCGCAGTTTGCCGCCGATGCCGTTACGCTGGGCTGGATCACCTCCGCGTACATCATCGCAGCCGCGGTCTTCATCGTGCCGTTCGGGCGGTACGCGGACATCGTCGGCCGCAAGAAGATCTTCCTTGCCGGTGTGCTGGTCTTCACGCTCGCATCCCTCGCCTGCGCCTTCTCGCCGTCGGCAGGGATCCTGATCGCGTTCCGGTTCGTGCAGGGCATCGGGGGGGCAATGCTCTTTGCCACGTCCGTTGCCATCGTGACGCAGGTGTACGGCCCGGGCGAGCGGGGGGCTGCACTCGGCATCACCATCGCAACGGTCTATGCCGGCCTCTCCATCGGCCCGTTCCTTGGCGGGATCCTCACCGACCTTGCCGGCTGGCCCGCCATCTTCTTCGTCAACGTGCCCATCGGGCTCGTGACCATCGCGCTGACCCTGCAGGGGGTCCGGGGCGAGTGGGCCGATGCGGCAGGGGAACGGTTCGACTGGCCCGGGGCGGCGATCTACGGGATCATGCTCTTTACCCTCATCTACGGCATGCTCCTGCTGCCCGACCGGGACGGGATCGCGTGGATCCTGTGCGCCTGCGCTGCAGCCGTCTTCTTCTACCGGCAGGAGAAGCGGTCGGCAAGCCCGCTCATGGACCTTGCGGTCTTCTCTGGCAACCGGACGTTCGTGTTCTCCAATATCGCCGCGATGATCAACTACGGTGCAACGTACGGCGTGGGCGTCCTGCTCTCCCTGTACCTCCAGTACATCCAGGGATTCACAGCCGCCGCTGCCGGCCTCATCCTTGTCGCCCAGCCGGTTGTCCAGTGCGTCTTCTCTCCCCTTGCCGGCCGGCTCTCCGACCGCGTCGAGCCGCGGATTGTCTCGACGGCCGGCATGGCGATCACGACCGCCGGCCTCGCACCCTTCATCTTCATCACCCCGCAGACCCCGGTCTGGATCATCGTTGCGAGCCTGATGGTGATGGGCCTCGGTTACGGCCTCTTCTCCTCGCCCAACACCAACGCGATCATGAGCTCGGTGGCAGACCGGCACCTCGGCATTGCGGCAGGCATGAACGCCACGGTCCGCTCGCTCGGCCAGCTCCTCTCCATGGCCATCGTGATGTTCTGTTTTGCCGTGTTCATCGGGACTGCGGCTATCACTCCGTCAGCCTACCCGGCCCTCATGACGAGCGTCACGGCCGCGTTCATCGTGTTCACGGCCCTGTGCATCACGGGGATTGCGGCTTCGTACGTGCGGGGAACGATCCACGGGGGATAACGGGACGCGATTGCCGGGGAGATACAAAAATGCCGGAAAAGGGGCTCTGATGAAAAGGTAACAGAAATCCCGGATCGAAAAATCACTGCACCGGCGTCCCGCGGCCCCGTTTCCTGAGCGCCTCGGTATAGTGGTGGCGGAGCTCGGCCGTCTCTTCCGGAGAAAAGTCCTTCTTCCTGTTTGCGTGCAGGTGCTTCTGCATCTGTCGCACGATATGCTCGGCCTCGTGGAAGTCCTCGACATCCAGGTACGCCGGCGTCCGGGCAACCTCCTGTGCATGGCCGCACTGCGGGCAGAGCTTCCATTTCTGGTAGCGGTCCACGTACGTGAACGTGCTGCACGAGGGGCACCGGATGATGAGGTACATATTATGGTGGTGATCGGCGTTGTCGTTATAAATACATATCGTCGTTTCGCAGAATATCCGGCAGACGGGAAAAACCAGTACCAGGAGAGGGAAACCGGCACAAAAGGAAATCCTTTATCGGGCAATCGTCTCATAGAGATGCTATGGACAACATCACGGTCATGGGCGTGCGGGATCTTCCGCTCATTCAGAAGGGAGACAATATCGCGGCGCTCGTCTGCGGGAAGGTGAAATTCCAGGATGGCGATATCCTCTGCGTTGCCTCGACCATCTGGTCCAAGGCAAAGGGCTATACCAAAAAACTCGCGGACATCGCGCCAACCGAACGGGCGATCCGGCTCGGGAACCTGAACGGCGAGGATCCCCGCTTCGTGCAGTCGGTGCTCGATGCATCGGCAGACATCATCATGGAGCACCCGTTCATCCTCTCAGAGATGTCGTACGGCCACATCGGTGTCCGGGCCGGCGTTGACCAGTCCAATATCGACGACGGCATGGTGATCTTCCTCCCGCCCGACCCGATGAAGGCGGCAGCAGAACTCCGGGACGGGGTCAGGAAGGTTTCGGGTGCGGATATCGGCACCATCATCACCGACACCTGCGGCCGGTCGTTCCGGCGCGGCCAGACCGGCAACGCGATCGGCTGGAGCGGGTTTCCCGCGATCCGTGATTTCCGGGGCGACACTGACCTCTTCGGCCACGTGCTGAAGATCACCGAAGAAGCGGTCGTGGACGAGATCGCCGGGTTCTCGAACTTTGTTATGGGCGAGAGCAACAACGGCGTTCCCGCGGTCGTCTTCCGGAACTGCGGCCGGTGGGCCGGCCACGACAACCTCTACTTCACAACCGCAGAAGATATCACGAAACGCGTGCTCAAAAAAGAATATTCCTAAGCGGACCGGAATATCAGGTCCAGGATGTAAATGACGATACCGATCGCCGCAGCGACGATGATGACCGTGACGGGGCTGATATGGACTGCCCTGCGGTCCTCGCTCTCGTAATAATTGACGAGACCCGCGGATGAGAGTAACCTTCCACCTTGCTTCTTTGCCATGCAACATATATTTGGTTTCCCGTTATATAAAGGAGATAGCGCCCCATGAAAACGCCAGAAAAGAAGGTCTCCGGTTATGCATTGCTGGGGGATGAGCTCGCGCTCTCCCCGGTCGATATGTTCATTGAAAACGGGATCATTACGGCAATCGAGGAGAATCCCCGGGC
>Ga0302253_1001276_pt1 | contig 15812 bp, 8 predicted proteins | sample AAG_RA_Trp_MG_FD_193537 | JGI IMG/M metagenome (GOLD analysis project Ga0302253, IMG submission 193537) | Enriched activated sludge microbial communities from anaerobic digester in WTTP, New Holstein, Wisconsin, United States - AAG_RA_Trp | ecosystem: Engineered > Bioreactor > Anaerobic >...
ACCCCGGAACGTCCGTACCGGAGGAGTCGGATCCTCTCGGCCCCGGATGTGCTGAGTGTTGCGACGGTTGAACAGCTCAGGGACCTCGCGGCCCGGCTGCCGACCGAACAGCACGCACAGCAGCAGCCGGCCACGGCGAGAGAGAAAAAATTTGATCTGCGTCACTGGTTGACTGTTAACAGTGTTAACATACGATCCGAGAAACCATACAGCGGCGGTACGCTTTTCATTCTCGACCAGTGCCCATTTTCCTCAGCGCACAAGGACGGGGCCTTCGCGATCCAGTTCGGCAACGGCGCGGTCTTTGCCGGCTGCAAGCACACCTCCTGCGGCGGTGGGACTCAGCGGTGGCAGGAGCTCCGTGAACGGTACGAACCGGACCGGGCGGCGAAGCGGAAGGACTGGGAGCAGAAGCAGCAGACCGCCCGGAAGGACCGGGCCCGGGCAAAAGCAGAGCTGGAGGGAAGAACTGACCCGGAGCCGGCTCCGGTCGCGGCCTCTCCCGACCAACGGGCAACTGCCCTTGGTGTATTGGAACGCGGCGACCCGGTGGCGCTGATGCTCCGGACCTTTGCGCAGGAGCATGTCGGTGATGAGATTGTTGCCCGCTGCATGATCCTCTCGATGGCATCGCAGCATGTGAAAAACTCGGACGGGCTGCACGTCTCCGTGACCGGTGATTCCGGGAAAGGGAAGACCCACGCCTTCCGCAAAATGATGCGCCAGGTGCCGGATGCGTACAAGGTGAAGGGCACGGTGAGCAACAAAGCCCTCTATTACATGAAAGACCTCCGGCCCCGCACGGTCCTGATGAGCGACGACACCGAGCTCTCGGACGGAATTCAGGAGATCCTGAAGTCTGCGACTTCGAACTTCCACGAGCCGATCACGCACACGACGGTCACAAAAGATCTGACCTCGCGGGTCTGCACGATCCCTGAACGTTGCGTCTGGTGGATTGCGAAGAAGGAAGGGACCGGTGACGATCAGGTGATGAACCGGATGCTGACCTGCTGGATTGACGAGTCCTCCGGGCAGGATGCCCGGGTACTGGCGGCGAAGCAGGCCCGGGAGATGCTCGATCCGGACCTCTTTGTTGACGAGTCCGATGAGCTGAGAACCTGCAGGGCCATCTGGGAGATCCTGCATGAGCAGATGATCTGGGTGATCATCCCCTACTCGCAGCGGATACGATTCAATGCCATTTGCAACCGGCGCAACCCCGATATGCTTTACGACCTGATCAAGAGTCACGCGGCCCTCTTCTTCATGCAGCGCCGGCAGAAGACAAGCGAGGACGGGACGCTCTGCGTGTATGCAGATGAAGCGGATTTTTCTGCAGCTAATGATGTCTTCACCCTCCTGAACGGAACGGCGGGGGGCCAGGAATCGAAGATGACGAAGAAAGAGTCGGACCTCCTCGCCATCATAGAGAAGGCCGACCAACCGGAGTTCACCATTCAGGACCTCCAGCGGTTCACGGGCGGGTCCTACATGGGGATCTACCGGATGCTCAAGGGTTACGACAGCCGGGGGAAGAACTATACCGGTCTTCTGGAAAAGTGCCCGGCGCTCTCATTCACCGATCGGACGGTGACGATAAATGATGAAGAGGGCGTTTCGGTCCGGCGCAGGACCGAGGCATTTACTTGGAGCCGCGAGATCTTCCGGCAGTGGGCGAACGGCGGGGCCTGCTGGCTCGATCATGACCCGAAGGACAGCGATGAGGACGGCGGCGCAGGTTCATTTACAGCATTACAGCACGTTTACAGCAGTTTTACAGCAACTGCTGTAAATCAAAATGGCAAACCCGGTGCGCCCGGTTCCTGCAAAGGAGATGAATGTACAAATAATTCTGTACTAAGAGAGGATGATTTACAGCAAAACAGGAATTATGGAGATGGTCAAAATTCCGGAAAAGATGCAGATCAGTGTCTCCATGATTCTGAAATTGCTGTAAACAAAAACCGATCTCTGACCGGAGTGGTTCAAAAGCCGAATCCGGCCCCACCGGTCTCCCCGGACTCTTACAGCACATGCTGTAAAACTGCAGAAACGAGCCCGGATCCGGACACCCCTGCTGTAAACAAGGGCCCGCCCCGGCCTGTCCGGGCAAAGGATTACAAAAAACTCGAGGTACCGGAGCCGAAGACCCCGTGTTGGTCCTGCGGGAAGAAAGGCTCCCTGTATGTGGAAAAATACACCGCTGAACGTAGGGCCCGGCCCAAGGACCGGCAAGAGGCACGGCGGATTTGTCGGTCATGTTACAACGAAGCGGTGAAAGATGAGCAGACCGCGTCGGTCCCGCTACCCGGTGCCGTGGATGTTTCCCGGTGCAGTCGGGTGACCGCTGATATCGGGAAGTGCTCGATCTGCGGGGTTGCAAAAGCGGTGTGGCTCGATCGCGAAACGGGAGTGAAGCTCTGCGAGCATTGTTATGGGAGAGGATTGAGGAAGGAAGCGGAGGAGGCCGGTGTCGTGTAAAGAGATAACATCAGATGAGCAAAAGGGAAACATCTGCAAGTCTGTGCTTGCCGGACGATCATTATATGATCGTCCGGCAGGTGAGCATATTAAATCAATCTCCTGCGGCGTGAAACTGAAAATCGTCGATTCAACCCCTCGATTTCGGGGGAATATCAATTGAATCTTGGCCCCTTAGGCCCCTTTATGGCCCCATCCCCCCACGGGAATTTCCGGATTAAATTGAATCGATTTTGAAATATTTCCGAATCTTCGGCATAAGAAAATCTATTGTGGCCCCTTAGGCCCCTTTGTGGCCCCTTTACTTAATGTGTAATAGGTGCCTTTTCCTGTAGCACTTCCGGGTTTTTCAAAAATTCCTTTATCGACGAGTTCTTTCAGGTCACGGCTGGTTTCCCGTTTCAGGATTTCAGTCACTTTCTGATATTCTGTATTCGTTATCCGCCCCTTCTCCTTCACAAATCTGACGGCTTTCATCTGCCGTTCCGAGAGTCCAAGTTCCGTCATAGCGGATTCTGTCAGCCAGTCTCTCCAGAGGGTGACAACGAACTGGCTTCCGCGTTGCTCGAAACCCGGTTCCGGAAGACCGGCCTCCTTGCAATACGTGATCATATCGAGCGTCCCGGTACCGGCCTTCTCGATGTAGTGCGTTAAGTACAACGGATGGGCGATGAGCGGGTTGTGAGGAATGGATGGGTGTTCTGTCTTGAGACTGTCGGGTGTCAGGTCCGAGGGCAGGGCTCCAGGGTTCCACACTTCTACCCGGTCTGCGAAAACCATGACCTGAACTGCTGCCTTGGATGTGTAATCCCGATGGACAACAGCATTGACAAGTGCTTCATGGATAGCAGGGACCGGGATCTCATAGCCGGTATCACTCACTGGTGTTTCATCCCGTGCAGAAACGCGGCGATCAAGTTTTGAAAGAACAAAATCTGCAGCATCGTCCACCTGATCGAAGAGCGTCCCAGTATAAATCTGATAGGAGGGAATTGGTTTCTCGATCTTTGTCCCCCGGAAGCTCAGGCATTTAATCTCCGCTGCCGGGAGAAAGTGATGACTGTTTTTCCCGAAGAGAAGTATCGCTGCATGCGTAGGCTGTGATCCATCAAGCAGGTTCAAGTGAGACAGAACCGCCTCTGCCGGTGTGCCTGCCCGGAGCGGAAATTTCCGTTCCTTCTTTGAGACCGAGAGAAACCAGGCGATTTTTTCCCGGGAAATATCAGCGATCGATGCACCGATACATATTGCTTCATCAAAAGGCTTGTGTCGCAGAAGGCCATTCTCGCTGAGGTACTGGACAAGAGCCGCATAGATCTGGGTTTTCAGATCCGAAATATCCGTGAAACGTCGCCGTATTACCTGACCTGCTGCTGTCCGGATGAGGGCAGACATCTTGCTGTGCCTTCCGGAGTCATCGGAACCTTGCACGAAAATCAGCCGGTGTTTGCATTGCTCGGTTGCGCGATTAAATTCCCGTTCGGTTGGGGAAAGTCCTTCTGCATCCTCCGGTCCGTAGTGTTTCCCGTAAATTCCCAGATATATTGTGCACCGATTCACTTCATCAAGATAAATTTCATCAGGCCGGTGATCGGCGGCAGGGAGATCCTCGAATATGAATGCATGAAAGAACTGCTTCAGAAGAGGATCATTGTGAATGAATTCGTGAATTGCACGGCGCTCCTCACCAAATTCCTTCTGCACACTGCTGATGAAGATGCCTATCATGTTGTTGTCCTGCTTGTTGTCGTCGTTATCGTTGTCATGCTCGTGCTTATCCTCACCCGGGAGTCAGAGGATTTTGCTGAGATGAATAAGAGATATTGAGTGGCGGATGTAAATATGCTTTTTAATATTATGGGCGATTTCTTTGTCCACGTCCTGCGTCCCGGTCTTCAGTAAAGACTAAGCTGGTGATTTTACACATCATCTCATCATATGACCGTCCCGCCAGCCCTTCTTTCGCACGAGAGCACGGAGCATTACACGCCGCAGTACATCCTCGATGCAGTGATCTCGTGCATGGGCGCAATCGATCTGGACCCGGCCAGCAACAGCCGGGAGATCCCGAACGTGCCGGCAGCGAGGCAGTACACAGCTCAGGACAACGGGCTCATCCAGCCCTGGGTGGGGCGGGTTTTCCTCAATCCCCCATTCGGGCCCGGTGTCGAGCGGTGGTTTTCGAAATTATACCGGGAGCGGTCTGCTGGCCGGACCAGGGAGGCAATTGTGCTGTGGAAGTCGGCGACGGAGACTTCGGCATGGAAGACGCTGACGGTGATATCGTGCCGGGTGTGTTTTCCTTCGGCCCGCATCCGGTTTGTCGGTCCTTCCGGAGATGAAGGTCCGGGACCGACATTTTCACCGGCGCTTTTCTATATTGGGGAGGGACCGGAGCGGTTCGAGAGAGCGTTTGCAAGAATCGGGACGGTGTGGGTTGTTCCAAAGAATGAAGATACAGAAATGTTGCATTCTCGTTAACCCAATATGGTATAACACCATACATTAGTATTTTAGAAAATTTTTCAAATCTAAATAACTATTAAGGTTATTTAGCAAATCGAGATCAATTTTAAATAGTTGTATGCCAATAGGGATAGTTATGAAGATCTTGGTTGAAGTAAACGAGGATTTGTTCAATAGAATTAACGAAGTTAAAAAAAGTTATTCACTTCAAAATTTTATCCTTATCGCACTTGAAAATCAAATCGCGATCGAGAAAGAACAGAATCTCGACTTTAACGTAAGTAAAAAATCAACCGATATCTCACCAAAAATAAGTGAGAGAAAATCATCGGATACCAAGAAAGCCAAAGAACAAACAACACCCATCGAGATCTTAAATAACCCTCTTAACTTTGATAAGATCAATCCCATCTCCTTGAAAAAACCTATGAAAAATAACTACATCTGGGGTCAATACAATAAATTTTTCACATTGCAATTTGCCCTTCGACATCTGGCTTTGATGCAAATAAAGAACAACTCTGCTCCCGTGAAGTTAGCCGATTTTCAGAATACCTGTGCAAAAGAAGCCTCAAAGATGAAGACAATTTTAATTGAAAGTGATCTGAAATCCGATAGAAAATGGGGTGAGACTTTTTCTGCAGGTCTTCCGGACGATGAAGAAAAGTCTCACTCTAGGTTCATTCACCACTTTATCGGATATGTTGATTCCCAAGGAAATTCAATCGGGGCACTTTCCGATCTGGGTTTTGTTGTGATTGAAAATAACGAAATTGCACTTTCCCGATTTGGTCTGGAATTTGTAAAACTGAAAAATCCGATTATTGATGAGAATCCCGCATCTGGATCTTTATTCAGCCAGGACGAACGGCAGTTCTTGATCGATCACATAAAAAGTAATATTCCCACCGAATGGCAGGGAATGAAGACGGTTATTCAATGGATAGAAAGCGGCCTTAATACCCCGGATTCTTTGAATAAAAAAATGGCTACACTGGATTCAAAGTGGACTGAAAAAATGGCTAACACCTACCGAACGGGCATGCTTGCACGAATGCTTGATTTAGGCTTCATCTCTCGGAAAAAAATCGGCATAAATGCGAATTATGTTGTGACAGATTTCGGCAAATCGGTGGTGGATAACACATGAAGGAATTATGTGTTAAGTTAGCAAAGGCCGAATCTGAAGATGAGGTTATCACACTGTTAAAAAAGGAAGGGTATTGGGATAATCCGGATGTATGGAAAAATTTCGGGGACAATGAGAATAATTTTGCAACAATAGGAAATCAACAGAGTCGCCCTGAGGCAGCAATTGTCGAAAAACTCATCAACTCTGTCGATGCGGTTCTCATGGCGGAATGCCTGAGCAGACATATCGATCCTGCGGGAGAAAAAAGTCCACAAAGCATCTCGGAAGCGTTAGAGAAATTTTTCAAGATTCCTGAAGGAAAATTAACCAATATTTCTGCAAATGCACGAACAGAACTTGCAGATAGGATCTTCTTTGTTGCTACCGGGGCAAAGAGCAATCCCTGTTATTCGATTATTGATAAAGGAGAGGGGCAAACCCCGAATAAAATGAAAGAGACGCTCCTCTCCATTGGGAAATCAAACAAATTACGGATCCCATTTGTCCAAGGAAAATTCAATATGGGCGGGACCGGAGTCTTTCAGTTTTGTGGTAAAAACAATCTTCAGTTGATAATTTCTCGAAGACACCCAGAAGTTGCGAAATACGAAACTGACGATTCAAAAGATCAGTGGGGATTCACTATTGTCCGACGTGAGGATCCTTCAAAAGGAGTGAAAAGCTCGGTTTATCGGTATTTGGCTCCTTCGAATAAAATTTTATCATTTACGTCTGATGGAATTCCAATATTACCCGGCGAAGGGACTGTATCGTATAAAAATAACCTGAACTATGGGACATTCATCAAATTATACGAATATCAAATGACGGGTCTGAAAAAACATATCCGGCTGAGTTTGTTCTATCGGTTATCGCTCTTAATGCCTGAAGTTGCTTTCCCTATTCGATTTTATGAAAGACGGGATTATACCGATGAATCAAGAGAGGTCACGTTATCGGGTCTGATGGTACGATTGGAAGAGGACAGGCGGGAAAATCTCGAAGAGGAATTTAAAAATCCCCCTTCCAGCACGTTAACCGCCAGTGGACAACGGATGAAAGCGTCAATTTACGTTTTCAAAAAGGATAAGGAAACCACCTTCAAAAATGATGAAGGGATTATTTTCACCATCAACGGACAAACTCATGGCGCATTATCAAAAGCGTTTTTCTCCCGAAATAATGTTGGAATGGGATACCTCGCGAATTCAATTCTGATACTCCTTGACTGCACTGAATTCGATGGGAGATCCCGAGAAGACTTATTCATGAACAGCAGGGACCGGTTGCGATCCGGGAACTTGAAAAGCGAGATAGAACTCCAACTGGAAGACTTAGTGAAAAATCATCCTGGCCTCCGGATGTTGAAAGAGAGGCGGAAACGAGAAGCTATTCAAAATAAAATCCAGGATGATAAGCCGCTCGCGGATGTAATCAACAAAATTTTCAAAAAATCGCCTTCATTATCAAAATTATTTATTGAAGGCGTACGTTTACCAAGCCCGTTCAATTTTGTTGATTCAAGACCGGTAGACCGGTATAGAGGGAAAAAATTTCCAACATTTTTCAACTTGGTTGAAGAATATTCACTGAATGATCCTAAACTTTGCCCAATTAACAGAAAATTCCGCGTTCAATTTAAAACTGATGTGGAGAACGATTATTTCGATCGTCGTAATGATCCCGGTGATTTTGTACTTTCCGTACTTGACAATGAAATTGAAAACTATCATCTGAATTTATGGAATGGAATTGCGAATCTTACCATTAATCTTCCAATAGGATCGAAAATTGGCGATCTGATTAAGTTTGATTGGGAGATCTTTGATGATAGTGGTGCCGACGCATTTCGTGGAACTTTTTTTGTAAAAGCCACACCCCCAGCTCAGGAACAGGCCAGTTTATCTTCCGGAACCCGAAGGAAACCACCTTCAGAAAAAAACGGAGATGGATCCAAAAAGGCATCAAAATTAGCAATACCCGAGGTTATTGAAGTCTATCAGGATAAATGGAAAGAACATTCATTCGACGAAGAATCAGCTTTGGAAGTGATTAATAATGGTGAGGACGATTATGATTTTTTTGTGAATATGGATAATAAATTTTTACTCACCGAAAAGAAAAACACCAGTTTGGACTTCAAATTACTCGATAGTCGGTTTAAATATGGCTTCGTCTTAATCGGCTTGGCTCTCTTAAATTATGATAAAACAAAATCCGAGAATGGATCTGACGAAGAGACGGAGGACATTTACTCAAAAATAAAATCTACAACCAGGGCAATTGGTCCATTCCTCCTCCCGATGATTTCCGAGCTGGGGGATTTAGAGATCGGAGAAATCGGGGGAGAATGATGGGAACGAATAATATGGAACCAGAAAAATCAAAAAATCCATCACTTTCTATCATCCGGTTTATGGAATTATTTGGGTTTTTGCTTGCATTTGTTTTGCTCTATGTCTTGTTTGAAAGAATCGAACTCCATAATACTGAAATAGCAATACTCGCATTTTTCGTTTCTTTGTGCGTTATCAAGACCGATTTGCTCTTTTACGCAATCAATAGTTTTCGTGATATCGGTCACCGAATTTATAGAATTGTCTCGTTTCCATTTCGTTTTGGGTATCACCTCATCATAGGATTTTTCACCGTTATTTATCGACGAAGAGTTTTTGAAACAATCAGAAAAATATCAGGTATTATCCGGAAATATCTCACAATATCATCAGGTAAAAAAACGGTGAAATACGTTGTTGTCCTCTTCAAACAACTTTTTTTCAATACAAGTTATGATCTTTTCCCGATTTTTCTCATCTGGTTAATTGTCTGGGGAATTTTTTACATTTTCCACTGGGTTACTATTCAGAACGCATCGTATCTGATTTCCTTCATCACCGCGTTTACAATCGTGCTGGCAATTTTCCAGTTCTTCCTTCAGAGGCATGAAGAAAAAATATTTGCAAAGATCTCCTTATTCCCAAGACAAATAGACTCGATTATTATTCAGGAAACCACTTTCTCAAAATTTTTCATATCGATAGATAATTCCAATCTACGACATAAAATATCGTTATTTGTAGATCCCAGATTATCCGCATTGGATCTTCTTAGCCGAGCGCTTGAGACTGACATTCTTCGAGATTTGTGGAGTGAAATGCAGAGGTCCCACAATCCAATGCCTATTCAGTTAATTTTGAACCAGAGTTATGATTCAGATCAGCGGTTTACAATAACCGAGAGTTACCTCGAAACCGGGTATAAAAATGATCTCTATAAGGCCTATAAGAAATTCTTTCTTGAAAAAGCATATACGAAAATTCTTGAAAGAATAGACGAGGAGATGGATGTAGATGAATTTGCGATCCTGGCGCAAAGCAACATCAATATTATTCAGGAAGTGGTCCCCGATTTTATCAACCGACGACTTCAAAAGGAGTTTGATAATATGATATCACAAGGAGAAAATAAGGACGACTTTATTCCTGAATCTTCATTCCAACAATATCGCGATCAACTCAGAATTCAGATATTCAAGGGATTACAACAAAAAATTTTATTCTGATATTTTCAAAGACCGCCATAACGAACGGTCCTCCGACCCTGCTTTTGCACGAGAGGACAGAGCATTGCATAACTAAACTATTCCCTTTATCGTTGTGCAGATTAAAGCAGAATCAGTGATAGTATGCCAATACCGGATTTTCAAAGTCTGATGTTACCAGTTCTGGAGTTTTACGGTGATAAACTCGAACATGGATCGCAGGACGCTCTCGGCCATTTGAAGACAAAACTAAAACTTACCGATGAAGAAATCAACGAGCTTCTCCCAAGTGGCAGACAATTCAGATTCAATAACCGCGTCGGCTGGGCAATAATCTATTTGAAGAAATCCGGGTTGCTGAACAGACCTTCACGAGGTAAATATATCATCACTTCACGGGGTCTGGATGTCCTGAAAGAGAAGCCGGAAAGAATCAACATGAAATATCTGGAAAAATTCCAGGAATATCTTGATTTCAGGGATTTCAGGAATGAGACGATTGAGGAAAAAGGTCTTCCTGCCGAATGTGACAGGATATCGACACCCCAGGAATCACTGGAGTCAAGTTATCAGGAGTTAAGACGGCAATTATCGCATGATCTTCTTGAACGGGTCAAACAGAGTTCCCCGGCATTTTTTGAAACACTCGTTGTAGATTTGCTTTTGAAATTAGGATATGGTGGTTCAAGGCTTGATGCAGGTCAGGCCATCGGCAGGACCGGTGATGATGGTATCGATGGAGTAATAAAAGAGGATAAGCTGGGTCTCGATGTCGTTCATATCCAGGCAAAAAGATGGCAGAATCCCGTGGGACGACCTGACATTCAGGCTTTCGTTGGCAGTCTGGAAGGGAACCGGTCTCGGAAAGGAGTTTTCATTACGACATCGAAATTCACGAGCGATGCCCAGGACTACGTGAAAAGGATTGAGAAGAAAATTGTCCTTATTGACGGTGAACAATTAACGCAGTTGATGATCGATAACAGCGTTGGTGTTGCTGAAGAATCCCGGTATGTCGTGAACCGGCTCGATGAGGATTATTTCATCGAGGAATAATCTGTTTTATTCAATTTCTTTGTTTTGAGGAGTATCTCTAAACGCTTCGCAAGAATGTCGTATTGGGCATTGATACAATGGAGTATGGCAAATGCCGGGCTTCTGATTAAGAATCTCGTTTATCGATCGTTCCCGAAATCCCACATATCCTTTACCATCGAGCATACACATATTCGGCATTCGTTTATTGGGATCAATTTTTTGAATGAAATGATCACCAAATCTTAATAAAAAAGTGTCTACCTGTCGATAAATTTCCTGAATATGTTTTTCAACACTGTCCAATGAAATTTCTTGCGGGGTTCTTTGTCTGTCTCCCTTGGGCTCGTTAAAATATCCTGGCTCTCCATCTTTTGAAATTGTTGTAAATCCGGATAAAAAATGGGTGGCTTCACCTCGAATGGCATTCACTTCATCATACCATGTTAAAGAATCGAGAATTGAAGCATATTCAGTATCGACAGACCTTTTTTGTGAGAGAAATGCTTTTTTTTGTTTACTAAAATGAGGAGAGAGATTTTCTTTTAGGTAAATGGCTGCAACAAGGCAGGCAAGACTTTCACACAAGGAATAGATTGAATTCAAAAATGTCTCATATCTCAATGCGAGGATTACCCCTTCTTTTGTACTTCCATATCCCTTTTTCTTCATTTCCTCATTATCGGCTTGCCAGATTGGAATCTGTCGTAAAACATCCTCAAATGCAATATGCATTTTGAATGTTTTGTCTTTGATTGACATCGACCATCGGACAGAGTCCGGAATTGGGGGTTCAATTACCTGTAAAAAATCAAGAAATAATCGGATGTTTGGTATATTTTTTTCATATTCAATTTTGACCGAGTTTTCGGTCATTTCTCTGTGCCCTCAACAATCGCAATTTCCTCCTCTGTAAGACCGTACAATTTATACACAATCTGATCGATTAAGGCATCCGTCACATCAATCTTCGTTATAAGCGGTGTCAATTTGGCAACCGAACTGTCGTACCAGTCTTTCAAGGTATCATGATGTGCCCGGCTCTTGGGGTTATAACCTTCTTTGATTTTACTTTTATTTTTCACAAGCACATCAACAAATTTTGTGAAATCATTTGAGTAATATTCTTGAATCAGTGTCTTATTCGATAATGCATCAACAGAGTTCCCTATTTCACTTTCAATAAAAGTCAGGAATTTCTTGATTTCTGCATTCTTCTCTTTATTCATCTCCACCATTTGTTCTGCAAGAAACGCAAGGAGATCATGGACGACATCGGATTCTTCCGGTTTTGCCGCAAGTCGTATATCCACAAATGCGAGGATCGGTTGCATCTCGGTACTCCGAGTGAATGATTGGTACATATCCTTTGCTTCGATTACAAGTGATGAATGGCGTTCTGCTGGAGTTGTGAAGGAAATACGGGGGATAGGCATTGAATCTATCTCATAAGCATTTACATGATTATTTGTGCTAGTTAGACGGAATCGCCATTCCCATAGTGTTGAATTAAGAAATCCTAAAATCGCGAATAAATCCAAATTTTTTGGTTTTACGATATAGTTAATTGTGTCTGAACAGAAATTTCCTGCGGGGATAATTGTAGCAATAATTCGTCGCCAATTATCAATTGCCGCTCCTCTTTGATATCCAATTCGCAACTCTCGATAATCATAAGCCTTTGTCCCTTCTCTAAAAGATTCGAGGAAGCGTTTTGAATCTAAAAATTTTGGGATACCCTGTTTAGGCTTTTCTTGAAATTCGTACCGGCCTACATGAGCTCCCCGTAATACTAAATTTCCTGGAGGCGTATCAGATAAAAACCGAACGTGAGTTGTAAGGTTAACCTCTCCTTGTTGAGTGTTTACGTATTCTGATAATGTATTTCCCCCAGAATTTTGAATAATTTTTAAAGCCAAATTGAAATCATTTTGCTCGAGTCCCGGGTAACTCGGAATGCTCAAATTTACAGGGTCGAAAATTGAAATTTTATTTACATCGACGAAAATTCTTGAGGATTTGGGTAAAATATATTTCCCTGGATGTACTCTTACACAGAATTCAGACGGCGGTGAACGGTTGAGGATGTATACACACGTTGATAATTTGGCTTCAAGAAAAATTCTATTATTTGGATCGTCTTTTTGAGGGAATGCTTCAATTAAAATAATTTTTTGATTTTTCAGTAATTCTGCTCTCAACGGTTTGGCTTGTGCATCACCTATGAGAGCCATCGGAACGATAAATCCATGAAATCCATTTCTTCTCAATAAACTAATTGAGAGGGAGATAAAAAGTCTGTATAAATTTAATTTATTCCCGACAGCTGCCGAATAGATCGAGTAGTTTAGGAAATATTTTTTATCAAATTCAACTGCACGATTTTGCTCCTTTTCAGAGATCACATCATATGGTGGATTTCCAATTATCGCATCCCACCCTGGATTCTCTCGGAGTTTCCCGGCATCGAAGAAAATTTCCGGGAATTCCAATTCCCAGTAGAAGAATGAATTTTCTTTCGCAATAGTAGTGGCTTGCTTAAACCATGGATACCATGTTTTGGATTGCCACTCCTTATCGTCACCGGCGATTGCCCAGACAAGATCCTGATATAATGCTTCAGAAGATTTCCTTTCTGTCGGCTTTATCACATTTCCAAAATACATTGCCGTGAAAACATTGGCAAGGCCTTTGGCCTTCTGATATTCCGGTAATTGTCTGAATTCCTCGAACGCTTTCTCTTTTCTAATAATATCTTCAAGGTGATTATCTTCAATTGCATCAAGTTCTGCAATCTTGGAGAGAATATGCCCGATGAAGCGTGGAGATATTGAAGTCGGAAGTTCGGTCTGGGTCCTTTCCTTTGGTTCTTTTCCCGGATAATACCGGAGACTGGTAAGCCTTGCCCCGATCAGACTGTTTCCCTGTTTCAGCCGGTGGTCAAGAAATGAGAGCGGTTTATCCCTGCTGATCGTAGTTAACCACAGTCCAACTTTTGCCAGCTCAACAGCAAGTTCGTTCAGATCGACTCCGTAAATGCAATGAGATACAACATCCCGTCGCGCCCAGTCATTTGTATATGGAGCAGTATCAGCGATCTTTCCAGATTCGAAATCCTTCTGAACACCCTCAAGAAGTTTTTGTGAAAGGAAATCCACAGCACCGACAAGGAAGTGACCGCTTCCCATCGCGGGATCAAGTATGTTTATTGATAAAATTGCATCGACCCAACTCTCATCTTTCTCTTGCGCATCCTTCCATTTCTGTTCGACAACAGGTCCAATCGTGTTTTTCACGATATAATTCACAATGTAATCAGGTGTATAGTATGAACCGGAAGATTTGCGCTCGCCCTTGTCTGTTGCAAGATACAGATGGCCTATGCTCACCCGATCATTTTCAATAAAATCAGTGAATGTTTTCTTTTGCTTCCGGTCTGTGTTATAGACATCGAGGGTAACCCATTCTCCCTCGTCAACGACAAGATCCGATTCCGCTTTTTTAAGTTTGTACTCCAACAATCCTTCGTAAATACTGCCTAGATTCCGGATTTCAAGCGTAGAATAGTCTACAAAGTCACGATGACCATCTTTCGGTTTACTTCGGGAAAGAAGATCGATCGCATCAGCGAGATACTTATCGCCGATCTCCCAATGTTCAAGATCTGGGTGTTTCTCCGGATCAAATAAACCGCCATTGTAAGCTGGAATATAATACTCCGATTTCGGAATTCCAAAAGATTCGCTCCCTTGGTCAACGAGTTTGAACAGAACTTTAAGATCTCCCTGAATGGAAGATTTAACGGTATCAAACCGCTGATTCACCGGGCCATCTTGTCTTTCTGCAATATCGTGTTTGATATGATGGAAGCTGTAATATTCCCGGTAGCGCTGATCATGAAGATCCAGTAATCCTTTCCCTTCCGCGTAAAGCAGGAAAAGGAACCGGTATAACAGAATCATTGTATTATTCTGCACGCGGGCAAGAGTTTCTGTATCAGGATTATCGAGACGATTCGATTTCTGATTAATAAATCCCTCAGCGATCCTTTTCATCGCCCAATACACATTGTCTTTCAGGTCATCCCCGATTTTTTCTGCGTATTCTTTTGATTCATTCAGAACACGATCAAGAAATGCCTGCCCCTCTTTTGATTTAACAAATGCATCTTTCCGGAAGAAATAATAGAAAAACCTGAAGGTGTCGGTATCATTTGATTCAATCAGACGTAATAGATCAATTTCGAGATAATTATCTCGGCGCCGTTCTTTGCAGTAGAGTCGCCAGAGTCTTCCATTAGTGAGAATTCCCCATTTCTGCTCAGTATCTTCAAGATATGTCCAGATCTGGAGGCTCGGGTTTTCAGAAATGTTATACTCGTTCTTACTGACCTTATCCAGATCCACTTTCCATTGTTTGACTTCTCCGATGGCTACCGCATTCGTGAAAAAAGGGATGGTCTCCTTATTCTTGTGAGCATCATCGAGACCGTTGCGGTCAAAGAAAAATGCATAATCGGGAAAATTCCTAGCATATGTTGGTTCTGTTACTTCGTAAACAAAACCCAGAATTGAGAATATCTCATTAAAAAAATGGTTTTCGAGTTGTTTCTCATTCAGGGTTTTGATAGATGCAGATTCACGATTATAGAGGTTTTTTATCTGCTCAAATGCGGCAATATGATCCTTCTTCTTCCACTCCGTGCTTTCTGGGATATACTTCTCAAGATAGTAATTTGAAAAAAGATTGTTATTTCGATACGGGTTGTCTGAAGTCGGTATCATGGAAAACACCAGGTTCTGATGAAAGATTATCGATTAACTCTATTTATTCCTTCATAATTGAAAAAGGAATTACCATAAACGCCCGATTAAAAATAAATTGATACTATTGTCGGTACACCCGCACCAATCGACCACCCCCTCCCCCTTCAGTAAAACCTAAGCCCCCCGTCCTATAGAGTAATATTCAGCCCAAGGGCCCAAGGGCGGGAGTAAAGTATGGCAGATTTCGTACAGAAGTCAAATGTCAAGAGTGCAATCCGCAATCTTGCAATCCCGATTGAAGACATTGCAACGTTCAACACGATCGTTGAGTCGGTCATTACCGACAACCCGTTTGCATGTGTAGCGTATATGACTGCCGGCGAGAGCC
>Ga0302253_1001277_pt1 | contig 15785 bp, 11 predicted proteins | sample AAG_RA_Trp_MG_FD_193537 | JGI IMG/M metagenome (GOLD analysis project Ga0302253, IMG submission 193537) | Enriched activated sludge microbial communities from anaerobic digester in WTTP, New Holstein, Wisconsin, United States - AAG_RA_Trp | ecosystem: Engineered > Bioreactor > Anaerobic >...
TTACACCCAACGGCGACGGTCAAAATGATGAGTTTATTATTCATGGAGAATCAATAGTTGAGTTCCATTGCATCATTTACAATCGCTGGGGTAAGAAACTGTACGAATGGGATGATGTAACCAAAGGCTGGAACGGTAAGATAAATGGAGATGGAGCCGAGGCTTCACCCGGTATTTACTACTATATCGTTACGGCTAAGGATAAAAAAGACAAGGACTATGACCAGAAAGGATTTTTCTATCTGTTAAAGGAAAAGAAATAATTTATCAGAAATTAAAAAGGCTAACGTTAAGTTAGCCTTTTTAAATATATTTGATTTTCTAAGGGATGTTTCGGATTATCAATTGTAAAATATTACCAAGTTGCATTCAAAGAGGGTGAAATAATTAGATAATGTGAAAATTAATATTAATTCCATCCGATGCCGAAATGCTTCGCATTCGGCATAAAACAAACCAACAAAAAAACTTCATTATCCTCGTTTTTTGGGGAAAAACCTTCAAGGTTTAGCCGGAAATAAAGCCAAGTAAAACCTTGAAGGTTTAGCCATGGAAAAAGTCCAAAAAAACATGGAGAGTTTATGTATGGGAACCTAATACCAAAGCGCTTACATAAGAATGAAATGAATTTTGTAAGTATGTTTTGGTTAATGCCGACAGACTAACAGTATTAAAACAAAAGCGAAGCGAATTGTTTTAATGAACTTGTTAGCAAGTCGGTATAAATATTCACAATAGTATGTAATTTTGTAAAAAAAAATATAATGAAATATACAGGCATATTCATTGGATTGATGTTGACAGTAAAAATTCTATCATCTCAAAATAATATCATGATAAGCAATATGAACAATCCAAATGAAACGCCAATTGCTATAAATCCGGCTCATCCCAATGAGATGATTTCAGGAGCCAATATATACAACTGTTATATCAGCCTCGATACAGGAAAAACATGGACACTCAAAGAAATAAATTCAACCTATGGTGTATGGGGTGACCCTGTTGTAACCATTGACACATCAGGAAATTTTTACTTTTTCCATTTATCAAACCCTGCCATAGGAAATTGGATAGACCGTATTGTTTGCCAAAAATCAACCGATAAAGGCAAAACATGGTATAATGGCACGTATGCAGGACTTAATGGCACAAAAATTCAGGATAAGCCATGGGTAACCGTTGACCGTAAAACAAATGCCATTTACCTTACATGGACACAATTTGATGCGTATAATAGTTCTAATCCATTAGACAGCAGTATTATACTGTTTTCAAAATCTACTGACGAAGGGAATACGTGGTCTAAGCCGGTCCGTATTAGTGCTGACGCTGGCGATAGTCGCGATAGCAGTAACACGGTAGAAGGTGCAGTTCCCTGTGTTGGAACTAATGGAGAAATATATGTTTCATGGGCTGGACCGCATGGAATTGTATTCAACAAATCGCTTGACGCTGGCAAGACATGGCTCAAGCATGAAGTTTTTGTCGATAGCATTATCCCAGGCTGGTGTATAAATATTTCGGGCATTGACAGGTCTAATGGATTTCCTGTTACAGCCTGCGATACAAGTCACAGCCCATATAGAGGTACTGTTTATATTAATTGGGCAGACCAGCGTAATGGTAGTACCAATACCGATATATGGCTTTCAAAATCAACCGATGGAGGTGATACATGGTCCGATGCCGTTCAAGTTAATGACGATAAAACCCACCGTCATCAATTTTTTACATGGATGACCATAGACCAAACCAACGGCTACTTATATTTCATTTTTTATGACCGAAGAAATTATAAAGGCGATACCACCGACGTATATGTAGCCGTATCTAAGGATGGAGGAAACACCTTTGTCAACAAAAAAATCAGTGAAAAACCTTTCTTGCCTAATAAAGATATTTTTTTTGGTGATTATACCAACATCGCTGCCTATAATGGAATTATCAGACCTGTTTGGACGCGTCTCCACAATGGATATTTAAGCGTTTGGACTGATATTTCAAACTTAAAAAATACCAAAAAGCCTTTGCATACAAAAAAATTTGATTTTGAAAAAAAAACTAACCCAGAATATAAGTACACCTATTTAACCTATTCACTTCACAAGTCATCTATTGTTAGCATAATAGTGTATGATAAAACTGAAAATGAAGTCGCTAAAATCAAAGACAATTTAACACTTCCAAGTGGTAAGTATTATGAAAAAATTAAAATAAACAACCTGAAACTGAAGCCGGGAAGTTATAAATTAAAACTTTTTATAAACAACGAATTAATACTTGTCAAAGAAATTGTCGAATTTGATTGAATATTTTGAATGCCTTAATATTATTAATTTCAACACTATTCCTTTATAATACAAGATTTTTTCTATAGGCAATAAAATAGGGATTTTCAAGATTTTCCTTATTGTAGGTAAGCGATTGAAATGATTCCATATCTTTTATATCGGCATGAGTATATTTTAATATGGCATGACCGGCCGCGGTATCCCATTCCATCGTTCTTCCAAAACGGGGATACAATCTTGCTTTGCCTTCGGCTATCTTGCATAACTTAATAGAACTGCCACATACCAGCGTTTTTATTTCTGGATTAATTTCTTTTAATGCGTTTATAAAATTTTCTGTTTGCTGATTAACATGACTGCGACTTGTTGCAACGGTTAAGGGTAAATGTTCATGATAAACCGGCAATGGTTGTATTGTATCCTTCATTATTTCGTTATCAGAAACAACGGCTTTGAAAGAACCAATATCGGGGTGGGCAAAATAAATTATATGGTCAACAGGGCTATATATAACGCCTACCACAGGCAAATGATTTTCTATTAAAGCAATGTTTACCGTAAATTCTCCATTTTGATTAATAAATTCTACTGTGCCATCTAGCGGGTCAACTAGCCAACATGTTTCCCACCCTTGACGAATAGAATACGGAAGGTTTGTTTTTTCTTCACTAATGACAGGAAAAGAAGTCTTTTCCAACATAGTAAGAATTATCTGTTGCGATTCGTTATCGGCAACCGTTACGGGTGATTCATCCTTTTTATAATGAACCAAGCATGACGAATGATAATAGTGCATAATTCGATTTCCTGCACGAATGGCTGCCTGTATGGCGATTCCAAGTGTATATTCGTAATGGTTTAGCATCTAATTAAATAAAGTCAGTGACCTCGGAGGGACTCGAACCCTCAACCCTCAGAACCGGAATCTGATATTCTATCCAATTGAACTACGAGGCCAGCGTGCAAATATACAAAATAAATACGAACCATATAAAGGCAATCCTATCAGTATTTGTAATGGGTTATTTCTTTTTTTTATTTTGAATACTTATTTTCGTAAAAAATTTTTTATGAACCAATATCCCATTTATGTTGGCGGAATCTTTGTCGAAACCAATAAAAAAATTGAAATTGTAAATTCCTATACCAGAGAACATCTGGCGACCACATTTCTTGCATCCAAAGACGAATTGGACAACGCCATCATAGCAGCCATAAACGCTAAGGAAGAAATGAAATTATTGCCTTCATATAAGCGTTATGATATTTTAATGAAAATTGCTCAAGCATTAACCATCGACAAGCAACGCCTTGCCGAAGTATTGGCATTAGAAGCATGCAAGCCGATTCGTTATGCTCTTGCAGAAGTAGATAGAGCCATTCAAACATTTATTATTGCTGCCGAAGAATCTAAACGGTTGCCTTCTGAATATATTTCGATAGACTGGACACCTGCAGGAAAAGATAAGGAAGGCATTGTTCGTTACTTTCCAATAGGGCTAATTGCTGGCATTGCACCGTTTAACTTTCCAATGAATTTGGCAGTACATAAAATTGCTCCAGCCATTGCTTCAGGAAATTGTATTATTATGAAACCCTCACGTTCAACGCCCTTGTCCACACTCGAACTCGCAAAAATTATTGATAAGACAGAATTACCCAAAGGAGCCTTTTCGGTACTACCTATGGACAGGCAGGCAGGACAGCAACTTGTAACAGACGAACGCATCAATATGCTCTCTTTTACCGGCTCAGCCGATGTAGGTTGGAAAATGAAATCGGAAGCAGGAAAAAAGAAAGTTGTTCTTGAATTGGGTGGAAACGCTGGAGTAATTGTTGCCCCTACTGCCGATATGGAATTAGCCATCCAAAAATGTATTTCCGGTGCTTTTTCCTATTCAGGGCAAGTTTGTATTCATACACAACGAATTTATGTACACGACTCAATTTTTGTACCCTTTATGGAAAAATTTTGCAACGCAACATCAAGACTCAAAATAGGTGATGTACTGAATAGCGAAACCGATATTTCTGCCATGATTGATGAAGAAAATGCCATGCGTGTTGAAACATGGATTGATGAAGCCGTACATCAGGGTGCGCGTATTGTTTGTGGAGGAAAACGTCATGACGCAGTAGTAGAACCAACAGTATTAACACATACACAAAACACCATGAAGGTATGCAGTAAGGAAATATTTGGACCTATAGTTTGCATAGAACCGTACCATAATTATACAGAGGCTGTAAATACAATAAATGACAGTGATTTTGGATTACAAGCAGGTGTATTTACCGATTCTCTGAAAGAAATGAATTATGCCTTTGATAATATAGATACAGGAGGTGTGTTGATAAACGAAGTGCCTACCTTTCGGGTGGACCACACTCCTTATGGAGGAATAAAAAATAGCGGTTTTGGCAGAGAAGGCGTAAAATACGCCGTTCGAGATATGATAGAATCTAAAATACTTGTTAAGCCAATAAGATAATAATTATTTGTACCCTGCCACAGCATATCCAACCCAATGATGCGGTGTGGCAATAGCCGTATTTCCCATATCCAAATCATATACTTTTAAGGGAGGACGGGAAATGCTGTTGGAATAGTCAGAAAGGAACAACGTCAATGGTTTTGCTGCCAATCGTTGCTGCATATAATACGCCGTAAGCATGCCAAAAGGAACGGAATACCTTCCACACCACGTCCATTGATATGAATGCCAGTCTTTGGAGTCAACTGTATAATTGAAAAATTTTCTGGCATTGGCTGTATCTATTGTTTGCAAGCATTGATTTATGATTTCATGCTCGTGTGCCACGGCTTTGGCATTACCAGCATTATCGCAGCCATAAGGGGCATAATTACTGCCACCCCAATCTTCATCTCCATAATGTACGGCATCGGTCGAAACAAGTAACATTATATCGCTACCCCACTGCAATTTGTTTTCTTTCATTATTTTTACTAAGGCATTGGCAAGGTCAATGGAATATTTGCCCATTGTACTATACGACATGAAAGGTACCAGAATGGGAACTATTTCAACATTACGATTATAATACTGCAAAAAAGGGACAAAGGCTTCTACTGAATGTTCTTCACATTGAAGACTATCGTGAACCAAGTAATCTGCCTTCGGCAAATTTTTTATGATTTGTTCACGCAAAGGCGATATTTTAATATTTTTATAAGGTGCATGCCATTCAGGATACGAATCAAAAACAAGTTTATTTTCAATAGCAAACTTTTTGGCTTTGTGGGCAACTCCCAAAACGATTATTGTCTTCGCTTTTATATGCGGATAAAGTTCATTGTATAAATAACCTGCGTACAAATAATCATCGTGCGGACAAATAGCAAATCTTGCTATATCATTCTTTTGTATGTGTTGTGATTCACAAACACGATTGTAATAGTTACCATAGCATATAGACAATCGTTTTATAAGGCTGTCCATTTGCCATGCTTTGGATGCAAATCCTACCGTATCTTTCTGTGGACGTACTCTTTGATGCTGTGCTTCAATACTTATAGCCATTATAACTATAAATAAACATAAAAAAAGTGCTTTCTTCATAATATATAAATTTATTGCTGTAAAAAATTTATTTTAATTCCTGATGCTACAAACAGGGCAGCCGTTTCGCTACGCAATGTACTATTTCCTAACGACAACGGGGCATACTGATAGGACAAAGCAAGTTCGATTTCTTCTTGTGTAAAATCGCCTTCGGGTCCTATAAGTACAACAAACCGATTTTCCGTAGATGTATCCAACCATTGCTTTAGAGTAGAACGATGACCCATACATACACATATTCCTTTATTTACAAATGTATTATTTTTAATAAAATCGGCAAAACTTGTAACAGGGTTGATGACAGGAAGATATGCCTGCCTACTTTGCTTCAACGCAGCAATGCTTATTTTCGACAGTCGTTCCATGTTGATTTTTTTATTTTCCGTTCGTTGACAAATGACAGGCGTTATTTGTTGAACGCCCATCTCAACGGCTTTTTCTATAAACCACTCCAAGCGGTCAGCATGCTGTAAGGGAGAAAGAACAATATGCAATTCATACATTGGTTTTGGAAGTTGATACCGTTGAGAAACCTTAATAATGGTTCCTTTTGAATTAATTTCTACGATGATGGCTTCAGCCATGGTTCCATTTCCATTAGTCAATAATAGGTTGTCATTCATTCGCATTCGTAATGATTTAACGGCATGCCTTGATTCTTCTTCGGGTAAATTTATTAAATCTGATGTCAGGTCAGGGATATAAAAGCAATTTATATTGGGTTGTATTGAAAAATTATTCATATCGAATACTATACATCCTTAATAGAAAAACCAAGTTTTGTAAGGTTGTCGGGCGAAAGAAGTGTTTTAATTTTTTCTTCATCCAATAATCCAAGTTTTTGGTTGGCTGAAAATATATCGGTATTATTTTCTTTCATAAACAAAGCAAGTTCAGTGGCTTTGTGATAACCAATGTATGGAATTAATGCCGTAGTAATGCTTGGACTATGCAACACATTATGTTCTGCCATCTCCGCATCAACCGTTATTTCATTCAAACAATGTTGATGAAAGGATTTATGGGCTGCAATCAACAATGATAAACTGTCTAAAAGTGCATGACCAATGGAAGGAATGTAAGCATTCAGTTCAAGACATCCCTGCCCACACAGATTACTTATGAGCACATCGTTGCTGTAAACCTGATGTACTGCACTAATAACAAATTCATTAATCACGGGATTTACTTTACCCGGCATAATGGAACTACCTGCCTGTACTGCTGGAATATTCATTAATTTATGACCTGCATCGGCAGCAAGCATGCGAATATCGCTGGCAATTTTTTCAAGATTAACGGCATGGGCTTTTACAGTTGCATGAACCTCAACAAGCGAATCCATATTTTGAGTAGTATCCGTAAGATTTTCGCCACGAGCAATGGGAAGTTGTGTAATATGTTGCAGTTCGTTTACTACTTCCATAATAAAAAAACGAGGTATGGAAAGCCCTGTTCCAATGGCACCGCCGCCAAGATTAACCACTTTTATACGTTCTTGACATTTGGAAACACGCCACCAGTCGCGTGAAAGGGCATCGTTATACGACGAAAATAATTTACCAAAAGTAGTGGGCACGGCTTCCTGCATTTGCGTATAACCCATACGTAGTACATGCTGATATTTTTTTTCAAGTGATTCAATAGAACTGCGTGTAAGATTTATGTTTTCTTCGAGTTGTTCCAGCAACTTCATACATGCAATTTTCAAAGCAGTAGTAACCGTATCGTTGGTAGATTGAAAAATATTAGCATGTTCAATAGGGTCAATAATATGATAGTCGCCAGTTTTATATCCCAAATGAATAAGTGCCACGTTGGCAATAATTTCATTAATGTTCATATTGATGCTAGTCCCTGCGCCTCCCTGTATAGCAGGAACTATAAACTGCTCGTAATATTTTCCCCGACTCACTTCATCTGCTGCAAATTGTAACGCATGGATAATAGAAGTATCCATAAAAGTAAATTTGAGTGTACTGTTTTCTTTGAGTGCTGTTTCTCTGAAATGTTCATACGTATTATAGCATGCACGTTTAACATTTCCCATGGCTTGATACCACTCTTTTGAAAAGCGTGACGTATTATTAAAGTTTTGAAATGCCCGCCACGAATGAATGCCATATAAGGCATCGTCAGGAATTTCCATAGTACCCATAAAATCTTTTTCCCTTCGCATAAGTAAAATTTTTATTTGGCAGGATTGGCATATTTAATCACATTGTCTCGTGTAATGGAATCGTTGCTCAGAATAATCAGCCTTTCAACAATATTATGCAATTCACGGATATTTCCTCTATAATTTAGTTTTTGCAATTCCGATATGGCTTCTTTTGAAATTTTCTTTGGAGGAGTACCATATTCATTGCAAATTTTTTCGATAAAATAATTGACCAATGCAGGAATGTCTTCTTTGCGGTCATTGAGCGATGGTACATGAATAATGATAACACTTAGCCGGTGATATAAATCTTCTCTGAAATTCTGTTTTTCTATTTCAGCCTGAAGATTTTTATTGGTAGCCGCTATAATACGAACCTGTACGGGAATATCCTTTTCGCCACCAACTCGGGTTATTTTATTTTCCTGCAATGCACGCAGAACCTTTGATTGAGCCGATAAACTCATATCGCCAATTTCGTCCAGAAAAAGCGTACCACCATTTGCCTGCTCAAACTTTCCAATGCGTTGCTTTACTGCTGATGTAAAAGAACCCTTCTCATGTCCAAACAATTCGCTTTCGATTAATTCTGTAGGTATGGCAGCACAATTAACTTCTACAAAAGGTTGATTTGCCCGATGGCTCTTTTCGTGAATAAGGTGTGCAACCAGTTCTTTGCCTGTTCCATTTTCACCTGTAATAAGTACACGAGCATCGGTAGGAGCAATGCGGTCTATGATTTCTCTAACTTTATTAATAGCATCTGAATTGCCCACCATTTCATATTTGGAGTATATTTTTTTCTTTAAATTTTTAGTTTCCTTAATGAGATTACTTTTGTCCAATGCATTCCGCAATGTAATGAGGATTCGGTTAAGGTCAAGTGGTTTTTGAAGAAAATCAAAGGCACCTTTTTTTATACATTCTACGGCTGTTTCTATATCACCATGTCCAGAAATCATTATCACCGGAATGGACGAATAATCGTTCATCACTTGTTGAAGTACTTCCATTCCATCCATTTGAGGCATTTTTATATCACATAAAATTAAATCTATATGTTTTTGTTGCAGAATGTCCAATGCCTGATGCCCGTTTTCAGCCACTTCTACGGAATATTCTTCGTGTTCAAGAATATCTTTCAACGTGTTTCGGATACTTCGTTCATCATCAATTACAAGAATTACTGCCATAAACGTTAAAGTGTTTGTACAAATGTACGATATATTTTTTAAATGTCCGAATTCAAATCTTTAATTATATCTGATATTTGAAAATCTGATAAAAAAAATGTTTATAGTTATCGGTTAAAAATTATATCTACATTACACGAAGCAAAGATTATCTGTTACGTCACCATTTCGTATCTAATTGATAAAAATCTAATAAACGCTAATAAAATTTGTTAAATTATTTGGAGTATTCATTATTTTAAACGTACATCTATAATATTGTTTTTAATATACCAGCATTCCGAATCGCATTCTGTTTTAGAATACTTTTTAAAAAAAACACCATCAATAGCATATATTGTTTTATCCCCTGATTTATATTTGACCTTGGCATAATAACGCATATTAAGTGGTAACGATATACTTATTTTTTCTTCGCTTACTTGGTTAAAATATACTAGATGACTGGTATCATCATATTCGCCTTCATAAACCCACAATGGCACTTTTATATTTTCATTGTTTAAGGTCAGTTTAAGGGTCATATCGGAATAGAAAGGTTCAACGGTATTACAGGAATAACTAATATTATCGCAATCAACCGAATTTGTTTTGACGCAAGCAACAAAAACAAAAAGCACACCTATAAATATAACACTATGTCTCATCATTAAAAAAGCGGGCTTAAACGAGCCCGCTTATTATAATTGATAGATTATTTTTTTGATTTTGCAGTCGCTTTATGCGGGAACTTTACAGCAGCCTGAGCAGCGGCAAGACGTGCAATTGGAACACGGAACGGTGAGCAACTAACATAACTCAATCCGAGAGTATGACAAAATTCAATAGAGTTGGGTTCGCCACCGTGTTCACCACAAATACCCAATTTAATATCCTTACGTGTTTTGCGTCCTTGTTCGCAAGCAATACGCATCAATTCACCCACGCTATCGCGGTCTATTTGCTGGAAGGGGTCCACAGGCAATAATTTCTTTTCGAGATATTCAGGTAGAAAACTGCCTATATCATCACGTGAGAATCCATACGTCATTTGTGTCAAGTCGTTCGTTCCAAAAGAGAAGAACTGTGCATATTCAGCAATTTTGTCGGCTGTAAGTGCAGCACGTGGAATTTCAATCATGGTGCCTGTAAGATGAGGAATTTCTTTAAGTTTAAACTTGGCACACACTTCATCATACACTTTTTGAATAAGTTCATACTGATGTTTTATTTCAGTAACGATGCAGGTTACGGGTATCATGATTTCGGGGAACGGTTTCTTTTTCTCCTTAATCAATTCGGCAGATGCTTCAAAAATAGCACGTACTTGCATTTCTGTAATTTCGGGATAGGTAATTCCTAAACGAACACCACGATGTCCCATCATGGGATTATTTTCGTGCAGTGCTTCGGCACGTTTATTAAATTCATTGGCAGATATTTTTAAACTTTTAGCAAGTTTTGCTCTTTCCTCAGGATTGATGGGTACAAATTCATGTAACGGCGGGTCAAGAGTACGAAAAGTAACCGGCAAACCGTCCATTGCTTTTAATGTTCCTTTAATATCCTGTTTTACATAGGGAAACAGTTCAGTCAATGCAGCACGACGTTCTTTTTCTGTGTTGGAGACTATCATTTTACGAAGCAGGAACAATGGTTTATCGCTTCCCTTACCATAAAACATGTGTTCGGTACGGAAAAGTCCGATACCTTCGGCACCAAATGTACGTGCTTTAGCAGCATCATCAGGATTATCGGCATTGGTTCTGATTTTTAGTGTTCTAATACTGTCGCAAAGTTTCATGAATTTTACAAAATCCTTATTTTCTTCGCCTGCCTTAATCATAGGTAATGTACCTTTATATACAATACCTTTTGAGCCGTTAAGCGTAATCCAGTCGCCTTCTTTAAGAACCGAACCATCATTGCCTACGAACCGTTTTTTAAGAATGTCTATTTTAATATTGCCAGCACCAACAATGCAGCATTTACCCCATCCACGGGCTACCAACGCAGCATGGCTTGTCATACCGCCTCGTCCAGTAAGGATTGCTTGTGCAGCACGCATACCGTCAATATCTTCGGGACTTGTTTCTTCACGTACCAAAATAACTTTTTTGCCTTTTTTTGCCCATTCTACCGCATCACTGGAAGAAAAAACAATCTGACCCGAAGCCCCACCGGGACCAGCCGGTAATCCATTTCCTATTTTCTTTGCTGTTTTTTCGGCATGGGGGTCAATAATAGGATGAAGCAATTCATCTAATTGAGATGGACTGACGCGTAATACGGCTTCTTCCTTTTTAATAATTTTTTCGTCAAGCATATCGAGCGCCATCTTTACGGCAGCAGGTCCATTGCGTTTGCCAACACGACATTGTAACATAAACAGTCTGCCTTCTTGAATGGTAAATTCAATATCCAGCATATCTTTGTAATGCTTTTCAAGTTTTTGCTGAACACTGTGCAGTTGCTTATAAACTTGTGGCATGGCTTTTTCGAGTGAAGGAAGTTTTTTATTGTGTTCTGTTTTTCCTTGTTCGTTAATAGGATTGGGTGTACGAATGCCAGCAACTACATCTTCGCCTTGTGCATTGGGTAACCACTCACCGTAAAAAATATTTTCACCGGTAGCAGGGTTACGTGTAAAGGCAACACCAGTAGCCGATGTTTCGCCCATATTGCCAAATACCATTGATTGAACGGTTACAGCAGTACCCCACCAGTCAGGAATACCTTCTATACGGCGATAGGAAACAGCACGTTTACCATTCCAACTTTGAAATACCGCAGCAATAGCACCCCATAATTGGTCTTTAACATCTTCGGGGAACGGTTTTCCGAGTACTTCCTTTACTTTCTTTTTATAAATGACGATAAGTTCTTTTAAGTCGTCGGCACTGAGTTCCGTTTCATGTTTCAGACCTTTTTTATGCATCATTTTTTCCATTTCATTTTCCAGTTGTTGACGCACGGCTTTACCTTCGGCAGGTTCAATACCAGCAGCTTTTTCCATTACCACATCGGCATACATTTGGATTAATCGGCGTTGTGAATCATATACAAAACGTGGATTTTTTGTCTTTTTAATAAGACCTTCACGTGTTGTATCGTTTAGACCAACGTTAAGTACCGTGTCCATCATGCCGGGCATAGAAGCACGCGCACCTGAACGAACAGAAACAAGCAAAGGGTTGTTTTTGTCACCAAATTTCATACCCATCATTTTTTCTACTCGTGTAAGTGCTGTTTCCACTTGCTTATTTAATTCGGGTGGATACTTCTTTTTGTTTTCATAATAAGAAGTACAAACTTCGGTGGTGATGGTAAATCCTGCGGGAACAGGAAGACCAATCAGGTCCATTTCGGCAAGATTGGCACCCTTGCCACCTAAAAGTTCTTTCATGTCGGCTCTGCCTTCGGCTTCACCGTTTCCAAAGAAATAAACATATTTCTTTTCTTTTTTACTGTTTTTTGATACTGCCATTGGTTTACAAATTATTAGTTAAACAATCTTTTTGCGAAAATAGGTATAATTTTTATTAGATGATTCCAATTTGTTCAACAATTTTATAATTTTTTTTTCAACAAATATATTTTATTTATCAACTGCGAGGGTGAAATTCCTGTATTAATTGTTTTAAATAAATTTTATCGAGGTGTGTATATATTTCAGTAGTAATAATCGATTCGTGTCCGAGCATTTGCTGAACAGCACGTAAATCGGCTCCGCCTTCTACCAGATGTGTAGCAAACGAATGCCTAAATGTATGTGGACTGATATTTTTTTCAAGTCCGATTTGAGTTGCTACTCTTTTTATGATAGTAAAAATCATGACACGAGTAAGTTTTTTACCGTTTCTGTTAAGAAAAACATAATTCTCAAATTCTTTTTGAATTTTTTGCACATTACGTGTATGCTCAAAATAAAAGGTTATTTCTTTCATCGCCTTTTCTGATATGGGTACCAGTCGTTCCTTGTTACCTTTTCCAATAACACGAATAAATCCCTCGTCGAAAAAAAGTTGGGTTAATCGTAATTCTATCAATTCCGATACACGCAAACCGCAACTGTATAGCGTTTCAAGGATGGCTCTGTTGCGATGACCGTCGGATTTGCTCACATCAATGGCATTAATTAATGCATCAATTTCTTCCACTGTCAAAACAACGGGAAGTTTTTTATCAAGTCGTGGTGATGAAATAAGCAGTGTGGGATTATTTTTGACAATATCGCTGTATTCAAGATATAAATAAAAAGCCTTTATGCCCGAAATAATTCGTGCTTGTGAACGGGGATGTATATCCAAATCGTGAAGGTAAGACAAGAAATATTCTATATCGTTCATTTGTACTTCTTCCGGTAATAGCGGTTTTGGTAATGATTGACAAAATCGGCTTAAATGATTTACATCGTGTTCATAAGCCTCTATGGAATTTTGTGACAGCGATTTTTCAATGGTTAAATACTGAACAAAATTTTTTATTGCCTGTTCCCAATTCATTTTGTAATTTTAGGTGCTAAAATAATTATTATTTATGAATATAACTATTATTAATGGACCTAACATGAATCTTTTAGGCACACGTGAACCTGATATATATGGAAGCAAATCGCTAACAGAAATAAATGAAGAAGTAAAGCAACTATTTCCTGAAATTAATTTCACATTTTATCAGAGCAACGTTGAAGGAGAATTGATAAATTTTATTCACGAATCTGCAAACAAAACGGATGTGCTTATTATTAATGCGGGTGGTTATTCACATACGTCGGTGGCCATTGCCGATGCTATTTCTGCTTTAAAAAAACCTGCCATAGATGTTCATTTATCCAATATATTTGCTCGTGAGGAATACCGTCATCATTCCATTGTAGGGAGCAAATGTGCAGGAAGTATTATTGGTTTTGGATGGTATTCCTATGTTTTAGCCGTTCAAGCCGCTCAAAGATTAATCTGATACTAATACCGACTTGCTAACAAGTTCATTAAAATAATTCGCTTCACTTTTGTTTTAACGATGTTAGTCTGTCAGTATTAACCAAAGTAATCTAAATCATTTTTTTGTTAGCGGTTTGGTATTAACAGGTTTTTCCTGATGTTGTCGCAGTTATAAATTTTAATGATTGAACAAACGTAGGAAGCGTCTATTGTTTAACGGCTTAACCAGTTTTTTACTTCGTCCAGCGTTGGGTTTTGCAATCCGAGTTTATATTTTTTATTCCATCCACAGAGTTCTTGATGTAATTTATTTGGATTGGCTTGCTTCATAAGTTCTACGTTTACATATCCTGCTTTTTGAATAATGGGTATCCAATTGGAAGGAACGCCCAGTTCCAAATATTTTTCTGGTTTATCGGGTTGAATATGCTTTTCGGGACGCATTTGTGGGAAAAAGATAACTTCCTGAATGGAATTTTGGTTGGTCATGAGCATGGTTAATCGGTCAATGCCAATACCCAAGCCAGCAGTAGGTGGCATACCATATTCCAACGCCTTTAAAAAATCTTCGTCGAGCATCATGGCTTCGTCATCGCCGCGTTTGGCAAGCAACAGTTGTTCTTCAAAACGCTGACGCTGGTCTATCGGGTCGTTTAATTCGGTATAGGCATTGCATATCTCTTTGCCGTTGCAAATTGCTTCAAAGCGTTCTACTAATCCTGGTTGTGAACGGTGTTTTTTTGCCAATGGCGACATTTCGATAGGATAATCCATGATAAAAGTGGGTTGAATAAGTTTTGGTTCGCAAAAAGTACCAAAAATGGCATCAATAATTTTACCCTTTCCCATGGTTTCATTTATTTCGACATGAAGATTTTGAGCCGTTTGACGCAATTCATCTTCGTTCATTTTGCTAATGTCCACTTCTGCATATTGTTTTATGGCGTTGTACATAGATAGACGTTTCCATGGACGTTTAAAATCTATTTCCTGTTCGCCTACCATAACTTTGGTACTTCCATGCAACGCTATGGCTATGCGTTCTACCATTTCTTCTACCAGTTCCATCATCCAGAAATAATCTTTATAGGCAACATACAATTCCATTTGCGTAAATTCCGGATTATGAAAACGGTCCATTCCCTCGTTGCGAAAATCTTTTGAAAATTCATAAACACCATTATATCCTCCTACAATCAGTCGTTTTAAGTACAGTTCGTTAGCAATACGCAAATACAAAGTTATATCCAGTGCATTATGATGTGTTTTAAACGGACGCGCTGCAGCGCCACCGTATATGGGTTGTAGAATGGGCGTTTCAACTTCAATATATTCATGCTCGTTCAAAAAATTTCGCATAACGTTAACCAGTTGAGTACGCATTTTAAATATTTCACGTACCTGAGGATTTATAATTAAATCGAGGCTGCGATTGCGATATCGTTGTTCGGGGTCGGTAAAAGCATCGTAAATTTTGCCATTTTTTTCCTTAACGATGGGTAATGGACGAATACACTTGCTTAGCATGACCAGTGTTTTTACATGAATGGAAATCTCACCCATGCGTGTAGTAAACACATAGCCCGAAACACCAATAATATCGCCAATATCCATTATTTTTTTGAATACAG
>Ga0302253_1001281_pt1 | contig 15737 bp, 20 predicted proteins | sample AAG_RA_Trp_MG_FD_193537 | JGI IMG/M metagenome (GOLD analysis project Ga0302253, IMG submission 193537) | Enriched activated sludge microbial communities from anaerobic digester in WTTP, New Holstein, Wisconsin, United States - AAG_RA_Trp | ecosystem: Engineered > Bioreactor > Anaerobic >...
ACGCAAGAAACTCCTCCTTGCAGGGGGCATCGGGTTCCATCCGGTCATGGACGGGGAACGCCGCAGGAAGATGATCCGTGCAAGTGAGATAACCGCAGAGTTCGTGCAGATTAACGCCCGCGTCACGGCATATGGCGAGAAGTCCCTTGACGAGATCTTCCCCAAGGTCGAGGGCGAGAAGAAAGAAGAAAAGAAGTCCGCACCCAAGGCCCGGGTCGGCAAGAAGTAATACTATCTTTTTTATTGATTTTTTTGTGCAGGGGCACGAAAAAAAAGGTTACGGGTATTGGACGGTGACAATACCGTACGCGGAGCTGTTCTTTGCGAACTTCATCGCTTTGCCGTCCTGGTATATGGTCACCGTGAGGTCGTGCTTCGTTGAGCCGTCCTTTTTCTGGAACTCTGCCTTGACCGTACCTGTTGCATTCACGACTTCGTACAGGCGGATCCCCGAGTCCTCGGCCTTCTGGATATCGGAAGGCATCCCGTAGCTTCCCTTGAAACTTCCAATATACTCAACCATCACCCAGGTTCCGGTTGGCGGGACTGCAGGTGCCGTTGTTTCACGGACCGTGATGGATGCTGCCCCCCGGGTGACCTGCACGGAGGTCTGTGGTGAGGGAGTGCTGATGGTTGGTGCTGCAGGAGAACTCTCCCCCCCGGAACCCCCGCCAAAGAAAAACAACGCTGCAATGATTATTACAGCAACAACACCGATGACGGCGGCAATGGGGAGCCACGGCAGATTGCCGAGGTCCATTCCTCTTCTCCTTCCATGTCTCATAGTCTGACTCCTGTATGGTTCTATGTAGGATATTGAATATTTTAAGGAAATACTTTGTGTAGTACTGTCTCAGGTGAAACCGGACAAGCATTTGGATATTTTTCCCGGCTATGCCTTCCGCAGGGCCTGCCGGAGGGGATCGCGCAGGTCATCGCAGGAGACATCGTACTTTTTTGCCAACACAACCAGGGCTGCCGGTGGGAGGAGATGGGTGTCGAATCCTTCCCGGATAACTTTGTTCATCTCTGCGACAATCTCGGTCTCTTCGACCTTCCGTGCCCGCGCTATGCGGCCGATAAGCTCCTGCATGGGATCGTTGCGCTCGAAAATTGCTGAAGTGGGTTTGAAGCCGACCGGTATGGTCACTGCAGCGGTATCGAATGCCGGCGAGAAAATTCCGCTCTCCTGTTTTAGGAGCCCGTCCTCCTCGGCCCGGCGGAGCAACTGGTTGGCCTGATCCGTGCTCATCCATTTCCGGTCAAGGGCGTAATAGTAGACCAGCTCGTTCTTCTTCATCCCGCTTTTCCGGGTGTGCCGGAACGGGGCGGCGATCGTTGTCTTCAGAGTCACTTTCCTGCACCAAGAAGGATATTCTTCATGTCAAGGGCATCCAGCCCTTCCCCGCGACCTTCCTTTGCGATGTCAATATCCGTGCGGGAGACCTGGTCGGTGAGCCTGAGATAAAAGATATCATTCGCTATCGGGACCTTGCCTCCCCCGCGCAGGGCCAGTGCGAGAACGGAGACGCGGAGGTCGACAGCTTCCGTTATGGCACCGGGCCGGAGCAGGTCCGTCGTTATTTCACCAAACGAAGCCCGGTCAACGGCAATCTCCACCCGTGTCTTGACCTTGACCAGCTCTTTTCCAGTAGTCTTGGTCGATTCCGTATTATCCAGCTCGGCAATGTATCTGAGCGTCTCGATGAAGGGCATTCCCATGGCAAACGAGAGATCCACCCGCTGCGGGAAACGATAATAGATCCTTCGCATGAGAAAAGAATTGTGCACGATAGAGATAAAAGATTGCGAAAAACACGGTTACAAAACCGCGGTAACGAAGAAAAGATGGGATATTGGTTATTCGAGTAACACTGCGTTGATGATGCCGTCCTGGCCGGGGCGGCTGGTGATCCGGGCAGATCCGAGCTCGGTCTTGATGACCGCGCCCTTGGTGAGCAGATTCCGCCGGACATAGTTCGGGTTTGCCGTGTTCTTCTCCACGGTCTCGATTTTAACCTTCCTGGTCTCACCGTTCTTCAGGTTGGTCACGTTGGCTAAGTTAGCCCTGAGGGCCATAGTAATGTGGTTGCCACCGTATGTCCGCACAACGCGATTGCGGGCCTCACCCAGGTGGGTGTCTGCTGCCGCACGGCCGATCTCTGCTCTCCTCTTCATGGCTGCCGGACGGCGCCTGCCACCGGTAACCTTTCTGACTGATTCTCCCTGCCACTGCATGGTGTCACTCTCTTGTATTTCCCCCGGACCGTTGTCCGAAGGTGGTGCTCTATATATTCACGTCCGGGTTATTTATAGTACTTCTTTTTCGGCCACTCAGGCCAGGATTGCATCGAGAAGCGCTGCCACACCGTCGCCTGTCTTCAGGTTGGTCCGGAATACCGGCATGCCGGGGTTGTATCGCGCAATGTCTGCCTGCATGCGGTCAAGGTTGGCACCAACGAGCGGGGCGAGATCAACCTTGTTGATAACACCGATCGTGCAGTCACGGAACATCATCGGGTGCTTGTTCACAACGTCATCGCCTTCCGTGGAGCTGACAACGACAATGCGTTTCTCTGCACCAAGCCGGAAGTCCGTGGGGCAGACCATGTTGCCAACATTCTCAATAAAGAGGATGTCAATCTTATCAAGCGGGAGGTGATCGATTGCGTGTTCCACAAGATGTGCGTCAAGATGGCATTCTTTCCCTGTGTTTGCATTGTATGCGGGGATGCCTGTAGCAACGATCCGCTTGAAATCGTCATCACCGTACACATCACCGGCAATTGCTCCGGCCTTGAGTCCTTTCTTCTCCAGGAGGGGCACAAGCCGCTCGATCAGCGCAGTCTTTCCGGACCCGATTGCGCCCAGCAGGTCAAACGCACGCACACCATGGGATTTTAAGTGCGCCGCGTTATGGTCGGCCAGAGTGTTGTTTGCGTCGTACACGTCCTTCTCCAGCCTGACGTCGATATGATGCATGATAGAAGGTGGGAGCGTACAGTGTTTATACCTTGACCCACAAACGATCTGGCAATGGCAGCTGGTGAGCGCATCATCTATCCCTGCTACTTCAATGCGGCATATTCGCGTGCTGAAGGGAGGCGGGTTCCGCGCAGTATCGGGATCAAGGCACCGGTCCTGACAGACCTTGAGCGGGCGCTGAAAAAGGCGGGAATACCGTTCCGCGCAGAGGATAAGCACCACCCGGCCCACTGGACGCGGCGCGAGGGCCGGCTCGTTGTTGAATGGAAGGAGAAGAAGGAACTGCTGATCCGCAAGGTTGCCCAGAGACTGGAGGCGCGGAAATGAACGGAATGTATGACCTCCATACCCATTCGATCCTGTCGGATGGCGAGATGCTCCCGATCGAACTTATCCGCCGTATGGCAGTAACGGGATACACGACGGTTGCTGTCACCGACCACGCGGATCCGTCTAATGCTGAATCCCTGCTTGCTACCCTTGTACGAGTCAGGGAATCTGCGGACTTGTTCGGGGTCCGCCTGCTGTGTGGTATCGAGATCACCCACGTTCCCCCGCAACAGATCGCCTCTCTGGCAAAGAACGCGAAAGCACAAGGGGCAGATATCGTGGTTGTCCATGGGGAGACACCGGTCGAACCGGTTGCCGAGGGCACCAACCATGCAGCCTGCGGATGTAAGTATGTGGATATTCTTGCCCATCCGGGTCTCATCACGTTAAAAGACGCAAAAACCGCTGCAAAGAACGGTGTTGCACTTGAACTGACCGGACGCGGGGGGCATAACCGGACCAACGGCCATGTGGCGCAGGTTGCCCGCCAGGCTGGCTGCCAGCTTGTCGTGGACTCGGATGCACATGCACCCCATGACATCATGAACGAGCGCGCGAAATTTATAGTTGCAAAAGGGGCCGGGCTCAGCGACCGGGAGTGCAGGGAAGTACTATCTTTAAATATCGACGATTTCCTCGGGCTCTGAATTTTCTATTTATACTTTCACGCAACATTTAAATACCGTGCCGTCGCACATATATAGATTACTAAAAAAATTCAGTGTTATTGTATCCCTGAGGTTATTCGTGAAAGTTGTTGGCCGAGCGATGAGCACTATTGGCAGCCGGATGCTCATCATCCAGTGCGATGCCGCCCAGCTTCCCCCGCTGTACAGCGAGGTAAGCGATCGGCGGATGAAACCCGTGGGAAAAATCCAGGATCTGTTCGGGAACGTCAAAGCCCCGTATGCCGCCGTTCTCTGCCGGGAAAAATGCACCGTCCAGCCCAACGAGAAACTCTTCACAAAATAACCCCCCATGGGGATACCGGAAAACCCCGTAATCAAAAATACCCGCTTATCAGGATAAGGTGAACGTGGATGCAGGAAATCGAGAAACTTAAAGTCCTCCAGTCCGAGCGCGAGGCGCTCAAGGCAAGGACGAAACAGAAAGAGCAGGAGAAGAAAGCCGAGAACCACACGGAAACCGTGTGTCCCGAGTGTGGCGGCAGGCAGCTTGTCCACGACTACGAGCGTGCCGAGTTGGTCTGCCAGAGCTGCGGGCTTGTCATCGATGACGACTTCATCGACCGCGGCCCGGAATGGCGTGCCTTCGACCACGACCAGCGGATGAAGCGGTCCCGTGTCGGCGCACCGATGACCTTCACGATCCACGACAAGGGTCTCTCGACCATGATCGACTGGCGCAACCGTGACTCCTATGGCCGGGCCATCTCCTCCAAGAACCGGGCCCAGCTGTACCGCCTCCGCAAGTGGCAGCGCCGGATCCGTGTCAGCAACGCAACCGAGCGCAATCTCGCGTTCGCGCTCTCCGAGCTGGACCGTATGGCTTCGGCACTGGGCCTCCCGCGGAACGTCCGTGAGACCGCAGCCGTTGTCTACCGTGACGCTGTTGACAAGAACCTGATCCGCGGCCGGAGCATCGAAGGTGTTGCTGCAGCAGCGCTCTACGCGGCCTGCCGGCAGTGCAGCGTGCCGAGAACGCTCGATGAAATCGCAGAAGTGTCCCGTGTTTCAAGGAAAGAAATTGGCAGGACATACCGGTTTATCTCCAGAGAGCTCGGTCTCAAGCTCCTCCCAACCTCCCCGATCGACTACGTGCCCCGATTCTGTTCCGGTCTCACCCTCAAGGGCGAGGTGCAGAGCCGTGCCGTTGAGATCCTCAGGCAGGCAGGGGAACGTGAACTGACCAGCGGCCGCGGCCCGACCGGTGTTGCTGCTGCAGCTATCTATATTTCCTCCATCCTGGGCGGGGAGCGGCGCACCCAGCGGGAAGTAGCAGAGGTTGCCGGTGTGACCGAAGTCACCATCCGGAACCGGTACAAGGAACTGGCAGAGAAGCTCGATATCGAGATCATCCTCTGAACACCTTCTTTTTCACAAGCTTCTGGCAGGACGCCAAGAACTATATCCCAAAGACTCGAAAATATACAGAACATACCAAGCGGGCTCGTAGATCAGGGGTAGATCGCTACGTTCGCAACGTAGAGGCCGCGGGTTCAAATCCCGCCGGGTCCATTTCAGAATGAAAATTTGGAATAATTCTACTTTTTCTGAAGCATCGCCTGGACTTCGCCCTCAAGCGTGGTCTTCAGCTTCTCTACAGCCTCGTTGAGATCGGTAGTTGTGGTGATGGTGAACGAATTATCACTCTTCTTGTCATGATAGTTCACGCTATACTCGATCTGCCCGTCTTTTCCTTTCTTCGGCTCGATAATGAGTTGCGCCATAGGTCAACGCACCTATCGTTGGAACCTGTCCTACATCTTCCTTGCGGTAAGAGGATCAGTAACAACTATATGGAATCCGCAGAAAAATAGTATGCCGCAAAGACAGGTGCATGCGGGCTCGTAGATCAGGGGTAGATCGTCACGTTTGCAACGTGAAGGCCACGGGTTCAAATCCCGTCGAGTCCATTCGCATTTTCTCAATTTCCATCCAAAGACTGAAAGGTATGTACGATTCAGCCTGCGCTTGACAAGTGTTATGGGTTAATGGATAGTAACATCAAGCAATTGCGGTGATGCCGGGTGGATCCACCAATCAATCTGCAGGAAACCCTGCTCTCTGCCCTTGACGGGCTGACAGAGTGGGTGCTGGTTCTGGAACCTGATGGGACAGTTGTCTGGTCCAACCGCACTTTCAACGAGTTTTTGGGTTATATTGACGTCCCGGGATACCGCCGTCACCTCCGCCAGTTTTTCCCCGTCTTTGCTGATGAGCTGGTCTCAGAGATTCGTGATTTTACCGCACCGGGTCTTTACCATTCCACCACAACCAAAACACTGACGGATAATGATGGGGCGAAACGTGTTATCCGGTTCACTATGGTTCCCCGTTGTGATAGGCACGGTAATATCGCGGGTGCCCTTGTCTATGGTCTGGATATTACCGATCTTGTTGAGATGGAACAGTTCAAGAGAGATGCTTATGCCCAGATCGAAAAGAACATCGAACAGTTCGCCATCCTGGGAGACCACCTCCGGAATCCACTCACTGCCATCATGGGCCTCTCGGATCTGCTTGAAGACCAGAAGACTGCAGGAAAGATCCACACCCTGACCACAGAAATCGACGGTATCATAACAAGGATCGATAAGGGATGGATTGAGTCGGAGAAGGTCCGGACCATCATCAGGAAATATTATGATATCGGTGCAACCGGCACGCGGGAACTCGTTGCACGGGCAATCCATGAAAATTACCTTGAGAACGAGAGAAAAGCAGGCCAGACACCCGAGTCGAACACCTCCATGGTTCCCTGGAACGAGCTGCCCAACCGGCTGAAGGATTCAAACATCCGCCAGGCCGAGAATATCTGGAAGATGCTCCACCGGATCCACTGTACCATCGCGCTCTCTTCTGGGGATAAAGAGCCGATCTTTGTCTTCTCGGATAATGAGGTGGAACTCCTTGCCGAGATGGAACACGAGCGTTGGGTGGACGAGCGGGTGAAGAAAGGCTGGGTTTACGTGGGGAACCGGGACGACATGCAGAAGATCCATGACTGCATCCTCCCGTGGGCCGATCTTTCGGACACGCAGAGGATGAAGGATCGGAACGCTGTCAGGGCTCTGCCGGCAATCCTTGCAAAGGTATACCTGAAGATTGTCCGCGTGTAACGGCAACACTAATCATCTTATAGCCCAGATAAAAATCCATAGGGGGAGGGCAGGATCTCTACGCGATCCTGGCAGGCACATGATGGATGATCCACTCCAGAAGAGTCCCGGCCATCACGACGTTTTTATTAGTTATGCACAGGAAGACAAGCTCATAGCCGATGCTGTATGTGCACGATTAGAGTCGCGAAATATAAGGTGCTGGATCGCCCCGCGGGACATCAATCCCGGAAAGAACTTTCCTGAAGCCATCATCGAGGGTATTGAAGAGGGAAGGGTACTTGTTGTCATCTTTTCCTCATCGGCAAACAAGTCTCCCCATGTGACACGGGAGCTGACCCATGCCGTAAACAAGGGCCGGATCATCATCCCGTTCCGTATCGAAGATGTCACTCCCTCCAAGTCCATGGAATATCTTATCGGTGTGCCCCACTGGCTCGATGCCGTCACACCTCCTATGGAACAACATATCGACCGTCTTGTCGGAACGGTTGAGCACATCATCGGCAAAAGAACCGTGACAGCCGTTCCTCCAATAACTGCAGAAACCGCTGCATCCCCACCGGTGCCGAAACCCGTACCTCAAGAAATCTTTGAAGATCCCTCCCCGGGGCAGATCCCCAAAACAACTCCTGTTACTCCGATCCCGAAAGATGAGGCAAAAGAAGCTGCCGGCAGCAGACCCTTACCAGCAGTTCCCGTGCGGAATACGAAAGTACTTGCCGCTGCAGGCATTGGTCTCGCTGTGGCGCTCTTTTTTTCAGTCATGATGCTGACAGGGGCCTTCAGCCTGCCCACAGGCCTGAACGCCTCCGGCACAGCCGGCACAACATCAGCAATTGACTACCGGAGTTCGGATGCTCCGGTGAACACCGTGGTGCTGACCGTTGAGCCGACGCAGACTCTTGCAAAAGACACGGAACTGTATATCGATGCGAACAAGGACAACAGCAACGCCATGGTGACTGTGACATTCAATGGCGGGCCGGGGATGGGGCTCGTAAAAGACAACCAAGTTATCCTGACGCGGTCAGACGGGACAGAGACCGGGGGAAAACTCAATTTCAACCAGCGGCTCTCTGAGGTAAAACTGCAGGGCACCCGCGGGACAGACCGTATCCGGGTAATTGTCACGCTCTATTCCGGATCAGAAAAAACAATTGTTGACAAACTACTGTATTACCGGACCTATCGCTCGATATAAGATCCCAAGCGGCAGGCTCAGTCCACCCATTCGAGCAGGTGGCCAGACTTCTCTCTGGTTTCGCGGGCAATAACCTTCCGTTTCGCGCCCTTTTCGGGTTCTCGTCCGGGTTCAGCAGCCTGCTCGAACCTGCCATAGTCCATATACCCGTCCTCCCCAACATCCGCAATCTCCTGAATTGATGAAAAACCCGAAACTGGATTATCGGTCAAGCATACATCCTCATGGATGACCGGTGCCGACACAGGCAGAGCGGGTTCTGCTGGAGCCGGTTCAGCAGAAAGAACCGGAGGAGTGTTCATCAGGACCTGGGTGGGGGGGGGGACAGCCGCTGGATTCTGGCGGAAATTATTTTTCAGAAGAAGGAAATCAACAAAATCTTCCACTTCCATCTGCTGCTTCGATGTCAGTCGTGCCATCCTGCTTTCCAGTGATTCCATGACTTGTTTTCCCCCACCTGAATTCTTTGAGAAATGTCTCTTGCACCTTGTATTTAAGGAAACTGCGAGAAGACTGCGGGATTCGGCCTGAAAAAAGAGTTATTCCCACCGGTGCTGGTAGCCCCGCTTTTCCAGGGGGGCCCCATCAACGGTGACAGCCTTTTTCTCAATGACCGTGCCGATCACGGTCGCAGGCACGCCTTGAACGGGAAACCGGTCCGGTGCGATGGTGAAGATCAGCTCGTAATCCCCGCCACCATAGAGTGCAAGTTCACGTGCCTGTTCGGCTGGGATGCCCGCGGGCAGGGGAAGTTTCGATGAATCGAGCGCAAAACCGCAATTTTCGTTCACGCTCACCAGGTCGTACAGCGAGAGGGCAATCCCGTCGCTGTCGTCCATCATTGCGCTTACTCCGGCCTTCCCGAGGAGCTGCCCCTCCGTTACCCGGGGCTGAGGCTCGAATAAAAACTTCTCGAACTGGTGGTACCCATCCAGCCATGCCTGAGCCTGTCCAGGTGTACCAGTGATGCAAACAAGGTCACCCGGCCAGGCTCCGGTCCTCCTGGCGATATCCCGACGGTCAACGAGGCCGAGACCGGTGGTCACAACCGTAAGCTCGTTGTGCCGGTCGATGTCGCCGCCGATGATCTCCGCACCGTATTTCGTGCAGCAGTCCTTTGCCCCCTTCATGACACCTTCGAGGCTCTTCCAGTCATCAAGGCCGACTGCAATCAGGAGATATTTTGGTGCAGCACCCATGCTTGCAATGTCTGAGAGGGTGACCGCCGCGCTCATCCAGCCGGCCTGCCAGTCGGTCATCCCCGGAACAAAGTCGGTTGACCGGTGGAGCATATCGGTTGTCGCTACCATGACCTGCCCCCCACAGGCAAACTCGGCGCAGTCATCAACGCATTTCTCCTTGCCGACAATACCCATTACGGTTTTCAGAAGATCGCGGTCATCCACCTTTCTTCACCACCTTACCCCGTTCGCTCTTGTACTCCTTGAAGATGTGCTCGATCAGTTCCGTTTTTTTCTCCCGTTCGTGCCGCTCCTGCTCCCCTTTCCAGCGGGCAAGCGCAGACTCCAGCGCCTCCTTCGCGCAAAGCCCCTGTTTCCCCCTCACCTGAGTAATAGTCTCTTTATCAGAGAGAAGCGGGACACCTGCCTCACGAAATGAGAGGGATACGTGAGGGTCCCTGACGGAAAGGTTTTTTTCTGCAACAATGACGGCACGCACGCGGAGATCAGAAATATCTCGGACAATGCTCCTCCCCCATCCGTCAGTCCTGGTAACGTAAATGATATCGCCCTCATCCACCCCAACATCTTCTGCGAGCCTGCGGAGTCCCTCCTTTGTGAGCGTGTCCATGATCTTGACCGGAACAACATCCCCCTCCATCGAGAGCTCGGCAAATTTCCGGATCCGGGCAAGGCGCTTTACCAGGTTCCGATTGTGCCGTTCCTCCTTGTGGAGGCGTTTTTTCAGGCTCTGGATAACTGCGTCCCTTTTGACCACTTCGGCATCCTTTACCAACTCGGCATCCCGGGACGTGCTGACTTTCCGCAGGCGTGAGGAGATGCGGTGGATCTCGTAGTCCTTTGCCTTGACCTCTTCCTGCAACTCGGCCACATATCCCTTGAGGCGTTTGACCATCCCGTCCAGCACCCGTACCCGTTCATCGTGCTTTTCGTCAACCGCAACTGGTGGAGCCTCGGCAATCCTGACGGCAGGCACCGAGTTCATCTCCCCGATGACGTGCTCAAGAGACTGCCCCCGGAGGACCCGTGCCCTTACCTCGTCAAGATCGTGCCCCGGGGGGATCCGTTTCATCAGGCTCTGGAACCGGTGGCGGTATTGCCGGAAGGCATCGAGCGCCGCAGACAGTGCGTCACGCTCATGGTCGTTGGCGTACTCGAACGGGGCGGTAAGCTCCATCTTGGTCTCGACACTGGTGTCCTGCTTCGGAGTGAACGCGATCGCTGAGAACGCACGGCGGATCTTCTCGACCGTGAAGGGCATCTGCTCGACATCAGAGGCGATGACGAGCGGTTTTCCGACCTTGTAGAGCGCCTCGATCACACCGGACATGTTCATCTGCCGCGAGCTTGCAAGGTAGAGCAGGTTCCCGTCAAGGTCAAGCGCCGCAATGCCAGTTGTCGTACCGGGATCGATTCCCACGATCAGGTACCTTGGTTTCGCGGAGAGGGGGCGGAACCGGATCCGCTCGAGCCGCTTGCCACTGATCCGGACCTGCACATCAGCACCCCTGTACGTGGAGACCGGCACCTGGTCACGGACGGCAAAAACCCGGAACGCAACCCTGCTGCATCCGCCAAACGCCCGGGTTTCCTTCTTCTCGTACCGTAAGCCAGCGGTAACAAGCGCCTGTTCAATCTCCCTTCCCTTGAGCTGCACGGCTCCATGCATCTTCCTCACATACCGGTTCTGGCTCCACCCGCCCTTGCCCGGGGACCGGTGACGGCTGACTACGACCTCGCTCTCGTTCTCGAACGCGATCACTTCAGCCCCGGCGCCCAGTGTTGCAACCTGTGCCGTTGTCCGTGCTTCCGCGAAGGGATCGAACTTGTTGAAACTGATATTATACCGGCCGGCAACCTTCTGGAGCGACTCCTTGCGTTCGCCTCCAGTAACCTGAACAAGACGAGTCTGGGGGGGAAGTCCCTGCAGGAAGAAAAAGAGTTCGTGCTGGTCCGCGGCTATCTCCTGAAGGCTGTCAACAGCAAGAATATCCGGCTGTTCTGCGGCAAGGAGGCGAAAGAGGCGGAATAGGGAAACCTCAGTCTCGCTCTCGATCCGTGAGCCGTCCATCCGGACGAGCGCGTACATCGGCCGCCGGGAACGGGAACGGACTGATCCTTTGACGATATCAATACCGAAAACCTTCAGCCGATCACCCATTGCAACGCAACCTCCCGGTCACGCCGGATCTTATATTTCCGCTTGAAGTATGCGAGGATGTTGTCGATGTCCCTTCCTGCAATAGCCTCAGCATTGGGGTGATCGGTACCGATCCACTGGGGCCAGTCAATGAGAACGCATCGCCCGTTCTCGACAAGGATATTGTATTCTGAGAGATCCGAGTGGATGATCCCTGCCGCGTATGCCTTCCGAACGTTTTCCAGGATCTCATCGAGGGTTTTTTCCGGAGTTTCCAGCGGAGTGCGGTTGAGGATCCCACCTTCGATATACGACATAACGACCGCATGGCGGTTCTGGGCAATGGGAAGCGGAACACTCACCGCCGGGTGCAGCGCTTTTAAGGCAAGGTACTCCCGCTCAGCCGACTTTTTCGATGCAACAAGCCAGGGACAGTGCCCCTCCTCCATGTATTCGCGGTTGACCCGCGCCGAGGAGAATGAACGCTGGCCCACGCGATGAAACTTGATAGCAACAGGGCCAAGGCCGAGGGCCTCGTATACCACAGACTCCTTGCCCTCACCAATAAGAGAGCCAAGGGCCGAGAGTGTACCTTTCTGGGTCAGCGCAGTAAGAGCCAGGGTATCGTATCCGCCAAAGACAAGGGCATACCCGTCATACGGCACCGGATTGAACCGGACCATCCCCCAGGCAATGAGCCGGGAGAGCCGGTAGTTAACCTCGGATTCGGAGAGTTTTGTCGCTGCCCGTAGGTGTTCAAGCGGCACCCAGGAGTATCGCTTCATCCCGCGTTCAAGGGCAAGCAGGATCGATCTCTCGTATTTGTTCAGGTTGCGGATCTGTTCCGCGGCGACGACCATATCCGTTAGAGAGGTTATGTGCGAGAGTATAAAACCTTCAGCACCCGGGCATTCCGGGCTGCATAATCTTAAACATCTTGTATTGTCCAGAAATGATCGGGTCAGACGGAATGCAGTGCAGCAAGTGCAGGCAGGAGGCAATCCATTACCAGCCATATTCCGGCCAGTATCTTTGCGTGGAGCACCTTGTGGCCGATATCGAGACAAAAGCCAAGCGCACGATCCGCCAGCGTAAAGGGATATGCCCGGGTGATCATATTGCGGTGATCCTCTCAGGAGATCCCGCTGAAAATGCCCTTCTCTTCTTTCTCCACAAACTGACCGGTAAGCGGAAGGATATTCGAGTATCAGGGATACCGGGGAGGGGGCACGAGAGCCCTATTTCTGTAGCAGAACGCGCCGGAGCAACACGGATAGCGCTGGCAACCACACTCGAAGACTGTTCTGCAGCGATCCTTGCCGGAATCCTTCGGGGAGAGCCCATGACCTGTTTCTGCAAAAGACCGGAAGAGACAGGGGCCCTCCCCGTCATCGCTCCCTTCTGCCATATCCCCTCCTGCGAGATCGCGCTGTATTCCCACATTCACGGACTGGAAAAGAGCGGAGTGCCTGCCGCACGGGAGGATGACTCCCTGTATGCAGATGTGAAGAACTTGCTTGAAGCATATGCCCAACATCACCCGGCAGCACCCCATGCTATCCTGAATCTTGGTGAGATGCTCTCTGCTGCAGTACGGGAAACGGATGCAGGACAGAACAAGCACCGAACAGTTGATGAAGGAACCCGGTAACAATTAGAGGCAGAAAGGTATGGACGCAGACGACGGGCTTGGGTGCCGTATGGGCAGGGTAGAGCAGATGATCCGGCATGCCTACTGGCAGACCGGGTGCAAAGGGATTGTCGTAGGTTTGAGCGGGGGGATTGACTCGGCAGTAGCGGCAGTATTCTGCTGCCGGGCCGTGGGGCCGGAAAACGTGCTGGGCCTCCTGATGCCTTCATCGGTGAGCAACCCTGACGATCTTCGCGATGCAGCGGACCTGTGCAACCGGTTTAAAATCCCGCATGAAGTGGTCAGCATCGATCCGATGCTCGAAGGTTTCCGGACCGTGCCTGGCTTTATAGAAACCCCCTACCTCCTAGGAAACCTGATGGCCCGGATCCGGATGGTCACCCTGTACTATTACGCGAACCGGGACCACCGGATTGTCTGTGGCACCTCGAACCGGAGCGAGTACATGCTGGGCTACAGCACAAAATACGGCGATAGTGCAGCCGATATCCAACCCCTTCTCCATCTCTACAAGGCCGACATTTACGTGGCTGCACGGGAACTCGGAATTCCGGAGCCAATAATCAGCAAGACCCCGTCTGCCGGACTGTGGGCGGGGCAGAGCGACGAGAAAGAGATCGGGCTTTCATATGCCGAGATCGATTCTGCTCTTCAGGCGCTTGAAAAGAATACTTGGAAGGCAAACAATCCCACGGAAGAGAGGGTGCTCGCACTTGTGATAAAGAGCGGGCATAAGCGTATGACAGCCCCTAGCCTCTTAGCAGGTTCTCAAAAAGAGGGCTGAACCGTTCGGGATAATTGAGGAACGATAACGCTTTCTCGTCCCCGATAAGGCTGTACAGGGGGCCCTTGGGGACTCCGTCGCGTTTGGATCCCGGGCTCACCGATCGTACCGGGGGTACGCGGGGGTAACGGGGATTCTTTCGGATCTCCCCGTTACAGAGCGCAAAATACGCTGCCCCGCGACGGGAGATATACTCCCCGTACTCGCTCTCGAATTCCGTTGAGACAATATTTGCCATGGCCAGCGTCTCATCCGTGGTCGGGTTGATGGTGACATGGCCGTACCCGGGCGGGATGACGACAAGATCTCCGGCACGTGCATCGATCATGACAATATCGAGGAGATCCAGGGACTGCAGGAGATACCGGGCTCTTCCTTCCAGAACCTCGTATATCTCCGGGTAGCCCACGCCTGCCGGATTCCTCGGGTGGTAATGGCCTTTGGTCTTCACCCACTCCCCGCAGAGATTGTTGGGGGGAATGGCCGTCAGGTCGTACCGCAGTTTGTGGGCATGCAGCCACGTCCAGTCTGTGTCCGACTGTGCAAGGTCACGGTACATACAATACAGCGGGCCCTCGTGAGCACATTTCGGATCGGCAAGGACCGGGCGCATCTCATCAATTGTCCGAACCGTTGGGGGAGGCAGCTCCCCGTCCCACCCAAACATCACCACATCGTTCACCTTTCAAGTAGATAATACCGGGTGTCGCTGTTTTTGAAGAATCCGAAGAGACGCTCCGGGGAAACCATTCAGGAATGAAGACATTCGTTAGTAGTCCCGGATCTCGTCCATTTCCGAGACATCGATGAGACCTTTCATGGCCTGGATCTGGATCCACCGGTCGGCTTCCCGGATTGCTGCGAGGGGATTTGTCCCCCCGATGGCGGCAATACCGATGAACTGCGGGCTGACCGGAACACCGAGGAGGGGGACATTTGGCATACCAACGTCAAGCACACCGGAGAAGCCGCTGCCGGACAGTTCATCGAGTACGTGCCCGACGAGGGACTCAGCTTCCATGTGGAACTCCCGGATATTCGCCAAGATGTTGCCGCTGCCCTTGCGCATCACGTCCGTTACAGAGGTGGTCTTCTGGGACATCAGGACCTGGAGCGGATCGATGGTGGTGTGTTCGTAGAGGATCATGTGGGTAAACCGTACCGGCGTCCGGTCCTCGATTTCCACAATCCCGCCACCTATGGGCCTGACCGGAATGCCATGCCGGATCAGGATCCCGTCAAATGTGATACTGCACATGGTACAAATTCCCGTGCAATCCGGAGGGATTGGAAACCCTGAAATCTTCTTTCCCGGTTCAAGGAACTTAACAAGCCCGCTCATGCTGATGCCGGACCGGTGGGCATCCTTCAATACCGAAATAGCAAATTCCAGGTCCCCGGATTTTACCAGGGACAGGTTATAGACGATGCTCCCCTCATTTTTTGCCGGATCGTAGGTTGACTGGATTGCATAGTCCTCGATTGAGTTGTTGACAAATTTCAGAGGGGGGTTCATTACAGTAATCTCGGGCATTTCAATAGAAAAATTGTTCTATAAGACCACGAAAATGTATTCTTAATGGAACACGACATGCGGGAAAAAGCCAAGAATGCAATGAGACTCATTCTTGAAGCGGCT
>Ga0302253_1001283_pt1 | contig 15714 bp, 16 predicted proteins | sample AAG_RA_Trp_MG_FD_193537 | JGI IMG/M metagenome (GOLD analysis project Ga0302253, IMG submission 193537) | Enriched activated sludge microbial communities from anaerobic digester in WTTP, New Holstein, Wisconsin, United States - AAG_RA_Trp | ecosystem: Engineered > Bioreactor > Anaerobic >...
CGTGAAAGGGCATTCTGGAGTGTGGAGTCAAACACGAGCGGCGGGTGAGCGGACAGGGGGCGGGGGATGAATGCGCGATAGCCGTCGGGCTGGAGGATCCAGGTACCGAGATGGCGAGGGGGGAGCGGGTCGGGTTTTAAGTCAGCCACGCCGGACGTCTCCTGGGGATCGATCGTTTAAGTCAACTCAACCGGACTTATATCACGCGTCGTCGTGTAAGTCCAGATGTGTGGTCGTACAGGGTGAACATCGTCGCTTGCAGGTCAGGCGGGTCACCGAACGCTCATGACGATATTTCGGATTGTTTTTTTCTCTTCTTCCATTTGAATGCGACGCTCAGGATGAGATACCAGCAGGCAACCGGAAGCAGCCATCCGATCGCATTTCGGGGGCATGGTAGCATTTCGAGTTCATAGATCAGTTCCACAATCCCCAGCAATGTCGTAACGCACAGAGCCGGTGCGAACCATCCCCAGTAGATTACCCACATGATTGCGACGACAGGTGTTGCCACCCATATGGGCGGGCGATAGAAAGGTTCAAGGAACTCAAGAAACATCATCAGGCATCTGAATGGGATCATGAGAATAATCCCCCAGAGAGCAAGCAACAGAATCTTCACGTGTTCGGGCCAACGTCGAAATTCTGGAACAGGTGTCATCAGGCGCCTCCCGGTGTGATTTGCAACCGCTTCTTCCGATATCATCAGCAAGTTGGAGAGTGTATCTGCCGGACAGAACGAGAGTCAACAGGAAAGCCCGCACACCGGTGCATGCCCATCCAGCGGAACGGCGGCGACCGGGTGGCCGGAAAATCCGGTACGGTTACGATCGAGCGCTCAATCGCGCGTACGCTCCTGTTGGTTTTGACGAACGGCATCCCGGCAATTATGATGTTTTCGATAACTTGCAAAGGAGAACCCTGATGATGAAATCGAACAACCGGACATCAGAAACGATTGTGACCAGCTTCATTCTGTCACTGGTCATCGCCATGATTCAGCTGACAATGCCGTCGGTCGCTTCGGCTCAGCAGGATACCGCTCAGCAAGCCAGGCTGCTCTGGGCAATCGGGAACCAGATGGGGGCCGTACACTGGGCGGCTTATTACAATGACGCGGAGAACACCCGGATCGGACTGGAGAACATTGTTCAGTTGCTTCGTTCAAACGCTTGCATTGACGCTTCGTCGTGGGAAGCGCTTCTGACACGACTGAAAAATGGCGCAACCCCGAAGTCCCTGTTTGCCGATATCAATGCGCTCGAAGCTCCGACATACGACCCTGGTTCTTTCGGCATCACACGATTCACCTGCACCTGCACACAGGGGGTCGCCACGCCGCATGTGCAACCGGGCGATGACGAGGTGTCCGTCGGCAATGCGCACGACGGGAGAAAGAGTTTCAACTACGTGCTGGCTCACGATATCCAGATACCGAACGGGCAGGACAACTGGCGCTGGTGCCGGAAGTGTCAGGCGTTGTTTTTTGGCGGACACGCCGAAGGCGTCTGTCCCAAAGGCGGAGCGCACGATCGGGGCCCCAGCTATAATTATGTGCTAGCGCACGACACACAGATTCCAAACGGACAGGACAATTGGCGCTGGTGTCGGAAATGCGAATCGCTTTTTTACGCCGCCAATGGCGCGGGGGCCTGCCCGGCCGGGGGAAATCATGACCAGACCGGCAGTTTCAATTATGTGCTGACTCATGATACGCAGATCCAGAACGGTCAGGACAACTGGCGCTGGTGTCGAAAGTGTCAGGGGCTGTTTTACGGAGGATATGACGGCGGACTCTGCCCGGCATCAATGGCTCCCTGACAGAGGCCGACAGACGCACATTTAGCTTCTACCACAGCACATCCCGCACCGAGATTTCTCCCACCACACGGGTGATTCCTGGATCGGTGATGGCGGCCAGGAACCACGCCTCACCGCCGCCCCCCAGGTCCGGCCAGGAAACCGGTTCGATGATCCGTCGGGTATAGACGCCGCGGGGGATGCTCATCGAGTAGGAATCGATCCCGGAATGTCCGGGCGTCCAGCTCGGCGCAAAGAAGAGGATTCCGCCCACATCCAGAATCACGAAAATACGATGATTCTCGAGAACATCCGGGCGGGCGTTGGTGATTTCCAGATCGAGATAAAATGCATCGCCCGGCAGGATCGGGTTTTGAGGTGCAATCAGGCGGACACCCGTTGTGTCGCAGCACGGAGTCGGCGTGGCGATCCGGTGCAGTCTGATTTCGATGGAGTCAAATGACGGAGAAGCGGGTTGCCGTTCAACATGCGGCTCATAGCCTTCTTTTGTCACGGTGATATCCACGTAATTCAGGCTGTAGTAGATGATAAAGAGTCTGCACATACTATCTGATCCGGTCATGCAGTCTCCGTATGCTCCGACCCATCCGTTGATGTCCATATGGACGTTTGCGCCGCTGACCCAATTGTAACCGGGTGTTGAAGCATCAAAAACGGTGACGTCGCGTACCCATGTTCCCGTAGCGACCGGCGGCTGAGTACGGGTCGGGGTGGGGGATGGGGTGGGGGATTCTGCGGGAATTTCGGTCGGAATCATCTCGACCCGGATCGAATCTTCCTGTGGCAGAACGGGAAAGCGAGCCAGCCAGGGATGATATCCGTCCCGGCTGACCGACAGGTCCACCCATTGCGCCTGATAGTAAAATGCGGTCACGGTGCATGTGCCGTCGGGTCCGGTCGTGCAGGATCCCGGTGCCGCCCAGGGATCGTCGATCGGGAGAGCCTGTGCGGAGGCCTGGTCGATTGGTTCGGGGGTAGCGGATGTGACATCCATGACATCGAGAGTGCGGTGCCAGCGGCCGGTGGGACAGGGAGGGGGTGTTCCTTCCGGAGTGGGGGTGGGAGATGGAGCGCCGGCGAAGGCGGGTATAGACAGCGCACCGAGCAGCAGAATGACAAGTGGTTTGAGTTTATTGTGATGCACGATCATAAAAGCCTCCCGGAAAGAGTGTCCGAGATTGGTGATTGCATCACGAATGCCAAGGTTCGGGATGACAGCGTTCACGGTCGATTGCGCGGTGCGGGAGTTTTCTGTGCGGGTTCCGATCCGGCGAGTATTACATTTTTCGTAAGTGACGGAGTAATCATGGGGATTGCTGGCTCGGGAGGAGATGCGAATGGCATTCGGATCGAGCTGTTTGAAAGATACAGGGGAGTTTGTGATTGCACCGATTACAAAATGGCTATATAGTTATGAAAGGTAAGTTTCGGAAATGTTCATATGTAATGGAATCGTGCGAGCGGATTAAGCGATCAGGGAAAATTTGGGTTGAATCGTAATGAACACCGTTGATTTTGTTGCTGGATTGACCAGTTTTTGATGTATCGGAGAATCAGTTGAGCGAACACACAAAATCTGAACCGATCTCTCTGCGGATTCATCCGGTTTTAAACGAGAAACGGTTCCGATATCACCGCCTTGCGTGACATGCTGCTTCCCATACTCATCTCCGGGGAAGCCTGGATCAAGAATGCCGAGACGTTCATCGTGGAGGATGCCTCATGAGTACAAACCAGCCGTATTCGATCAAGATCTTCCTTCCGGGTGGTGACCCCGATGGCCTGAGGATCATCGAGAAGTCGGGGTGGAGCGGCAGTGGACTGGTGGTTCCCCGCTCGCTATTCGCGGAAGCCAAGCAGCGGAAGGAACTGGGCCGCACGGGTGTCTATGTGCTCGTTGGGCCGCCCGAGGAATCAGGATTACCACGCATCTATGTCGGTGAGGGCGACCCTATCCGCCCCCGGCTCGAGAGTCATGCAGGAAAGAAGGATTTCTGGACCAGCTGCATTGCGTTCTCCAGCAAGGACGAGAACCTCAACAAGGCCCACGTTCAATACCTGGAGGCCCGGCTCATTACTCTGGCAAAGAAGGCGAAGCGCTGCACGCTCGAAAACAGCAACGAACCCCAGATGCCATCCCTGTCCGAGGCCGATGCAGCCGACGCTGAGGGATTCCTCAAGGAGATGATGCTGTGCTTCCCACTGCTGGGAGTGCCGGTCTTCACCGCAGCAACGGCGGTGCCCAAAGCTGGCATTGAACTCGTTCTGAAGGCGAAGGGAATTCAAGCGTGTGGTATGGAGACGTCACAAGGGTTTCTTGTTCGGGGTGGTAGTGTCGCCGCGCAGCCCGAGGTACCCTCCTGCCCTGAGTACCTGCGGGAAATCCGCACCGCGCTGCTCGCAAACGGTGTATTGCAGCTATCCGAGAAGGGCTATTTGTTCACTCAGGACTACCTGTTTTCTTCGCCCTCGAATGCGGCAGGTACCGTTCTGGCGCGTTCTGCAAATGGTCTTGTCGAGTGGAAGACGAAGAACGGTAAGACCCTGAAAGCCCTTCGGAGTGATAGGGAATCGAGTTGATCTGCTTCACCTTTTGCTTATGGAGGATCAGAGGTGAGGGACAGGAAACTTGGAAGGCTGGAACCTCTCTCTTCGGGAGGTGTGGCAGAACGAATCGGCAGACTTCACACCATGGCTAGCTGGCGAGAAAAACCTGCGACTGCTGGGCGACACCCTTGGGATCGAATTACAGCTCGAATCCCTGGAAAAGGAAGTCAGATCCTACCGAGCAGACATCGTCTGCAAGGACACTGCCGACGAGAGCTGGGTGCTGATTGAGAATCAACTGACCGCTACTAACCACAACCATCTCGGGCAGATTCTGGCCTACGCGGCCGGTCTGGACGCCGTGACCATCATCTGGATCGCTGAGCGCTTCACAGACGAGCACCGTGCCGCTATGGACTGGCTGAACGAGATCTCCTCCGAGAATGTCCGGTTCTTCGGCATCGAGGTCGAGGTCTGGAAAATCGGTGATTCTGATCTTGCGCCCAAGTTCAACATCGTAGCCCGTCCGAACGACTGCACGAAAGGTGGCTGGGCTATGACGCGAATCCAAGAATCGGGATTGACAGATGCCAGGAAGCTGCAGCTCGAATTTTGGAGAGGCTTCCGAGAATACGTGTTGGAAAACTCAAAAACGATCAACCCGACGAAACCACTTCCTCAGAATTGGATGATCATATCCATCGGGCGCTCCGGGTTCAAAATGACAGCGATTGCCTCTCTGTGCAATTCAGAGACGGGTGATTTTGGAAAGCACGAATTTCGCGCGCAGCTCGAAATCCGCGATAAGAAGTATGCAAAGCAATACTACGAAGCGTTTGAACAGATGAAGGATCAGATCGAAGCAGAGTTTGGAGAACCACGTATCTGGTACAATTCTGAAAATGCTAACATGTGCAGGATTTTTACACTCAGAACGGTGAAAAATCTGAATGAGGGAAATCGAGATGAAATGTATCAGTGGATTCTCAATAATCTGGAAAAGCTCCACAGTGTCTTTGCTGAACGCATACAAAACCTGACTATTCAAAAGAAATGACGATTCTTCATGTTTGCTTTCACCAAAGTCTCGTTACCAGCACCAACTGAACTCGAGGTCTATTTTCCTGGAACAGACTCTCTCTATACCGCCCACGAGTGCTCGGAAATTCAAGTCAAGTATTGAGCGCTTTTTCTGGAAACAGCTTCACACTCGACTTTCCATGTTTGAATTTGCCAGTAATGCCCTTGAAGAAAGGGGTACATCTTAAAATCCTCAATCTTTGAATTTGCTGTTTTCATTTTCATGATGTAAAGTAAAGCTAATGATTCTGTAGCAAATCAATTAAGCAGATGTGGTTCGACATTGAACAGATTTAAACTCATCCGCACCTAGTAGGAGTTTTCAAGCATTACAGGGAGGAAGACAAATGAACCTGATCAACTTATCAATCTACACCTCAGCATCTGGACTTTCATTGTTAATACCGGGGATCGTTATACTATACTGGTATCGAGCTTTGTCCTTGAGGAAGAAGGAAATGCATGCATTTCTCCAAGCCTATGGTTTGACAAAATTTATCGCAGAAACCACCTCGAAAGAAAATGAAAAATGTGGCGATGATGGCACTGATCCTATTAGTGCTTTTTTCGGAAATCGCTTTTCTGCTGTTGATTATGTATGGCCGTGTTTGTTCTTCTTGTTTGTTGTGTCTATAGGTACATTTGGGACAGCTTACTGCCTAGCCGCTTTAAAATGTGATAATACAAAATTATTGCTTTATGCTCCTCCGATTTTCACTTCGTTCTTTGGTGCCTATATATTTTGCTTACTTGAGGTGGTATACAGATATACTCGTTCTGATTTACTACCTTCAACAGTACTAAAATTAACTTCTTATCTTATCGTTGGATCAGTTTTAGGGATTGTACTTACTCCAGTCTTTAATGAGAAACTCTGGCCGACAATGACTACAGCAGTCGGACTAAGTGTGCCGTTAGCTCTGGATAGTTTAAAACAAAGGTTAGCACAAACTCTGGGCGTTCGATTACCTGCTGAGCAAGAAAGCGATCTTAAACTGCTATTTCCAAGTAATTCTAAGTTGATCTCTCGGTTATCTGAGGAAGGTGTCGAATCACTAGCTGACTTAGCAAAATCAGATCCACTAAGATTGTATTTAGTTTTACCTTACGAGCTCAATGTAATTCTAAGCTGGGTTGATCGAGCGAATCTAGCAATTTACTTTCCGAACAAAATAGCCACACTCAGAGAAAGTTTTCAAATTATTGGAATTGTTGATTTGGCCTCAATAACTCAGATGTTTGGAGCAAGTGAAAACAATAAAGATATATTTCCAAGTACAAGTTTAAATGAACTGATTGCTCAGATTGCAATTGCTCTTGAAATCTCAACTGAGGCTTTGTTAAATTGTCTCGATACTTTTTACACAGATCCTCAGGTCGATCGAATTTGGAGAATGTACGGAGCACTCTACAATAAGCCTAAGAAAAGCAAAGAATGATTTTAATGTAATACCTTATCGAGAAGATGGGCACACAAGCAAGAGTATCTATGATAACAGCAAGCAACTGGCAGTACGTTCGGCCACTAAAAACGACCAATTACCGTGGGTTTTCATGTGTGACTTCGATTCTCTCTCGGTTCTTAAAAACTGAAAAGTCGAGTTGACAGTTGAGATTCGGATTTCTTGATCAGGGTGACAAAATCGACCAAGTCGCGATCTGAAACCGGCATCCGCAGGAACCCGTCGAGTCGGATCCCGGCGTGTCGGATTCGCCCAAGCGTGAGCGGTCCACCGATCGCAATGAGACCGATCTCCCGATTCCGGTGCATCAACCCGCTCAGCCTGGTGTAATCCGGGTCGGAGAACAACGAGAGGTCCGCCACGACACAGGCTGAATCGATCTCGGCCAGGATCCGTAGTAGATCGCACTTCTGGTGGACGCAGAACAGCATCGGCCACTTCGCATAGAGCGTCTTCATTAGCATCTGCGCGAGATCCGTATTTTCGCTGAAAGTAATGATGTTCATCGGGATTCCCCTTTTGAACGTCAAGTTTTGAGATAATTCAACCGGAAAAGATAAAGAATAGCAAGTTGAAAAGCAAGTGTGCTAATCCAGAAGATGAATAAAATTCACAAAACATAATTGTTTATAATCAATATCGATTTAGATCGCGTGCTATTCAATTGAATTAAGAAACATCGCTAATGCCTGTAGTAGCTGTGCAAAACGGTGTGCATAAAGATCGCCCTGAGATGGTGCAAGCCAAGAACTGTTTATCTCTAGTTGAATGGTTGGTATTCCATGTGCACTCCCAAATTTCGTAATTGTCTGATTCTGAGAAGCGCTAAAATAGTTATAGGAAATGTTGATAATCCCTGCAGATTTCAGATCTTCAATCAGTCTTATCACAATGGGTTCTTTTCCTAAAATCGAGTTGCCGTTCATTGTGCCAATATCTACATCATAAGGGCGGTACGGATGGCTACCGTGGATATCAAGGATTAACAGGGGTCGATGCATATCGATTAATTGTCCTAATGCTGTTTTAAATGAGCAATTATCATAGAAATTTGGATCAATTGGGCATGCAAACTGCGTATAGATCGCACTTGCTTCGGTGAGAGTACTTAGTAACCGAGCAAGCGCAGCAGTTCCTCCTCCATCAGAAAATCGATATTCTCCCTCTCTAAATGGTTTTGTTGCGTGAGGTGCTGTAATAATAAAAGGTTTCTTTCCTTCAATCACAACAAAACAGTCGGCGTCTTCAGGAGGAGAAATTCCGCTTTGTGCATTGATTAATGATTCAATATCTTTAGCATTATTGATCATTTCAACTTTTACGAAGGCTTTTGGGGGGAAATTGAAATGTTTTACTGAGCATCCAGAGATAACTGTTAGAAAAGTAACAAACATATATTTTGCTATCATCTAAGCCTCTTTACTATCAATCTATTTCTAGGGCATAAAAGTTTTGCATGTCCAACAGAAAGCCAATAACTAATTTCAGTGTATTCCATCATTGAATTCTGAATCTTAAACACAAGGGGCGCACTACAGGTGAATTCTCTATGGCCAATTCTCTAAAAATGAAGCCACTTTATCGACAGAATCAGTGAATAAAATATTTTCCTTAAATTCTTCTTTTGTAAAGAGCTTTGCTAGAATTTTGCCAACTGGATAATCGCTTATCCAACACTTTTTTCCGAAAAATATCATCGGGCTGAAAAATTCAAAGGATTTGTATTTATTCTGCGCTGCATCTTGGAAAATCTCTTGAAGAGTACCAGCTGATCCAGGGGCGAAAACGACTCCTTGTTTTGCAAAAGCGACTAAACCGTCTTCCCTGATGCTGTTCTGAAAGTACTTTGCGATGTGTGAAGCAAATGGCGTCGGAGGCTCAAACCCATAATGCCAAGTAGGAATTGCGAGACTCTGCCCTGGCTTCTCGATTGATTCAAGAATGCTAAAAACCGGGCAAAACCACTTATGAATAGCTCTAATCGCATCCTGATTTACATTCCCAATTGGATCGATTTGTTTAAAATCATATTTTTTCGGCCAAGTTTTAACCTCTTCATTACCTATCATTCCAAGGGCATCGTGAACAAAACTATCCGAACAATCCGCAAGTGCTGCACCTAAATGACATGCTTCCATTGCGCCGATTGCTCCTCCACTACACATAATGAATCCAGATCGAGTAAGGCGCCGAGAAAGCGAAACGATGTCGATATATGCCTTTTCATCTCGTGCCATATTGTGGCCACCCATCACACCGATTACTCTTCGATCTGACTTGAACCTGTCGATTGCTTGATTGATTGAATTATCATGTAATGACTGCATCATACTGACATACGGATCTTTTACGTCTCGACTTCCATTTATAACAAAATGCTTGTAGATTTGAAAATCTAAGGTCCTGGTGAATGAACCGGGATCATCTTTGTCAAATTCATTAAGCAGTTCAGAACCGGTGTATAGTGTTTCCCGAATTGGTGAAAACGGTAGTAATCTAAAATTTGACATTTACTTTCTCCCTATGTTTCCCGATTTGGTTCTTGAGTGTTGAACGACTTAAAGTTATCCAATGAAACACGGAACAAATCCTTCTTTCATTCCTGTATCTTCAACTCGATCAGAAGCAGAAGAAAAAAACTGTGCCTACTGAATCCATCAAAATAAATATAGAGAATTTTAAGGACAAAGTCAAGAGTGTTCAATAATCCCCCGGGCTGACCTTTTGCCCCTTCCGGAGAACGCGATCGCTCTCGATTATGACGGCTGGTACTGCTTTAAACTGGTGTCTACGATCACCGGAATCGGTGGCTCTTAGTCTTCGGAATCTGAAAACAACAGAACGCGGATAGAAGAAAAGAGGCAAACGGATTGGGAAGTCCAAGAACTGGACTTCCCAAAAAATCATAGCTTTTGCTGGTAAGTATTACATAGGGTTCGAAGGGTTGTCACAAGGATACCCGTATGCCTCAGTACACCACCAAGACATCGGAAAAATTATGATTTGTTGCCACGTAAATACGTACCCCATGATACAGCATCCCCAACAGTACTCATTACTGCATTTCCCATTGGTATTAGTTAATGCTTGTTGGATAGAAACTTCTTTGGAAGTATTGCAAAACCTCTTGCCACCCACTAAGTAAGGCAAAGGAATGCAATCATCAACGCCTCCTTCTCCTCTCTGGATCTTTGGGTTCTCCATGAGACTACCTTGATCGTCCATTTTGGCGAACATCTGCATCGCAGCTGACATGAGATACTTTTCAGTTCGTCGATCAGCTGACATTGCTTGATAATCTCGGGAAGGTTCGATCTGGCTTGGCTTATCTACAATGATTGTGCTCTCGTTGCCTTGATCATCGCTCATTCGGATCGTTCCTTCCTCATGATTGTACTCGAGGTAGGTGACTCTATGATTCCATTCGACGTAATATCTCTGAGTGGTTTCAAGGATTCCGCTGTAATGTACCTCTCCCAACTTTTCCTTGTTTTTACTCAGCATAAGAAAGCTGAAGGAATTCTCATCAGACATGTAGTCTGTATAATGAATCCCGAGAGATAACAAACCTGGGTCCTGTACCGGAATCTCTTGCGCGGAAGTCCAATCAGGCACAAAGCACAAGAACGACATCAGGATGCACGCACCTATAAACTGCTTCACAATCACGTTCTCCTATTTGTGTTGAATCGCACCGGTTAAGTCGTTTTTCTCTTTTTATTGACTCTCGAAACCTCCTTTCTGTGTCAATAAGGCAACGATCGCTTAATCAACAATTTAAATTCCATACTAGAAGATATATAAGCTCTGATCTTTCGATTGTCAAGCAATAATTTATCTAATCACAGGAATTATCGATAAATCTCAAGCGAGAGATATTCAATTCTTTTATGTATTCAATGTGTTACAGAAGGGGCTTGTTTTGCTAATACTCTCCCGGACTGACCTTCTGCCCCTTCCGGAGAACGCGGTCGCTCTCGATAATGATCGCTGGCACCGCTCCGTCTTGGATCTTCACGTTGATCCGTTTCAGTGCCAAATCAGCTGCCTGAAATGTCTTGTGCCCGGAGATGACGATCCCGGACTTGTCTCGCTGTGATTTGTTGATCAGGTAAAAGCGCCTCATGCAACCCTCCTCGGTTGGTGGACCTGAGAGGGTTATATTTACTTAATTAAGTAGTGTCAAGCAGAACGCTTTTGGCGTCTTGGGATTTTAAAGTTCTCGGTCCTGAGTCGCTCGACGATCTTGGACAGCTCTGCTTTGGATAACGTCTCGTCAAGAATGTTGATCAGATTCAACATCGCAATACCTGCGCCACGAGATGGAGCGCTTCCTCCCGCAATCATGTTCTCGATCGAGTGCGGTGTGACTCTCATAATCTCCGCCATGACTGCTGTCCCGCCAAACTTCCTCACGAGCTTCTTGATTTCTTCCGGTGTCCAGTCCATGGGGAAGACTATCGCACCGGCCAGCCCGCGGCGTCAATCGGAAATATTGTGTATCCGGTAGAGCAGCTTGAGGATGATCTTGGTCTGCAGCCCGGGTTTTTTGAACGAGAACAGGTTCCGGGCAGTGGCATCAGAGACTCCGAGTTCCTTGGCGAGAGCCGCTGCCGCCCCGTGTGGAACACGCGCGCCTGGCTTGTAGTGCAGTTCTTTGCCGAGCAGCTTGAACGCCAGCTTCCTGATCTTCTCGGTTTCCGGTGAGTGCTGTTGTCCCATGTGCGTCTTCCTTCTCCACGACGAAAACCGGGCTCGCGCCCGGCGTCGGTTTAGTGTTTATCACCACTTCAAGAGGTTGAGCAAGTCGTTGACAATCTGGTTGATCTGCGGGTTCTGATCCATCTCTGCCAGTCTCTGTCCAGCCACGCGGATCGCCTTTGCGGTGTATTGGATCGTGGCTTCTTCCATCTGCGTCCAGAGTGCGCTCGGGATCTCGTCCCTTACGATCGCGTCGAGCCATTGCGCTGTGTTGTGCGCGCTCTCAAGTTGACCCTTGTTTATGTATTCTCTTAACCTGGCGAAGATCCTCGCGATCCTCTTCGCTGAGGTCTGGCGCATCCGTCCAGTCTCTTGTCTCTGTTTTCGTTGTCTGCTTCATCCTTGTTCTCCTTGTTGTTGTGGGCTTCGTTGCCCTACACCCATAAATATAATTACACAGAGACATATAAGCAAGTTAAATAATTGAAAAATAACGCTTTTATGTGAGACTCCTCATGCACTGACGGAGAAAAACCAGGCCATTTCGGAACCTGGTCGATCGAGCAGATCCAAGCCTATTGTTCGAGTTGCTTGAGTTCCGCCTCGATGTCGCTGACCTCGAATCCGGTCAGTTGGCTGAGGATATTCTTCAGTCCTTCCTTTGCGCTTCCAATGTCGCCAGCGTATCCCCAGTTTTTCGGATCTTCTTTCGCGTGTTCCTCGTGCCAATCAAGTTCGTCTTCCAGCCATCCCATCAGTGCGGCGATTTGTCTGCGGTTCTGCTGATATTTCTCAGCTGCTGTTAATCCTGCGATCCTGCTCTTCGTTGTGAATGTTCTCTTTTTCGTTTCCTTTCCGGCATCCCTGCCTGTTGTCTTATATATAATCCCGTGGTGTTATTTAATCAAGCTAAATGATTGAAAATAAACAACTAGCCTCGCATATTTAAAACCCCGCGAGGTGGATTCGCGGGGAGCTGTCGGAAAAGAAGATCTGCCAGTTTTTCTTGCGTGTTACTAGCTTGGCAGGGAAGATGATGCGGGAGAGGAATCGATGATTTTCTTGCAAATCAAGTGAAAGTATGATGAGAAAGAGTAGATGGTAAGGATACTGTCGAATCACATTGTTGGTCGGTAGGAGGGCGCATTTGCGTGACGTATGGTGAATAAAAAGGCTACAAGGAAGAGAGGGAAAGTCGTCGAAGGAGCTAATCACCCGCGAGCAGGGCGAGCTGCCGAACCCGGCATGCGCGACATCGGGCTTGAGGAGTTTGTACGGCGCTTGCGCGCAGATACCAACGCTGAGAAGCGCTTCGCTCTATTTCTAGGCGCGGGCTGTTCCGTAACCTCAGGTATTCCCCATGCTGGAGGACTCGTTCGGGATCGGTGGCTTCCACGTCTTCGTGACTTCCAATCGCCAAATCGCTCAGACCTGACGGCTTGGGCTAAGGAGGTGATTCCGGATTATGACCCAGAGAATCCAGCGCATTCATATGGAGCACTCATCGATCTTCTGTTCCTGACACCTGAGGATCGGCAGCGAGAGATAGAGGACCTCTGTGATGGGCGAACACCGTCGTTCGGTTATGCGGTGCTCGCTCAACTCATCGCTCAACCCGCAGGGCGCTTTAACGTGGTTCTAACGACGAACTTCGATGACCTAGTCGCTGATGCCCTATATCTCTATACGGAGGCTAGGCCTCTCGTCATCTACCATGAATCTCTTGCCGTGTTCATTCGCCCAACACGCACGCGACCATTGGTTGTCAAGCTTCATGGTGATCATCGGTTATCGCCGAGGAACACGGTCCTCGAAACCGAGACCCTCGAGAGGGAAATCCAGAGACATGCAGCAATGGTACTTCACGACCGCGGGGTGATCTTCATTGGATATGGTGGGAATGACGTCGGAATCCAGAAGCTGCTGAACGAACTCCCGCCTGAGGCTCTCCCGTTTGGAGCGTACTGGGTCCATCCGCATGAACCCCAAAACGAAGTGCGGGATTGGCTCTCAAGTCGCCAAGGGGTATGGGTGCGAAGCGGGTGGTTCGATGAAGTAATGCTCTTGATCCGTAATGAGTTTTCCCTCCCTCACCCAAGTGGAGAACGCTTCACCCGCATATTCCAAAACTACCACAAGAAGTTCCAAGAACTGTCCAACTCGATTCAAGATAGGCCAATAAACGAGGCAGGCGTTGAAGCCCTCAAGAAGGCGGTTAGCGATACAGAAGCCCTCTTCCCAGACTTCTGGAAGGCAATGAGTGAAGCGAGACGGGCACGGCGTCAGGATATAAATCGAGCAGAAGAGGTCTATCGGCAAGGGCTCGATCAATTCCCAAACGAAGCGCTCCTCCTCGTCGACTACGCGGACTTCCTCAGTGACATTCGGAAGGACTACGATGCCGCCGAGGCGATGTACAAGCGGGCACTGGAAGCCAACCCCAAGAATGCCGACATCCTCGGCAACTACGCGATCTTCCTCAACAACGACCGGAAGGACTACGATGCCGCCGAGGCGATGTACAAGCGGGCACTGGAAGCCGACCCCAAGCATGTCCATAGCCTCGGCAGCTACGCCCTCTTCCTTAAGAACAACCGGAAGGACTACGATGCTGCCGAGGCGATGTACAAGCGGGCACTGGAAGCCGACCCCAAGAATGCCCATAGCCTTGGCAACTACGCGGTCTTCCTTCATAACAACCGGAAGGACTACGATGCCGCCGAGGTGATGTTCAAGCGGGCACTGGAAGCCGACCCCAAGCATGTCCATAGCCTCTGCAACTACGCGAACTTCCTTAAGAACAACCGGAAGGACTACGATGCCGCCGAGGCGATGTACAAGCGGGCACTGGAAGCCGACCCCAAGCATGTCCATAGCCTCGGCAGCTACGCGAACTTCCTTAAGAACAACCGGAAGGACTACGATGCCGCCGAGGCGATGTACAAGCGGGCACTGGAAGCCGACCCCAAGCATGCCGGCATCCTCAACGACTACGCGAACTTCCTTAAGAACGATCGGAAGGACTACGATGCCGCCGAGGCGATGTACAAGCGGGCACTGGAAGCCGACCCCAAGTATGCCGACATCCTCTGCAACTACGCGGACTTCCTCAGTGACATTCGGAAGGACTACGATGCCGCCGAGGCGATGTACAAGCGGGCACTGGAAGCCAACCCCAAGAATGCCGACATCCTCGGCAACTACGCGATCTTCCTTAACAACGACCGGAAGGACTACGATGCCGCCGAGGTGATGTACAAGCGGGCACTGGAAGCCGACCCCAAGCATGTCAACAACTGCGCCAATCTTGCGGGCTTTTTACTGGCTAACGGAATGCCTGATGGGTTGGTGGTTCTTGATAGTGCGTTCCAGTTGCTCCACCAGACCGAGTTGCCGCAGGCCGAACTCGAATGCGACTTCTATAGGTTCGCGCATGGATCTTTGTCTGATCGTAAGGCGGCCCTGCGGAACATACGACAGCTGCTTGAGCAGGACATACGTTCACCAGGTTGGGATCTGTCGCGCAATATTGACCGTGCTCTGCGGGACGGGCATTCTGAGGGGACGTGGCTCTCGAAGCTGGCAGACGTAATCAACGGTGATGCACAACTGGGCCTACTGAGTGACTGGCCAGCTTGGCAAAACATTGCCGTCCAACAACAGGATGGAGCGGATGGCGCTGTGCGCCGTCGCTAGTGCTGCGCGTTATACGTAATGAGAGTTGACACAGCACAAGGAATGTAATCTGGAACTGAACCGATCTGTGAATTGAAAGCAGACAGCATCGGATTGCAGTGTGATCTAAAATGAATCTCGGGCTTAGCGCTTTTTCAGTTGCGATTGACTCTGCTAAAAAGAAAACAGAAGATAGAAACGGAAACGATTTCGGATAAGCAAGCTTTTAATGGAGGGATTTATGGCAAATTCAGGATTCGTTGGTTTCTTTGATATCCTTGGTTATCAGAACATCATCAGAAACAACGATATCAACAAGGTCAGTGAACTGATTTCTGATATTCTTATCAAGACACCAGAACTCGTTCACGAGAGTGTCGTAAAGGAGTATCCTCCTAACATAAAAAACCAGCTGTCCAAATTGATA
>Ga0302253_1001284_pt1 | contig 15709 bp, 12 predicted proteins | sample AAG_RA_Trp_MG_FD_193537 | JGI IMG/M metagenome (GOLD analysis project Ga0302253, IMG submission 193537) | Enriched activated sludge microbial communities from anaerobic digester in WTTP, New Holstein, Wisconsin, United States - AAG_RA_Trp | ecosystem: Engineered > Bioreactor > Anaerobic >...
CGAGATTGGCTTTCGGGTCGTTCGGCATTGCTTTAACGGCTTTTTCGAGAGCCTCTCCAGCTTCAGGCAGTTTTTTCATCTGAAGCAGAACGCTGCCATAGTAATACTGATAAGTTCCGTTTTCCGGTTTCGCCTTGGCTGCCAGCTCAAAATGAGTCAGCGCTTTCTCCGTTTTCTTCTGCAATTGCAGGACAGTGCCCATTAAAAACTGCGATTTGTCATCTTCCGGGTGGTGTTCTAGGACCACCGCCAAACGCTCGGAAGCTTTTTCGACCTGCTTGGTCTTGATGTAACACTGGGCCAACAGATTTCCGCCCTTGGGATCTTTAGGATACTTATTGCAATGCTCTTCCAGAAGCGGAATCGCCTCCGCATGTTTGCCGGCTGTTGCGAGTTTATAGGCCTCTTCGTAGTTGTCCTGTGCGAGCGTACTGTCGCTTACAGCGAAAACCGCCACACATGTCATCAGTAGGGCTATCATCAGTTTTGCATTCATACATCATGCTCTCCATCGAAGTTGTTAGGTTTCTGCTTGCTCATGATCCATCCAATCCTAAGTCATGCTTGACTGTACCGAATCACATAATAACATACAACTGCTTTCGGTAATCGGCAGCAAAGATGTGAGGTGTCGTATGATCCGCAGCATGACAGGAACCGGAGAGTTCGGCCTACAGGAAAGAGGTGTCGAGCTGAATGTCTTCATCCGGAGCGTGAACCAGAAGACGATTCAGGTCCAGATACGGATGCCTCGGATTCTGCAGTGTTTTGAATCGCTGATCCGACAGGAAATTCTGTCCGATGTGAGTCGGGGAAAGATTGATGTTTCGATCGACGTGATGTCCCTGCCGCTCGACTTCTTTCGTGTCTCGTGCAACAAAGGACTCACCTCCCAGATCCTCGACATCGCCCGACAGATGTCCACCGAGTATGACATTCCGATGGGATTAACGGCGGAATCGCTCCTAAAAATCCCGGAACTCATGACTCACCTGCCGGATAATCAGGCATTGAACGGACTCTGGCCGTTGCTGCAAAAAACCATTCGGTGCGCGGTGAGTGCTCTGGTCAAAGCCCGGGAGACGGAGGGCGAGATTCTTCGGAGGGATCTTATTCCGCGCCTGGAGCAACTCGATACTCTGATTCACCGGATTGATGGTCTGGCCCAACAACAAAAAAAGCTGATTGCCGATCGAATACGCACGTTCATTCGGAACGAACTCCAGGGAGAGACAGTCGATTCCGGACGCCTGGATCAGGAAATTGCCATTCAGGCCATGCGAGCGGACATCACAGAGGAAATCGTGCGGTTCAAGTCCCATCTGATTCGTATGAAAAGTTTAATGGCATCAGTCGGGCCCGCTGGACGAACCGCAGATATCGTCCTTCAGGAACTCAATCGCGAAATCAACACCATCGGCTCAAAAAGCATCTCACGGGAGATCTCCGAAGCAGTCGTGGACGCCAAAGTCGAGATCGACCGGATTCGCGAGCAGGTGCAGAATGTCGAATAGTGAGCGATTTCCTGGAATGCTCAATATCGGTTATGGCAACCATCTCGCTCGCGAGCGTATTGTAGCGGTCTTGAATCCGGATTCCGCTCCGATGCGGCGATTCAGGGAGTTGGCGAAGAGTCGCGATCAGTTGATCGATGCTACGCAGGGCCGGAAAACACGCTCGATGGTGCTTTTGGATACGGGTCTTGTGATGCTGTCGGGGCTGCATCCCGAAACCATCGTGCAACGATTGACCGACCCCATCTCAGAAAAGAACCGATCATCATGAAACAAAAGGGTTTGAGTGTCATTCTCTCTTCCCCGAGCGGGGGCGGCAAAACCACCCTCATCCACACCTTGCTCGAACATTTCAAAAACCTCCGCCATTCGATCTCATACACCACTCGCCCCCCGCGGAACGAAGCGTCTGATCTGGATCACTACCATTTTATATCCGAACCAGATTTTCTCAGGATGCAATCCCAACAGGAGTTTCTCGAAAACGCAGTTGTTCACGGATATCATTACGGGACCCGTCGCAGTGATCTCGAAGATCTTCTCAACCAGGGCTTCGACGTCATTCTCGATATCGATACCCAGGGCGCTGCCCAGATGCGCTCGGTGCTGAAGGACGCCATTTTCATTTTTATCATGCCTCCCAGTCTCGATATCCTCGAAACCCGGCTCCGTGCCCGAAATTCGGAATCCAGCCAAGCACTCGAGACACGACTCCAGAATGCTCGAAGGGAAATGCAGCAGTATCAGCTTTTCGATTACATCGTCGTCAATGACGATCTGCTCTCGGCCGTCGAGCGCGTCCGATCCATCATGATCGCGGAGCATTGCCGAGTTCGAAATTTTCAGATAGAGATATCAGCGGGTATTGGTGAAAGAGAGGAAATCGACCATGAACTTGAAAGCCGTTGAAACATTTCTAAATACATTGGACAGTCGGTACCGGGGTGTGTTGGTGGTTGCCAAACGTGCAAAACAACTCCAGAAGGGACTTCGAACGCTCTTCGAAGGAAAATCGGTCAAGGTCACAACCCTGGCACTCGAAGACTTCGTCAGCGGGAAGATCGTCGTCGACCTCAATGCCGACCCGGAATCTGAACTTCCCCCGGAACCCGAAGAGGAATTGATTCCGGTCGCTTTCGCCCGGGAATCGTTGGATTTTCCGGAAGTCATCGCGGATCCGCCGGAAGAAGATGATGATGAGGGGGACGACACGGACGCTGAAGATCCAGTCGAAGAGGATTGATTGCATACATCGATAGAGGTTTCGATATGCCGGATTACCGCTCGGATTCCCCAACACTCGATGGCCAGACCCTTGTTTTGATCGTCTCAGGGGGAATCGCGGCATATAAAAGTTGCGATATTGTCCGGTTACTGCGTAAAAGAAAGGCTCAAGTGCAGGTCGTCATGACTGCACATGCGGAAGAGTTCATCGGTCCCATTACATTTCAAGCTCTGACCGGGTTGCCGGTCATTCGAGGCATGTTCGATCTGCATACGGACGCTGCCATTGCACACACCGCACTCGCGGATAAAGCATCCGGAGTGCTGATTGCACCCGCATCGGCCAACATTATCGGGAAATTTGCACACGGCATCGCAGATGATTTTGCAACCACCTTTCTGTTGGCATCCCCCGCACCTGTTCTGATTGCACCGGCCATGAATCCGCGCATGTATGGTCATGCCGCTGTGCACGATAATATCGCGCTCTTGCAGCACCGCGGAGTTCATGTGATCGGTCCTTCCGAAGGTGAGGTCGCGTGCGGTCACTCGGGAAAAGGCAGAATGGAGAATCCGGACGTCATCGTTGACACGGCTGCCGTCGTTTTTTCCCGCAGAAAAGATCTGAACGGAAAAACCGTTCTGATCACGGCAGGACCAACCCGGGAAGCACTCGATCCGGTCCGGTTCCTCTCGAACCGATCCTCCGGTCTCATGGGATACGCTCTGGCTGCCGCCGCAGTCGAACGCGGGGCCAGGGTCATGCTTGTGTCGGGTCCTTCATCCTGCATTGCGCATCCATCCGTTGAGCTGACTCGTGTGGAATCCGCCTCTGACATGTTCAATGAAGTATCGGTCCGTTTCGACCATTCCGATGTTCTTATCATGGCTGCCGCCGTCGCCGATTGGTCCCCTTCAATCCGGCATGATCGTAAAATCAAGAAATCTGCCGCACCCGAACCGGTCGTCAATCTGATACGGACTCCGGATATACTCTCGGAAATCTCCAAACGCCGTAAACATCAGATCATTGTCGGATTTGCTGCAGAGAGTGGCGATCCTGAACCGGAAGCGCATCGAAAATTGATCTCGAAGAATCTTGATCTGATCGTCGCAAATGATATTGCTCGACACGATGCTGGATTCGAAGTGACCACGAACACCGGATTTATTCTGTCGAAATCTGGAGATCGGTGGGATCTGCCCCTGATGTCCAAGCGACACTTCGCGGATCATGTTATCGACCAGATTCAATCAATCGGTTTCCCGCAATAACAATGTGGTGATGCGGCAGAGCATCCCGATGAGGGCGTCTGCTCCGAGGTTCTCTTCCGGAGCATGTTTAAACAGCAGGATGACATGCCCTATCGCCTTGGCATCCGCCAGAATCGGGGTAACCCAGATCACCTGATATCCCTGCTCCCAGATGTTCCTTCCTTCAGTATGTGTCCAGGCATATAGAAAAATCGGATTCTGCGGAGAAGCGTGCTGGACAAGAGTGATCAGAATACGCGGAATACCCGGATCGATCGAATACAGCCCGACAGGAATTAACTCGCTTTTCTCTTCAGAATATAGCGTCACCATTCCGCTTTCCGCACGGCTGTGCCGGATAGCGATCTGCAGGAGTGACTCGAGGATCACCTGCCGCTCTCGTCTGGCGCTTCCATGACGTAAAAACTCGGAAATCAAATCCAATTCGCGCGCGCTCCGGGCAGATTGTATCTGCAATCGGGTCACCCGGTCCGATAATCTGGATATCATGGAGTTGAACGCGACAAAGACATTCTGCACTGCACTGGAACCTTCAATCGGCAAACGCGCCTTTAGATTCCCGAGATTGATCGCATGAATCGTCTGGTCGATCATGCTGAGCGGTCGGTTACTGCCGCGATCGACGAGCACCACCGTAATTAGAATGAAGCAGAAACAACAGAATGCGAGAAAGAAAACCTGTTGAACCGATCGATTGCTCAGACTGAGCAATGGTTCAGACGGTGTGATGGCCACCAGCAGCCAGTCATGCCCCTGAAATCCGTCGTTCGATTTGAATTGAAAATGACGACCTTGAAGCATCAAATTGGTCTCATCGCGTCTCACCATGATCTCGAGGGATGGATAATTGACGAGTGTGGGGAGCGGGATTCGATAATCCTGCAGAACGGGCGGATAGATTAAACCTTCCTGCGTGATGATGTGCGAAATGATATCCGGAGTCGTTTCGGTTGTCAGCACATGCTCGAGTAGTTTGCCGATCCGGATATCGAACCGGATGATCCCAACGGAATCGACGCCGTCATCCGTCCGCAATGGGATGCTCCAAGTCCATATGGACGGAGTCGGAGTCGTCGGGTTGATCGGCGACAGATACACGGCTCCGGGGGGAGCCAGAAGAGTTTCCTGCCACCAAGGCTCACTGAAATACATGAACCGGTCCGGTTTGGATGTCGCTACCCGGACAGTGCCGAACACATCCGTCACCAGAATTGAATCAATAAGCCCGTTCGAATAGGCTTTGACATCTTTTAGGAATCGAGCCTCGAGACTATCGGTGACCGACAGCACATCGGGTGAATCAGCAGAAAGAGTGTGCCATTTTTGGGCGAGGTCGTTGAACGAACTGATGAGATTGTCGTTGGGAGTTCTGATATTGTCCTGATTGATGTTGATCAGAAAACGCCTCAAAGCCAATGAATTAGAGGTGATGAGTGCGCTCCGATAAACCTCGGATAATGGAAGTTCGAGTCGACTCGCGAGATTTTCCAGGTGAGTCGACAGGATTTCATGCTGATATCGATGATTAGCCTTCGATATCTTGATCAGGGCATAAGTCGAGAACATGAGGGTGATGAGTGCGCCCGTGGCGAGAACCAGATAAGAGATCCAGCGTTGTCCCACATGATGCATCTGCGTTTTCATGCTCTTTCCGGATCAACTCGCAGATGATCCCAGGGGAGAGGATCCAAACGTCCGTGACGCGTGAATGCATGCCGTTCGACAATCTCCCGTTCGGAACGGAGAACCTGTCGCCAGTTCTGCTCCCCGGAAGCGATCATGTCGAGAGTGGTAATCAGACGGCGATCTCCACGTGCAATCAATCCTTGAATGAATGCTGATTTCGGGTTGTCCAGTGTGAGTCGGATGTGACGAATTTTGCGCATGGCCGTGACAAGATACGTCATCCGATCGCGATAATCGTGCTCACTTCGCATGACTGCCCGTTCAAACGCTGTGTGCGGTTTGGGAACGAAGCAGGATACCGAAACGCATAACCGTAAGGAGTGCCGGGTTCCTTTCTGAATCGAATGAATCTCATGAAGCACAGATGTACAGAACACTGCAATTTCCTCAATATCCGAAACCGTCTCACCCGGAAGACCGATCATGAAATACATTTTAAGATATGCAATATCTGTGCGAGCGGCAATTCGAGCGGCTTCAAATACCTCTTCATCCGTTACCCGTTTACCCAGCTTCTTCCGCCTCCGCCACGATCCCGCTTCCGGGGCGATCGTCAATGTTCTCGGACCCGTCAACCGTACCAAGTCGATAAAAGTCCCCCCGATCTCGGACGCATGCAGTGAGGAAAACGAAAAGGCGCGTCCGGCTGCACGCAATGAGCTGCAAATGGAATGCAGATCTGGGTGATCTGCCGTGCCGGCTCCCATCAATCCGATTCGCAAATGACCGGGGCCTTGTGACGCTTCCTCGATCACGGATGCTGCCGATCGGTATCGATAACACGAGTATCCGTTCGGGATGATGCAGAAATGACAATGATTCGAACATCCTCGCGACACTTCCACAATATGCAGATCAGAAAACTCGATGTCGGGAGAATGGATCACTCGCGAGCCCGGCCAATCATCCAGATTCCCGATGACCCCCCTGGTCAACCGATCTGGAGCCCCGCTTTCAGGGTACAAACCTGCGAACATGCCCCTTTGATTATAAATTGCGCGATACATCGACGGAACATACACACCCGGAAGGTGGGAAAATCGCCTCAACACATCATCCCGGTTGCGCCTTCCCGACCAGGCTTCGATTGCTGCTCTCGCCAGCAGTCTGCATGTGGCTTCCCCCTCACCCAGCACGACCGCGTCCAAGGCCTGAGCAATCGGCTCAGGATTCAATGTCGCGACAATCCCGCCGGCGATAACGAGCGGATTCGAAGAATTCCGCTCCACCTGCATGACCGGAATTCGTCCGAGTCGGAGCATTTTCAGGACATTTGGCAGATCATTCTCATAACTTAGCGAAAATGCAACGATGTCGTACGCATTGATGGGCTCGAAGGTCTCGATCGAACGCAGTGATTCACGTTCGGCAATGCAGATATCCGAGGGAGACGGGAGAAATGCCCTGTGGCACTGGACACCGCGAATTGAGTTAAAGGCCGCATATATCAATTGAAATCCCAGATTGGCCATCCCAATCCGGTATTCGGAAGGGAACAAGAGCACGATACGGAGATCCGTCCCGTCACCGAGTGGAATCCGACGGATCTCACGTGAAAGAATCTCTTGATATCGGTGTCTGAGAGAGTGTCTCAATTCTCCCTTCAATCCGCTTTCCGACGCAGAAAAGCAGGTATCATATAATGTGATGTGTCGACCGGATATGAATCGTTGTCAACACCGACCTTTCGCTGAAAGGATCCGGATGACAGATTTCGCGGGGAATACGGAGGTAACCGGTCTCGCTCGACTTCCACCGGCGACGGATACTCCAGCTCGGGTTGTTCCGGATGTCCGGAGAACAGGACGGGATTCAGCATCTCGCGTGGAGAGGAGTTGATCTCAGAATCGAGAACGGGATCCTCCTGAAGACGAGCTGCCGAGGCGAGTCCGGAAGCGATCGGACGCGCAGAGGTGATACCGGCAGGTGAATAGGCCGGTGTGACAGCACGACCGCCCCCAGCGGCGGAGCGCTCAAAAGCCCCGGACGACCGCCCGGATACCGCAACCTGAGTGTCATATCCATCGGCAAGTGCGTATGTGTCGATATTGGAACCTCCGCTTAATATCTGGAGCGAGGTCACTCGAGAAGCCGGGATTTCCTTGACTCGTGTCGCATCGAACCCCGTCGCGATCACCGTCACTTTCAGCGTGCCACGATACGATTCGTGGATGACCGCGCCCATGGTGATGTTCGCATCCTTGTCCGCTTCCCTTTGAATCATCTCGACCGCAGCTGTCGTCTCATTCAACGTCAGATCCTCACCCCCGACAATGTTGATCAGGATTGCGCGCGCTCCCTGGATGGAGAGATCCTCCAGAAGAGGCGAACGGATGGCACGCTGTACGGCTTCAGCCGCCCGGTTTTCTCCGCGGCCGATACCCGAACCGAGCAGTGCTTTTCCCATGGATGCCATGACAGTCCGAACATCTGCGAAGTCCAGATTGATCAGGCCGGGAAACGTGATCAGTTCGGAAATGCCTTGAACCGCATTGCAGAGAACTTCATCCGCCAGGCGGAAAGCGTCTTTCAGTGTGGTATTGGGTTCGACGGCGTTCAACAAACGCTGGTTAGGAATGACGATCAGCGTGTCCGCATTGTCCTGCAGATCGCGGATCCCGTTTTCGGCCACTTCAATCTTTCGACGACCCTCGAATTGAAATGGTTTGGTGACAATCGCGATGGTGAGGATATTGAGTTCGCGGGCGATTCTGGCCACAACCGGCGCGCCGCCGGTCCCGGTTCCGCCTCCCATGCCCGCTGTGATAAACACCATGTCGCTACCTTCGAGATACTTACGAATGGTTTCCTCTTCCTCGAGCACCGATTCATAACCGATTTGCGGATTTCCGCCGGTGCCGAGTCCGTGCGTGATGTCGGCACCAAGTTGAAACAGGTTATTCGCGCGGCATCGAGTCAACGCCTGCAGATCGGTATTGCATGCAATAAAATCAATTCCCGGTATGTTCATCTCGACCATCCGGTTGATCGCGTTACATCCGGCACCACCGATGCCGATGACGCGAATCCGAGCGCCTTTCTGCTGGCTGTCATCCATCTGATACTTCATAAATCACTTCCTCCTCCGAACCAGTTAAAGCAATGTTTCAATCTGTCCATGAATGAAAATCGACTCTGCGGGATCGGAAACTCCTGCCGGGGATGTCGCAGTCCGTAGAGAGCGAGGCCGACGGCGAGTGCCGATTCACTGCAGGGGGCTATATCCTTCAATCCTCCGATGTCGCGGAGTGTGCCCGGAATGACCCGGGTCTGAAAATGTGCTTCCGCATGTTCACGTATCCCTGCCAGATCACTCGTTCCACCACTCATCACAATTCCCGCAAATCGCTGACTTCGGCGCCAGTTGGACTGGAACGAACGCGAGATCTCTTCAAAAATCTCATCGACTCGCGGTTGAATGATCTGGGTCAGCAACTGTTGCGAAATGCTGGATGTCGGTACCATGCCTCCTAACCCGGGTATTTGAATCAGGAGCGAATCCTGAGCCATGTCGCTGCGAGCGCATCCATGCTTGACCTTGATCCGCTCAGCTTCCTTGACGGGGGTCTTGAGTGCGATCGAAACATCGGATGTGATGATGTCTCCACCCAAATGAAGCAGCGGGAGAGGAGTGATTGCGTGTCCATCCACCACTGCTAACTGTGTGTGCTTGCCCCCGATGTCGATCAGCCAGAACTCAAATGCATGGTCGTCCTGAGTGAGGAGCGATTCGGTCAGCGCATACGGTTCGGCAACAACATGGCTGACTCTGAGACCGCATTTGGCGATGCTGTGAACGAGATTCCGGATGTCGATTTCTTCAGCGAAAATCTGTCGCATCCGAACACCGAGTTTTTGACCCATCATGCCGATCGGTGAATCAATATCCCCCTGATCGTCAACGCAATATTGCTCGGGAGTTTCATGGATCAGTACCCTGCCCGTCTGCAGATCCTCGGGCCGCGCCTTCCTGTGAACCTCATCCAGATGTTTCGTCAGTATCTCTCGACGCTTCGGAAATTCGATCCAGCCCTCGTTGTGTTCGGGAAAGATGTTCCCGGTCGTGCAGTTGATCACGACCTGCCTGACCGGCATGTGCGACAGACTTCGAATCTCTGACAGACAATGATTGAAGGCTTCGATGAGCGGATCGAGATTAGTGATGAGGCCGTTTTTCAGAAAGCGGCAGGGCTGCTGACTGAATCCAATGATCTCGGGAGGATTCACTCCGGTCTGTTGAATCTGTGCGATGGCCAGTTTGGTGGTCCCAAGATCCATTCCGACTGAATATCGCGTCGTTTCAACCATTGAATGCCTCCGGTTCATGTTTCAATGGCCGGATTACCATCAGATCGGTCAGCCGGAGATCGATTTCCGTCGAGGGTGCGAATGCTCGACCCTTCATATAGTCATCGAGTCGCCTAAGGCATGTTTCCGGGGCCCGCAGTCCGAGACGGATCCGCGTGGTTCCGGAAGCGTTCACAAGGCGGACCTCATTCGGTTTCGATCCGTCCAGAATCATGAACTGGCGCATCGGTTCGGATGCATTTTTGCTGAGATACACCGATGCGCTGTAAAAAGCCTGGAGTTCGGGACTGGGATTCAACAGATCGGTGGATTCCACCTCCGGTCTCAGCAAAATACCCATCAGTTCCGGACTCTCCGATTCATGCAAAAACGGATGAGCGGTTTCGTCCAAAGCAATCTGCACTGTTCCGGAGCGGATCGATACCATCGGTCTGCGGATTGAGAGCCGAACATCGACGGAACCATCAATCTTGATGTGAACCGAAGATGAGGCTACTTGAGGGAACTCCGAGATGATGCTGCTGAGATCCGTACGCCACAGGACGTACAGAGACTCATTGAAGAAGCCCATGAGGAGCTCCTGAATTCTGTTCCCATCTCGACTTGTGAAAGGATGATCCATTGTGACGTGGATTGCCTGTACCCGCAAAAGATCAGAATCGAACATAACGAAGGACCATGCCGCGATCGCAGCACCAAAGACGATGATGATGAACGGCCACATCATCACGGGATATCTCACGGGGTCACCTCGATCTTCTCTCCGAACTCGCTCACTACATGCACTTCCGGCTTCAGAAGAATCGAATGAATCTCATAGATAATCCGCTGGATTGTACGCATCAGCGCGATGATGTCAGTTGCGGTGGCATTCCCGTCATTGATCAGAAAATTGGCGTGAATCGTTGAAACACTGGCACCGCCATGGCGAAGACCTTTTAACCCGGCCCGGTCGATCAACAGACCGGCTCCCGCATCCGGTGGATTCCTGAACGTGCATCCCGCTGTTCTTTCGGTGAGCGGTTGGGATGCACGACGGGTGTTCAAAAACACGCGCATGACGGTTCTCAGTTCCCTCGCATCGCCCAATGACAACCTGAGGCGCGCTCCCGTGATGATATGAGTATCTCCAAATGGCGGTGAGCGATACGCTTTTGTGAAGTTCGATGTCCTGAGACACTCGCCGGATCGTGTAATTCCTTCGATCGTCATAATGTGATCGAGGCAACTCTGACCGTGCGCACCGGCGTTGCACCAGATTGCACCGCCGAACGAGCCTGGTATGCCGATCAACCTCTCGATGCCCGAAAATCGCCTCGATACCGCATATCTCACCAGTTTGACCAGCGCCACACCGGCACCCGCGACTAATTCCTGTCCCTCCATCTGAATATCACAAAATGGCGATCCCAATCGGATGACGACACCCCGGAAACCGGAATCGGCAAAGAGGAGATTGGTGCCTTTTCCCAGAACGATCCAGGGGAGATCGGTGTTATGGAGCGATTGGAGGAGGCTGGCGAGTGCTTCCGAATCGGCGGGGTGAACCACACAATCGGCCGGTCCGCCGATCCGCCATGAAGTAAGAGGAGCGAGGGGCTGGTTCCAGCGAACGAATCCGCGAAACTTTCGAAGCAGATCGACATATGGTGAGCGGTTCATGACGGAAGCTTCCTGGCGAGGCCGGATAAGATACCCAGAGCCGTCATGTCCGTGACAAGAGCCGATCCGCCAAAACTGATCAGTGGCAGTGGTACTCCAGTGACCGGAAACAGTCCGGTGGCGACCATCGTGTTGACGAAAACCGGGAACAGTACGAGGGTTGTCATGGAGAAGGCGAGAAGTTTGTCGACATACTGATCGAGGCGCAGGGAGAGCTGGATACCTCGGATGAAGAGAAATGTGAATCCGCCGAGAAGCGCCATGGCACCAATGAATCCAAGCTCCTCTCCGATGACCGAAAAGATGAAATCGGTGTGTGCTTCCGGAAGATAAAACATCTTCTGCCGCCCCTGCCCGAGTCCCACACCGAAGAAGCCTCCGGAGCCGATTGCAATCAAAGACTGTGTGGACTGATAGGCCAGTCCCTTTACATGACTGGAGGGATCGAGCCACGCCGTCAATCGTTGATAGATGTAATGAAAGCGATCGAGGTTGAGGGCCAGGAGGGGAAGTCCAGACAAACCGAGAACGAGCATTTGCCAGACGGGAATCCCAGCCACAAAAAATAGAACCGTCGCCAGCACGGTGATTAATAGCGCTGAACTGACCTTGGGCTGAAGAATCAGCAGGAATGCGACCAATCCGGTGACGATCGAAACCGGCAACAGAACGCGTCGGAGCGACCGGATCTCCGATCGCTTGCGTTGAAAAAAGGTTGCGAGATACATCAACAGCAACAATCGGATCGGTTCGCCCGGTTGCATGGACACCGGCCCAATTCTCAACCAGCGCCTTGCCCCCCCAGCCTCAACGCCGATTCCAGGCACGAGCACCATGATGAGCAGAATGATGTTCAGCAGCAATGCGGGAAGAATGAACCGCTGAATCGATTCGATCGGAGTCTTGGACATCAGCACCATCGTGATGATGCCGACGAACAGCCATAGAGCCTGCCGGAAGAGGAAGTAGTACTGATCGGAGAATTTGTCGCGCAGAGCCGCTGATACAGCACTTGCATCATACACCATCAGCACCCCAACTCCGGCCATGATCAAAGACACAATCAGAATGCCATGATCACTGGTCCGGTGTGGCTCGGCGGCTCGATTCACCCCGTGAACCCTTTCCGGATCAAAGCGTTTCGAGCCTCCTCCCGGTCATCGAAGTGGTGCTTGGTTCGTCCGATGATCTGATAATCTTCGTGCCCCTTTCCGGCGATTACGATCGCGTCATCCCGTTCGGCCATCCGGATCGCTTCGAAAATGGCCTCGCGACGATCCACCATGACCGCCGACGGGAAACCCGGCGGAATCCCCGGAAGAATCTCGACGATGATCTCTTCGGGGGGTTCCGTCCTCGGATTGTCCGAAGTGACGATTGCGTGATCACAATGCCGCGCAACCGCCTCCGCCATGCGCGGCCGTTTCGTCCGGTCCCGGTCGCCTCCACATCCGAACACACAGATCAGGCGTCCGCGAACGAGTGGTCTGAGAGAACTCAGAAGATTGTCGAGTGCGTCCGGGCTATGGGCGTAATCGACCACTACCAGGAAAGGCTGCCCGACATCGATCTGTTCCATTCGTCCTGGGGCCGGGCTCAGGCGAGTCGCTGCCGCTGCAACATCGGACGGTTCGATTCCGATTGCACAGCATGCGCAGAATGCCGCGCTGAAATTCATGATGTTGTGACGGCCCGGAGTCGGAAGAGATATCTCGTGAACGCCGAACCGCCCAGTCACCTCGAAGGATGAAGTCATCGGGGTCATTTCGATGATCCGGACCCGAAGATCGGCATCCGGGTGAAATCCGTACGAAATCGGATGGCATCCAGTCGGTACGAACCGGCGAATCGTATCGAACACGGGATCGTCGCGGTTGATGACGGCGACTCGTGGAGTGGATGATTGCCGCGGAACCAGCGACTGGAACAGGAGCCCTTTTGCGGCGAGGTACCGGTCGAGAGTGCCATGGAAATCGAGATGATCCTGAGTGAGATTCGTAAAGATCCCGATCTCGTAGTCGATGTCGGTTACACGATGGAGCGCGAGCGAATGAGACGACACTTCCATGGCGACGACCTGCACACCCGCATGCCGCATCTCGGATAGAATCTTGTGCAGTTGAGGAGCTTCCGGCGTTGTCGCCTCCGTCGGGACTTCCCGGTTTGCAAATCGCGCTCCAATGGTACCGATCACTCCTCCGCTGATGCCATTGTGCCTGAGTATTCCGTCAATCAGGTAGGTCGTGGTGGTCTTGCCGTTCGTGCCGGTCACACCGATCATCTTCATTTCTCGCGATGGGAATCCGTAATGACGCGCAGAAATAGTCGACAACACACGCCGTAAATCATGGGCTCGGATGACCGGGATCGGAAGCTCAGACGGGAGGAGATGCGACGAATCCACAAGCAGAGCCGATGCTCCGGAATCGATCGCCTGTGAGATGTACTGATGCCCATTCGTCACGTTGCCGGGCAGTGCGGCAAACAGGTATCCAGAACGAATAGTGCGAGAATCGGTACTGATTCCGAGAATTTCGGGATCGATCGATCCGAGTAGATGTACATCGGGAAGACCCTGTATCAGGGTGCTCAGGATCATACTGCGACTCCTTTGTCCGCGGGGATACCGAGATAGATCAGGGAGCGATCGACGATCTCTTTGAATATCGGCGCTGCGACTTGACTCGCCCAGATGCCGTGTTTCGGATTATCGATAATGATGCACAGAGCGATCTGTGGATTATCGACCGGAGCAAAACCTGAAAAAAGGCATGTGATGGATCCTTCATCATACCCTCCGCGAGCGGGGTCATAGCGGCGGGATGTTCCTGTTTTACCTCCTGCGGTGTAGTACACAGGGTCGGCCAAGTGGCCCGTGCCCCGACTGACGACTTCGTAAAGTAATGACCGGAGAGTTACGGCGGCACTTTCTTCGATCATCCGTTCGGCGGGTGGTCGCGGCTCGTTTAGCACAAGGCGAGGCGTTATGCGATATCCGCCATTGGCGAAGATCCCATATGCCGTCGCCATCTGAAGAGCGGTCGTCGAAACCCCGTATCCGATCGAAAGCGATGCAGTGGCGGTCTGAGACCATCTGGGTCCGCCCCGGATAAAACCGCTCTGTATTCCGGGGATTTCGATCGGTAATTCCTGTCCGAATCCAAGCTGTCTCGCGAACTCGCTCAGTTGCAACCCGCCCACTCGGTGCGCGATGTGAATGGTCCCGACGTTCGATGAAAAAACAAGCACATCCCGCGCCGGCATAATCGAGAACTTTTTCCAGTCTTCGAAGTGAGCGTTCCCAATCCAGAGCGACCCTCCCTGGCAATCGATCGGGTCTTCCAGAGATACGAGGCGATTGGCGAGTGCGATTGCGAAGGTGACGGCTTTAAATGTCGATCCCGGTTCAACCAGATCCATCACACAGTGATTCCGCCGTTGCTCAGCCGATGTCGATTCAAATGTATTCGGCTCGTAACTCGGCTCGCTCGCCATCGCCAGTATGTCTCCGGACTTCGGATTCAGTACGACCGCAGCGCCCCACGAAGCCTGCTCGGATTCGATCGACTTGCGCAACGCTTCGGCGGCGAAATGCTGAAGTGCCAGATCGATTGTGAGCTGCACATCAGAGCCATGTTCAGAATCGTGGATGATCAACGCAGAACCCTGATACGGGCGGGCGAGTGCATCGTGTGCGATCAGTTCCATCCCGGGAGTGCCCTTGAGCCTTCGGTCGTATGTCCGTTCGATGCCTTCAATCCCCTCCCCATCGATCGTCGTGATTCCAATCAGACTGGCTGTGTCCGGCCCTGCCGGATAAAACCGCTGGCTCTCCTTCCTGAAAAACACACCGTGAAGTTTCAGACGATGCAAAGCTTCGGATTGCGAAGGTGTAATATTGCGGGCCAGCCAGCAGAATCGACGCGATTTCTGTGCCAGCGATTTCGCGAGACTCTCAGCGGGAAGGTCTAACACCTCACTGAGTTGGCGGCTGATGTTATCCGAATCCCGCATGACTTTGGGATCGGCGTATACCGAAT
>Ga0302253_1001286_pt1 | contig 15695 bp, 16 predicted proteins | sample AAG_RA_Trp_MG_FD_193537 | JGI IMG/M metagenome (GOLD analysis project Ga0302253, IMG submission 193537) | Enriched activated sludge microbial communities from anaerobic digester in WTTP, New Holstein, Wisconsin, United States - AAG_RA_Trp | ecosystem: Engineered > Bioreactor > Anaerobic >...
TTCAACTGCCGAAGTGATGATGTGAAGAGATAGAGATATGGAGCACAAAATATGCTTCCTGCAAAAAGAGTGATAAAAAACGCTGTGTTCTTGATATTAATGCTGTTTCTCCTGGCGGCGTGGCCGGCTGACGCCAGGGAAATCGTCGATATGACGGGACGGAAGGTTAACGTCCCCGACAGGATCCAACGCGTGTATTCCACATCGCCTCCCGCCACCTACATGGTCTATGCCCTTGACCCATCCTTATTAGCGGGGCTGAATTCACCCCTGAAAGAAGTGGAGAAAAAGTACCTCTCTGCCGGAATCCAGTCTCTTCCCGTCCTGGGCGGTTATTTCGGTCAGGGTCAGGTAGCGAATATCGAGCTGATTATGAAGGTGAAACCCGATGTGGTGATCATGTGGACAGGTAAAGAGTCGGTGGTGAATCGGAAGATGGAGGCGGATATGTCAAATCTGGGCATTCCGCTTATTTTTATGAATATCGGCCGCATTGAAGACTACGGTCGCGGATTGAAATTTCTCGGCAAGCTTCTGAAACGGGAATCGCGGGCGCGAAAACTGGCCGATTATGGGGAAAAAGCGCTCAAAGAAGTGGCCTTTGCCACCCGGACGATCCGTCCGGTAAAACGGCTGTCCGTTTACTATGCAGAGGGCCCTGACGGCCTCTACACCGAATGTGATACCTCTCAGCATGCCGAATTGATTGCTCGGGTGGGGGCAAGAAATGTCCACCGGTGCGAAACCAAAACGGGCTATGGTATGGAGCGCATTTCTCTGGAGCAGGTGATGCTCTACAATCCTGACGCCATCTTCATTCAGGAAAAGGATTTCTACAAACGCATCCGGCAGGACGCACGCTGGCGACGGATCAATGCGGTGAAAAACAACCGGGTGTTCATTATCCCGAAGGCTCCTTTCAACTGGTTTGACCGGCCCCCATCATATATGCGCTATCTTGGCGTCAGGTGGGTCCTGTCCTGTCTTTATCCGGATTTATATCATATCGATATGGTCAGGGAGACCAGGGCCTTCTACCGCCTCTTTCTGGATCTGGAGTTGAACGATGCACAGCTCAGGGAGATCATGGGCGGATGAAGCGACCGACTGTCATCACCTCCCTGACGCTTGTTCTTGTCGTCATGGGAATTGTCTCGCTCACCCTGGGCAAATATCCGGTAACCCTCCGGGACACGGCTTTATTTTTAGTGGCCAAGATTACGGGGCACCAGCAGGCAACCTCTCTCAGCATGGATCTTCTGGACAGTCTCTTTCTTTCCATACGTTTACCCCGCGTTGTGGCCGCTGTCCTGGTCGGTTCGTCTTTATCGGTTGCCGGCGCCGCCTTTCAGTCCATGTTCATCAATCCCCTTGTGTCGCCTTCCCTGCTGGGAGTCCTCGCCGGGGCATCTTTCGGCGCTGCTCTGGGCATGCTTCTTTTTAAAAGCTGGCTGGCCGTTCAGGCGAGCACCTTCGCCTTCGGTTTTATTTCCGTGATGGTGGCGGTCGGCATTGCCCGCATGTTCAAGGGCAGTACGATCCTGCTGCTCATTTTGGGCGGTGTGATCAGCGGGGCCATGTTCACATCTCTTTTGTCCGTGGTCAAATACTGTGCAGACCCTTATGAAAAACTACCCGCCATTGTCTATTGGCTCATGGGCGGTCTGTCTTACGCCGACGCCCAGACGGTATGGTTTACCGCCGTTCCTATGGTCATCAGCATGATTCTGCTGATATCCATGTCGGGATATCTGAATGTCCTCAGTATGGGAGACGAAGAAGCGCGGGCGCTGGGCGTTCCGGTGGAGAAGATCCGTATGCTCATGATTTTTCTGGCCTCGCTGGTCAGTTCGCTGACGGTGGTGATTGGCGGCATGATCGGCTGGGTGGGGTTGATCATCCCCCATATTGCCCGTATGCTTGTCGGGCCGGACAACAAAGTATTGATTCCTTCCAGTATCTTGATCGGCGGCATTTACCTGTTGTTGGTCGATGATATCTGTCGGCTGCTGTTCAGTACGGAGATTCCTATCGGCATTGTGACCTCTCTGGTGGGGATTCCCTTTTTTATTTTCGTCATGAAAAAGGCCAACCGGGGGTGGAGTTCGTGAAAGTGATTGAGATGAACCTGATCGAAGCCCGGGACGTTACCTTTTCCTATGACACCAAGCTGGTTTTAAGGGATATCAATATGACTGTCCACCGGGGAGAGGTGATATCTCTCCTTGGACCGAACGGCAGCGGCAAGAGCACCCTGTTGAAGGTCATGCTTGGCCTGCTGCGTCCATCGCGGGGAAGTGTGCACCTGAAAGGGAAGGAAATCAGCCGGATCGATGCCAAGGCAGTGGCCCGGCAGATTGCTTATGTTCCCCAGACCCACAAAGGCACTTTCTCCTATAAGGTCATCGATGTCGTCCTGATGGGACGTCTGCCCCATAAACCCTTCTTTTTTTCATATAACCAGAAAGATCGAGATATCGCCTTTGAAAAAATGGAACGCCTTTCGATCGGGCATCTTGCGGAACGTCCTTACACGGAACTGAGCGGCGGGGAACGGCAGTTGACCTTAATCGCCCGGGCCATGGCCCAGGGGGCGGAAATCTTTGTCCTGGACGAACCGGCGACGGGGTTGGATTACGGCAACCAGTTGCGGCTTCTGGAGCAGATCATCAAACTTGCCCGGGAGGGATACACGTTTATCAAATCGACCCATTCCCCGGAACACGCCTTCTGGCTGGGTGACCGTTCCATTATGATCAAGGATGGCGCCATTATCGGCGACGGGAAAACCGAGGCGATTATCGACCAGGAAAGTCTCTATACACTTTATAACGCCAAGGTCAGCGTCGTGAAAGTGAACGGCAGCCTGCGGGTCTGCGTTCCCCATGCGATCACCAACCATACCCGGCTGACGGTGAAAAGCGAGAAAGACGAGATCATGTTCCTGCCGCTGAATCTGTAAGTAAAATCGACCCGCTGTGCCGATCATCCTTTCGGCAGGGTTCTACCAGCCCATGGAGAAAACATTATAAATACAAATCGTTGACTATTCGCTTCACCTACGAAGTCGCAACTGGCTGTACCACTTAGAATCAATGATTATCCTTTGCAAGCTTGCCCCTGCTCCTAATATTTTTTAAATCGATTCATCCAGGGCAACCGCCAATTTTGCCCCTAAATTGAATTAATTATTGACTTAATAAATTCCCCCGCTATAATCGGGCGACAAAATAACTCGGCATCAAATCAAGCAAAATTAATGGGGGTATCACCGCGTGGAAGGCATTGCCTGGAATTTTCCTGCGCGGGATACGGGGGGTTAAGGATTTGCCTGGGGAAAAAGGACAAGGCGCTAAACAGGAAAAGCACACCATCTTAAAGGACGCCGATAATGGATTTTCAGACGGCACAACCTATCGGGAAACACGCCTAACCAAAGCCGGGTTTTATTGCCTCAAAAAGTCCCTGGGGCCCCTGGTTCGTGGGCTCTGGATTAAAAAAGTGGAGGGCCTGGAAAATCTGCCCGTTAAGGGCCCCGTCATCGTCGCCTCCAACCATACGAGTTACCTCGATTTTCTCTGCTTCGTCGCCGTATCACCCCGGAACATCCACTACCTCGCGGCGGAAAAGTTCTTCCGGAGTTGCCTCTGGCGTCCCCTGATGGAGCTGTCCGGACAGATCAAGGTGGACCGCTACAACCCGGACAAGAGTCATGCCGTTTGCCAGGTCCAATCCGCCCTGGAACAGGGACGAATGGTCGGCATCTTTCCTGAAGGCACCCGTTCATCAACCGGGCAATTGGGACGTCCTTTCTCGGGCGTCGCCCGCTTCGCCCTGGCCACGGAGGCCCCCGTGGTCCCCGTCGGCGTGATCGGCGCCCATGACGTCTGGCCAAGAGGGCAGGCCCTTCCCCGTCTGGCGAAGGAGGTACACATCCGGATCGGAGCGCCGTTATCCTTTGAAGACTATTACGGAATCGATCATCATGAAACCCATTTTCATGAAGTGACGGCGCTGATCATGTCACGTATCTGGGACCTCGTGCAGTGCGAACAGGCGCTGCAGCCTTCCCAACCCCACCCTTTGGAGGTTCCCCATCCGTAGCAAAAACGTAGATAAAACAAAATGCATCGTTTTTATCGACATGGACGGAACCATTTTCAAGGAAGAGTCCCAGTTGCGTTTTCTTCTGTGGTGTTCCCTCCGGGGGATCGTTTCTCCCTGGCAAGCGCTGCAGGTCGCGGTGCGCTATGGCTTGTATCTGTGCGGGCTGTCCCGTGACGCCCGGTCCCTGCGCCGGCAGGGATTCCGTCTTTTTCGGGGGATGACCAAGACCGCTCTCGATGCCTTTACGAAACAGTTTGTCGCCGGATTTACGGCCCGCATCCGGCCGGGTGTTTTTCCCCTTATCCATCGGCACCGGGAGCAGGGGCACAAACCGGTCCTGCTGACCTCGGCGGCGGATGTCCTGGCGGAGAAGGTGGCCGGTTTGTTGGGTATAAATCACGTTATCGCCACCGCGCTCATTCTTAAAGACGGCGTCTATACGGGCGAAATTGCCGAGCCCTCCCCCTGGGGCGCCGGTAAGCGTATTCTGGCCGAGCGGCACTGCCAAAGCGCCGGGATCGATCCCCGCCACTGTTACGTCTATACAGACCATATTTCGGACCTGCCCCTGATGAAACTGGTCGGTAAGCCCATTGCGGTCAATCCCGACCGGGTTTTGCGCCGCGTTGCCCAGGAGAATAAATGGAAGCTGGTCGATTTGGAGTCTGCGATTAAAACAGGGTGAGCGAAATCAGGATAACATCATGATCTCTGAAGATGAAAGCCGGAACAGAAAACGAGGCGGATTCTGCTGTTGATTCATTTTGTCTAAACCAATTCCGGAGTTCGGATCAGGGCTGAAATGACAAAAAAGACCCTGTCGTCCCGGACCCCGATCCGGGACCCATTGGCAGGGAGTAAATTACTGGGAATGGATTCCGGGATGGTGCCCGGAAAGACAACACGTCGTATTTTGTTCCAGTCCCGGCCGGAGTTTATCCCATCGTAGGCCGGGACCAAGATAAACTCCGACCGGAACAGAAACCTCATAAAGGTGACCCATCATGACGTACGAAGAATTCACGCAGAAGGACGCTTTTACCCGGGAAGAACTGCTTGCCTTTTCCCGGGGGACGCTGGTCGACCGTCCGCCGGAAGGCTTTCTCTCCCGCCTGCCGGCGCCGCCCCTGTTGATGCTGGACCGGATCAGCGGGATCGACACGTCGGAGCAGGGCGGATGGATTATCGGCGAGCAGGACCTCGATCCGGATGCCTGGTATTTCCGCTGTCATCTGCTCGATGACCCCATCCACCCGGCCAGCCTGCATACTGAAGCGATCTGGCAGTTGCTTGGCTTCTATTGCAGTCTCCAGGGGGTACTGGGTGTCGGCCGGGCCATCGGTTGCGGCGAAATTCACCTGCAGGAAGAGATCAGGCCCTCCCGGCAAAGCATCCGCTACGAGGTTCTGGTAAAACGTGTCTGCCATCTGAAGGAAACGAACGCTACCTATGCCATCGGCGACGGCCGTATTTCCTTAAACGGCCAGCCCATCGGCCAGGTCGCCGACGCCAAAGTCGGCTTCTTCATGACGAACCACCAAATAAACCGGAGAGAAAATAAAGCAGATACCGAGAAGGGAAATTAATGGTGAGTAAAAAGGGGACGGTTAACGAGGCGGCTTGAAGGGATCTTTTCAGAGAATGATTCTACTTAAATGGAGGGTTTAGAGATTTGATTACATGCGAACATAAAACCATTGTCACGTTCGGCGACACCAACGCGGAAGGCAACATGGGGCACGATCGTTACGCCTCGCTGTTCGGCAAGGTCCGGGAGCTGTTCGCCCTGGAGTTCATTCCGTCTTTCAAGGAAGGGGCCGGGAAAACCTTCCTGCTGAAAACGAAGTCGGCGAAATACGATTACCTCCGGGACTTTTTCTTCGGCGACCGGATCTGCGTGCGAATGACCGTGGCGGAAGTGAACCATGCCAGTTTTGTCCTCAAGGCCGAATTCGTCAACGAAGTGACCGACGCCATTCACGCCGTCGGCGAGCAATTGATTGCCTTTGCGGATATGAAAAACAAACCGGTCCGGCTGCCCAAAGCGCTGAAAGATATCCTGGCGACGGCCGCGGCCTAAGATCGAAATATTCCAAAGCAATCTCTTCACGGAAAGCCATCCGCGAGCAAGAGATATGGAGTAGAACGCCTTCTATGTCATCCCTGTTTTTAGGAAAAATCGGCCGACAAAAACCTTGTGAAATCCATGCCCTGACGGACGGCCTGCCTTTCCGGGAATTGACCGCCGCCGACATCGGCGACCGGTCGCTCTTTTCCCGCCTGGTGCAGGACAGGTATCAATTACTGGCTTCCGGCGTCTCGTTTTTCTGCACGGCCATTGCTGTCGACCTGGAGAAAAAAGTCGAAATCAACCCCCATGACACGCGGGAGGGGACGGTGCACTTCGTCGCCCTGGACCGGCACGGCGAAATCGACTGTGCCCTGAGCGTCGCCGTCGATACGGGGGACAAATATGATGGGGGGGGGAGGATTGGCCTGCCTCTCGAAAACCGGTGGCGGCCGAACGGATATCCCCCGGGGGCGTCCCTGGACCGTTTCCGGGAACGGTACCTTCGCCTCCATTACGGCCGCAACCGGGATGTCGGCCCCTGGGAAATGGCGGAGTTGTACCGGCATTTCCGCTCTCCTGACGCCGTCAATGACCCGGCGGTTCGTCTGGGGCTGTACACGGCCTGCGGTCAACTCCTGGTCCGGGAAGCGATTCGAAAAGGCCGCACCCCGTCGTGGCTCTGGGTCTTCGATGCGATTCCCGCGTATTTCAACCTCTACCGCTGGGCGGGCGGGGCGGTCCTGCGGGACTGGACGGTCCGGGACAAACCGCGATGGCGCTCTCCGCAACTGAAAGACATGAAGAGAGAAACCCTTGATGGTCTTAAACATATTTTCCACCGGGGCGAAGTCATCTCCCGGACGGTCAAGGTACCGATACCGCAAATCAAGGAGGGGCGCCTGGAATTTGTCGAAAAAGACGTGCCCTTTCTCGACGGCCTCGTCGATTATTTTCATTTGGAATACGAATCCATCAGGCACCGTCCCCTGTTTTTATCCGGGGAGCGTCTGAGCGGTTTTTCGCTTCCGGACCGGATCAAATTGCGGATCGCCCTGGCCATAACGGGCCGGAGGGCCTTCGAACAATTTCACGGGGGGAACCTGTTCAGTAACCTCCTCAACCGCTGGATTCTGAGCCGCTACTGTGCCGCCGCCTGGTCCTTCAACCACATCGGCCAGGTGACGACAGAAGAGGCTGATTACTACCGTTATCCGGTTTGATCCGGGAAGGGCAAGAAGCGATGGCAGAAGACAGTAGGGAGGGCTCCGCCCAACGAAAATAGGGGAAGCATGAAAAGGTGGGCGGAGCCCACCCTTAGCCACCGGGTTTCGTGAAAAAACAACAGATCCATGACAAGACAATTTATGAAAGCGGAGGAAGCATGACCGAGACAAAACAACGCGGCAACATTACTCCGCCCCCCCCGAGGACCTTTGCCGATATTACGTTCCGGGGCTGGGCCCTGGAGACGGACGTGGTAAAAAGACTGCTGAAGGCGCTGCCTTCATCCGTTAGAGAAAACCTGCAGTCCTGCTACTTAGACGGAGACATCGAAAGCCGGGAAGCCGAACAGGTTCTGGATTACCTCTGCGACCATTCGGCGATTACCCGCATCATCCGGAAGAATCCCGGATCGTCCCTGGCCTTTGAGTATCTCTACCGAAAAGAGGAGCCGGAAAGTCCCATCGACTGTTACTATCTGGAATCCCTGGCCGGCTGTCATGTCGAGAAGCGGCTGGCTACCCTGGAACGGAACCTGCCCGGATGGTTGAAACCGCTTTGCCGGGAAAACCCGGTTCTGGTGGACAATATGGGTTCCGGACCCGGCCACGATATGGTCCATGTGCTCAAAACCACACCGGAATTGGCAGGCCATTTCCATGTTCGTAATATCGATAGCGATGAGGAGGCCCTCCAAATCGGTCAGGCGACGGTCGACGCACTGGGGTTTTCGGATCACTTTGCCTTTTGCTGCTCCGATTTCCGGAAGGTTCCACCGAGACAAGCCGATGTAATCCTCCTGATTGGTATCCTGTGTTCTCTGCCGATGGACATCCATATCCGCCTGCTTAGGCAGATGAAACCGTTCTGCCGACCCGGGGGGCTCATTTTCAGCAGCACCAACCAGGTGGCCATGGTGGAAAAGGACCCCTTTACGGATTTTCTCATGCGCCTGGCCGGCTGGCGGATGGACTACAAGACCAACGCGGAGGTAGCAGAGGCGGCGGTTCGTGCCGGATGGGAATATGAACGACAGTTTTTCGACGACGATCTGCACTTCCAGTGCATCACCGTGGCCCGGTGCCCTTAGGGCAGGTCGATAATAAAGAGGCATCATGATTGGGCATTCGATTTAGTGGGTGCGTCACTCATGGGAAACTCCTTTTGAAAGATATTTTTTGAAACGTTAACACGTTAGATCAGGCTATCAGCAAATATTTCATTATAAAAAGATACCAACTTAAGAGTCCCGAGTTCTCTTCTATTCTGATCCCGTTTTCTTCTCAACCTTCAAGCGAAGCTTGGACGACTCGATGTCGATGCCGAGGTCGATTTATTCCTCCATCAGCGTTTTGAAGCGTTTGTAGGCCGCAATTTCCTTCGCGTCAACATGATTGATGGAATGGCATCATTAATAACGCATTGAAATAATGCATTCTCAGCAAGGTTGGCGCTTTGTTTAGTACAGGAAGAACTGCTTAGGATCGAACCCGGAAGGAAAGAAGTGTATAAATACCCTTCTTTGATTGAATAATCACATTACAGATTGCCATATCCTTAGTCGACCATACGTTCATCGTCGTATGATTGCGATGTATTTTCCTCCGTCGTATTTGAACTGATCCGACGGAAGTCCCTCGTCCACACGGCGAACCTCAATCTTGAACACGCATCCTGCATCATTCATACAGGATGCGATCATCGCTTGCCCTCCCACCTCATTCAGGGCTTTCGGGGGCATTGAGATCATGGTGGGCTCATCGTTTCGAACCGCGCGGTCCACCCACGCACAGCTCTTTTGATTCAAGAACTCCCCCTTTTGACCAGCTGCCTGGGGATTGCGATTGAAGGACATGTGCCACACAGGATCACCCCCCGCCTCGTACATGCCGAGTTGCGTATAGCCACGGCATACGAGAGGGAAATACTCCGCTGCATGCGAAGCGTGGGAGATGAGAAGAACCAGTATCAAAATCCATGCGAATTTCATTCATCACCTCGACAGGGGGACGATATTACTTGCTTGCGTTTTCCTTGGCTCTTTGCTCTTTGTACTTCTTAATAATTAAATTATTGATAAGAAATTGCTTTTGACGTTTAGAATTATAGAGAAGCATTTTTCTCGCGTCAAGGGATAACTTGATCGAATATCGGGGGCGGCGATGCCTTTTAGGCGAGGAATGTGGACCGTCGACAGTCCTTTTTGAATAATCGATTCTCTTCTTGGATAACTTGCCCATCAGGTAGTCATTTTGAATCGCTTTTCGGGCAAACCTGCCTGCTTTTACATGAACGCCGGCTGCATCCAGAACGAAAATAAAAACGATGAACGGAAAGAACTGTGGCTTGCTTCATTGGCGGAGGAAGACCCCGTTATGGAGAAACTGACCTTGGTGGCCAATGTGGGTGTTGACAGAAATGCGGATACGGCATCTCAGACCAACCTCGCCTTGATTCTCGGAGGCGTTGTTTACAGCCTCAGTGATGCCGTTGATATTGATTTCGGCGTTAAAGGCGGCTTGAACGACGTTGCCGCGGATTATTCCCTCCTCGCTGGTTTGACTGTTTCGATTCTGATCGACAGACATATTGAATACGCGAAAACGAAAATTCGTAAGACAAAGCGAGAATTGTTTTTTTGATCAGATGGGCTTTGGCTCTTATTAAAAATACCATTTCACGCTTGAGTTCAATGGTGATTATCGTTTGAAATGGCAAGCTTTCGCCAGAATTGGCGACCACTTTTTTACAGGAAGTAGTAACGTAAAGTCGTCTATACTTTACACTTGTCTGATCAACATTAGCACGGGCTTGCCAGTTAAAGAAAGGGGCCTAGCTTTTTTAAAATTGCGTCTCGGAAGATGCAATTTCCTTAAAGGACGTTTCATTCAAGATTCTCTCTTATAACGTTCTAATCTTTATTAAAAATTCACATAAGTGCCATCGAAAATGAAATTATTAAATCTGTGTTCAGAAGAAGAAAAGACTTGACATGCGTTATGCGCGATTATATATAGCGCATACGTTATGCACATATGAATATAACGCGAGCTGAAATAAATCCCCGAAGCTGTTTGCTGCAGAAAGTGTTCTAGCGCTCGGGTGCTTTAGTCGTAACCGGAATATGCAGAAACTCCATAGCATTTGGAGAGCCCAATATTGTTACAGGAGGAGGATTACGATGGTTTTGAGGGGATGTTTATTCTGGACGGTTTTTTTCTTTTTGATTTGCTTCAATACCACGCTTTCACACGCAGCGGCAGCGGGTTCCGGGGCTTCATATCAGGCTTATGATCTGGGCGACGTCGTCGTTTCCGCCGATGAAACCAAAGTAAAAGATATTGCCATCACCAACGAAATCACGGCCGAAGACATACAGGCGACCAACAGTCACACGGTGGCCGAAGCGTTATCCCATGCGCCGGGTGTGCGGGTGACGACCGGAGCGAAGAATCAGGCCAGCATTTCCATTCACGGTTTCGATCAGAGCCGCATTCTCTTTATGGTCGACGGCGTACCCTTTTACGAAACCAAATTCGGTATTCTGGATCTGAACAGCATCGGCACCGACAACATCGCCAAAATTGAAATCATCAAAGGGGCGCCTTCGGTCCTTTACGGCGCCAACGCCATGGGCGGCGTCGTCAATATCATCACGAAAAAGGGAACGGAAACGCCGTTCACCAGCGGTTCGGTGGAGATGTCGGAAAACGATACCTACCGTTTTTCCGCCACGCACGGCATGAAGAAAGGCATTTTTAACTACTGGCTGAACTATGTCTATGAAAAATCGGACGGCTGGGCCATGTCGGACGACTATGATCCGAAGATCGGTGCTCTCAGAGACAGACGTCTGCCCGGTAATGCCAATGCTCAGCGGCGTAACCTGCTTTTCGAGAACGGCGGGGATCGTGAAAACTCAGATTATGAAAATAACAGCATCTGGGCCAAGTTCGGGATCGAGCCGAATGAGGATGCAGCGTACTACGTCAATTTCCACTACCGAACCCGGGAAAAGGGCGTTCCTTCCAATACCGAGTTCAATCAGGTCTTTTCCCGGCCGGTTTTCTCCCAATTCTACGCCGACTATATTCCTGAATACGACGAATGGGGGATCGATCTCGATGGGCGCCAGCGCCTGACCAGTAACCTGGTGGCCAAAGCGAAACTTTTCTATCATAAGCATGAAGACAGTCTCTACTCTTACGAAGACCCGACACTGGAAATAAACCTGGCCAAGAGTCATTACCGGGACTGGGTGGCCGGGGGAAATCTCATGTTGGACTACCAGCCTGTTGCATGGGATGCGATCCGCCTGGCGGTCAACTACAAAAAGGACATGCACAAGGAACTGGCGGATGAATATCTCCCCTATGACGAGTCCTTCTCCTATACCGGTTCGGTCGGCCTGGAAAATGAATTCAACCTGGTCAAAAATCTCTCAGTGATCATGGGCATCAGTTACGACTGGTACGAGGTCACGAAGGCTGAGAAAACAATAACAGCCGGCAATGGGAATTTTATCCGGCAGGATGAGAATTATGAGCCCGATGACGACCGGTTCAATCCCATGATCGGCGCCACCTATACTTTTACCGACGGAACCAAGGTGTTCGCATCCGCTGCCAAGAAGAGCCGCTTCCCCACCCTGAACGATCTGTACAACAACATCGCCGGGGGATCGGCGTACCTGAGTTCGGAAAAAAGCAACAATTATACGGTAGGGGTATCGCGGTCATTCGGATCATTCTTCAAAGGCGACTTTTCGCTCTTTCGCCATGATGTCAAGGATAAGATCACGCGACAAACTATCGCAGGAACCAATTATACGGTCAACATCGGCAAGGTCAGAATGCAGGGTTGTGAGGTGGGTTTGGAATTTTATCCCCTCGATAAACTGATTTTCCGGGCCGATTACACCTACAACAATGCCGACGACAGGAGTTCCAACGCAACCAGCTCAAACTTGCAAGGTATTCCAAAGCACATCGTAAACCTGTCCGGCCAGTACACGCTGCCGGTGATCGGCACGCGCATCGATGTGAACGGCTCTTATATGGGAAGAGTTTTTGGCGGCAATGCAGATTCACTCTATTATCCGAATGAACCGGCAGTCATTGAACTGGACAGTTACTTCCTGTGGAATGCCAAACTGACCCAGGAGATCGGGAAGCACTTCGAAGTCTATGTGGCGGCGAACAACATCTTTGACGAAGACTATGAATGGAATGACGGCTACCCCGGCCAGGGGCGCAACTTCTGGACGGGTTTAACCGTGAAATTTTAGAAGCAGTTTTTAGTGATTAGGGATCATTGAAATCTTAACCCTCCTGCAAGATGATGGCCCATATCGGTGGGCCCTCCTGAAGCGACTGCCAGGATCTTTCCGGGGTCAGATAAGGGTCATCATCTTGCTATCTATTAAGGATAGGCAAACATGGAATGGCTCAAATATGCGGTGGATTACGGCATTATCGGATTGCTGCTGGTATTAAGCATCTGCTCGATCGCCATGGTGCTCGAGCGGTTTTATGTTTATCGGCATATCCGGTTGGATCAATACCGGGATAAAAACAGTCTGGAAGTGGATTTGACGCGAAATCTGCATCTCATTGCGAGCATCGGCAGCAACGCGCCTTATATCGGGCTCCTGGGAACGGTGTTGGGGATTATGCTGACGTTTTATGCCATGGGTCAGGAAGGCCTGACGGACGCTACGAAAATCATGACGGGCCTTGCCCTCGCCTTGAAGGCAACGGCCATCGGCCTTCTTGTCGCAATTCCATCCGTGGTGCTTTACAATCATCTCCTGCGCCGGGTTTGGGTTCTGGTTAGGGATTGGGAGAAGACCCATGGATCATAAACCCATCGATTACATCAATGTCATTCCCTTCGTCGACATCATGCTTGTCCTGCTGACGATCGTTTTAACAACGTCTTCCTTTATTGCCTCGGGGATGCTTCCTCTGGATCTCCCCTCATCAAACAATCGTGAAAATAACATCTTGAAAACACAGGTCATTGAGATTGATAAAGCCGGTCAGATCTACACCAACGGAAGACCGGGTACTCTGCCTGAGATGCAGGCGGCGCTCAATACCCTGTGCCGAAAAGTGCCGATTCTGATCCGGGCGGATCGGGCCGTCGATCTCCAGTGTTTCGTCGATGTCCTCGACGCCGTTAAAATGATGCGGTTTGAAAAGGTCAGTTTACAGACCACGGAGAAAACATGACTTATCACGTCCGGGCCATTGGCATATCAGTTATCGTTCATGTCCTGCTTGTGGCGGCGGTTGTGAGCGCCGGTACGCTGATAAAAGGACCGTGCCCGCTCCGGGTTATCACTTTCGACATTGCCAAGGCCGCGATCAAGGAAGTGGATCTTTCCGCACCGCCCAAAGCGCCTCTGATCAAGCCGACTCGCATTAAAAGACCGGCGCCGGTCATTCCCAAAGAACTGCCCAAAATGGTTCAGGAAGAACCGGTCATGACCTCCCCGACATCTGATGTGCCGCTTCCGGAACCCGCACCCGTATCAATGGGTGAGCAGACCGCCGCCTTTTCCCGTCAGGATGCAAGAGAGAACGGTACAGACGGGGGACGTGCTGTTCAAGGTATTCAGGGCCAGGGGGAAGGTGAGACGGCCGAGGAGCGATATCTCCGGGAACATTTTCTCTATATTAAGGATCGAATTCTTGCCCGCATCGTCTATCCGAACCTTGCCCGCAGGATGGGCTGGCATGGCAAGGTTCTGACCTCTTTTATCATCCATGTGGATGGAACGGTGAGTGATGTCAGGATCGTGAGCAGTTCCGGATTCAAAGTGCTGGATCAGAATGCCGTTTCAACCATTCAGGAGGTTTCTCCCTTTCCCAAACCGCCCATCACGGCAAAGATTATCATTCCAATTACTTACCGGTTAAGGCCTGGCTGATTTACACTGCGGGGTTACAAGATTCCGGCTTTCGAGGCTGTCTTGTCATGTCATTCTGAGGCGTCAGCCGAAGAATCTCTTCTTTTCAACATACCGTGATTATGAGATTTTTCACAACGTTTATCCTTGAGCGGAGCGAAGGACTCAGGATGACCTTGGACGGCATATTGCGAAGATGATGCAGCTTCGTAGTGCCGGTGACGGCAGCGAGAATGTTTTAGCTGTGAGTTATATCAAGTAAGGTGGAACAGATCAAAATCGTATTCAGTATTGTTCAAAATTGTTCGACTCAAAGTACTTGGCAAAAAGAGACTTCAGGGACTCCTTCGCCTCGGCATGAAACAATTCATAACGCTTCATGAAGTCTTTCGCCTCGGGGGTCAGCTTCGAACCGCCGCCGGCGACGCCTCCCACAGTTCGCTCCAATAGAACAATGCCAAGTTTATTTTCCGCGTTATGGATGATATTCCATGCTTTACGATAAGATACCTTCATATCCGCGGCGCCCTGGCAAAGAGAACCGGTTTTTTCAATGAATTTGAGGAGTTCGTATGTGCCGACCCCGAAGGCCTTGTCGTCCGTTTCAATCCATATTCTGTATCCGAGTTTCATGAGCACTCCGTAAAATCTTCGCCAAATTCAGTCTGAAAAGTCATCGAAAGCGTCGATTCCAATATTGGGAGTTAAAATAGCAGAGTTTAGGGTGAAATTCAGCAAAGATTTTTTTACTCATTGGGCAGGGGTGTCAATCAGGCAGGTTCGTCATGACGGCATCAGGCGGCGGCAACAGCGAGAACAGGTTATCCGGGATTTCTTCTGCGGTGTCGATGGTTTGATAAACAATCTCAATGGTTTTCCCTTCCCCGGTTTCAATTCGGATATTTCCCGGAAAATCACGGCCGTTGACTTCACGGAATGCGGTAAAAAGGACCGTTTCCTTCCATCCTCCGAATACGAGCCGTTCCGTTTTCTCCAGACGCTTGCGTACCGGATTGATCCAGAGACTTTCTACTGTGGAGCCTGAGGATAAAGCATCGACGCGATAGAACAGACCTTCCATCTTTCCCCGAACACTTGCCGGCTTTGAAAAAACGGCCGGACCATATCCCCGGAGCATGGCCATCCATCTTTCCACAGACCACGACAGGGGCAGGAATCGGGCCAGGTTTTCCGGCGTGGCGTTTCCTGTGATCCACTCCTGGTTACCCGGCAGGTAAACCTGGAAGCGCCCCCCCTGCATGGCAAGCATGAAATCGGGCGGCCCCAGAATGGGGATCGATTCAATCCTGAGCTTATCCGGAGATTGCATGATCACCGCCAGCCGGAAATTCAATTTTCCCTGGGGTGAGGAGGCGGAAACCT
>Ga0302253_1001287_pt1 | contig 15687 bp, 17 predicted proteins | sample AAG_RA_Trp_MG_FD_193537 | JGI IMG/M metagenome (GOLD analysis project Ga0302253, IMG submission 193537) | Enriched activated sludge microbial communities from anaerobic digester in WTTP, New Holstein, Wisconsin, United States - AAG_RA_Trp | ecosystem: Engineered > Bioreactor > Anaerobic >...
AGGTCTGGTTCTTCCCGGAGTTCGTCAGCACCGGGGAGCGTTTTCTTTCCCTGCTCCTCGCGGGATCCGAATCAGGCAGGCCGGATACAGATCTCAGGGAAGGGCACCGGAAGCTGCTTGAGCAGGTTGCCGGTATACAGAAATAGTCAGCCGGCCGGCAGTAATTTCAATACGTTATCGCGCGTCTTTCAGTTCTCCGACCGGCCCTTCCCAGACAATCTGCCCGCGGACAATGCGGCAGATCCGGTCACCGGTGTCGCGTGCATCGCCGGGCCGGTGCGTCACCATGATGCACGGGACTTTAAGTTCGGCAATAATTTGCCGCACGACCTCCTTCACCGACCGGCGGCTCTCCGTGTCAAGGCCGGAGAACGGCTCGTCGAGCATCAGCAGCGACGGCTCGGTTGCAAGCGCCCGGGCAAGGGCCACGCGCTGCTTCTGGCCTCCCGAGAGTCCGGAGGCCTTCACGCCGGCAAGGTCGCGGATGTTCATCCGTTCAAGCCATCGGGAGACCTGCATATCAGTGAACGCGGGATCACGGTGCTGTGCCCGGAGGCCGAAGGCAACATTCTCCGCAACTGTCAGGTGCGGGAAGACCGCGGATCGCTGGAAGACATACCCGGTCTTGCGGTGCTCCACCGGGATGTCGACGCCCTCCGCCGTATCGCAGACCGCCGATCCGTTGATCCGGATCTTTCCGGAATCCGGGCAGACGAGCCCGGCAAGGATATTGAGGGTCGTGGATTTGCCGGCGCCGTTGTCCCCCATCAGCACGAGGATCTCCCCGTTCTCCACGCGGAGGGTGAGGTCGAGCGAAAAATCGCGGAGCTGCTTTTTTATCGCTGCCTCAAGCATGCGGCACCTCCGTCTTTGCCAGGAGCCGGACCGCGATCATGATGGCAAACGAGATAATGACGAGCAGGATTGAGATGGTGATCCCCGCGTTGAAGTCCCCGGCCATGCTCACGTACACGGCAAGCGGCATGGTCTGGGTGACGCCGGGCAGGTTGCCGGCAAACATGATGGTTGCCCCGAACTCGCCGAGCGCCCGGCCGAAGGTCATCACGGCACCGGAGACAAGACCGCCTGCAGTGAGGGGCACGACAACGGTGGCAAATACCCGTGCGGGCGATGCCCCGAGCGTGCGTGCAGTCTGTTCGTAGGCCGGGTCGAGCTGGTCGAAGAGGGATTTCGCCTGCCGGAGGTAGAAGGGCGAGGCAACGAAGACCTGCGCCATGATCACGGCAAGCGTCGTGAACGCGATCGGAATGCCGAGCATGTTCGCGTACTGCCCGAGGAGTCCCATCCGGCCGTATAACACCAGCAGCGCGAGACCGGCAACCGCCGGCGGGAGAACGAGCGGGAGATCGATGATGGTATCGACGAGCACCTTACCCGGGTACTGGTGCCGGCAGTGGACGTACGCGAACGGTGTTCCGACGAGGATGATCACAAAGAGCGAGATAACCGATGTCGTCAGGCTGAGGATGAGCGCGCTCCTGACCTCCGGGTTGGCGAGCGAATCGAGGAACTGCTCCGGTGTTGTCCGCAGGAAGAGGGCGATGATCGGCAGGGCGAGGTAGAGTATAACGGCCGCCACGAGAACTGCTGCAGCTGCCAGCGTGAACGCTCTTGGTATATTCCCTGGTGCGGATGAGGAGGTCATGGGCTGTCCCGGTTGACCGGTCCGGATGTAAAAAAGAATGGGGCTGGGAATAAGATAAACACCGGTGTATCCGTTCAGGCCGGCCTGAACCCGTAGTCCTTCAGGATCTGCTGGCCGGCATCCGAGAGCATGAAGTTCTCGAAGTCCGATGCCGGGCCTTTGCTGCTTGAGCTCTTCAGGACGCCGATCGTGTAGGTCTGGAGGTAGTTGTCCTTCTTCGGGATGGAGATCGATGTGTAGGTGCCGGGCTTTGCTGCTATGGCCGTTGACTCGTACACGAATCCTGCATCAACCTCGCCGAGCGCCACCTTGGTTGCAACCGACGGCTCGGCCGTCTCGTACGTGACCGTGTTGGTATAGATCGAAGTGTTCCAGTCCGCACCGTACGTGGACCTGGCAAGGTTCACGAGCACGGCATCCGTGGCAGTCCCGACCGGGACGGTCTTGGCAGCGCGGGCGATCTTGACGCCGGGTTTCGCGAGGTCTGCAAGGGTCTGGATCTTTGCCGGGTTGTTTGCCGGGAGGATGACGATGACATAGTTGGTGGTCAGGGTCTTCACCGTGCCTTCAGTAAAGTATCCCCCCTTCGACAGTTCGGCCGTGTAGGAGTTGCTTGCCGAGATGAAGACATCGGCGTAGGCGCCGTTCTGTACCTGGGTCTTGAGGTTCTGCGTACCGTCAAGGTTGAAGACAACGGTGTGGCCGGGATACATCTTAGCAAATCCTTCGGCCAGCTTCGGGGACACGCCCTTGAGGGATGCTGCAGTATAGGCAACGACATTGCCTTCTGCGTACGTGTATACCTGCACGGGGGTTGAGGTTGCTGCTACTGCGGGAGCTGTTGTCGCAGCCGGAGCGGCGGTCTTGACCGGTTCCGCAGCAGAAGCTGCGGTGACAACCGGCGCTGCCGGGGCAGCGGTTGCCGACGGTTTTGCCGGCTGGGCCGATTCCCCGGTACACCCGGCAAAGAACGCTGAAAGCACCAGCAGTCCGCAGACGATGCTTATGATAACCACATGATTATTAGACAATGATACTTGCATGATATCTCCTTCTGTCGCATTATACATCAGGGATATTGGTAAAATAACTTCCGTTATTTTCATTAAAAATTAAGTATTTTATATTTACTTTCCCCTGATAATCTCAAGGCATTCTCTCTGTTAACAAAAGACTCCTTTCATTGCCGGTATATATTTGCCACGGCGAAGAATGAAAGATAATACCACAAACCATTTCATTCTATTAACTATTTTATTTTAACATTTTGTAAAAGTTAAAAGAAAAGCATTATAACAAGGGAAACCTAACATATTCAATGTCCACCCCACACCGTGGACACATGCACACACAGACAGACGGATACAGAGCAGAAAGTGGATGGGGATCCAACCGGTATCCCCTGAACAATTTTGCGGAGAACGACGTCATGATCACCCGGCACCATATCGCGCTCACCATCCTCTGTGCGCTGATCGTCTGCAGCGCTCTGGTGCCGTCTGATCCCCTTCTCACCCTCACCATCTGTACCGGCGCCGTGATGGGAACCATCCTGCCGGATATCCAGATGAAAAAACCGCGGGGCATCCAGGCAAGAACGATTGCATGGGCAGTCAGCCGGTTCAGCAGCACAGTGTACACACCCCAGATATGCCGGCTGTATCGCAGTGTGTGGGGGCACACCTGCGATCCTGCCGACAAGCGGCTGACCCATTCCGTACCGGGAATCCTGTCCCTGTGGGTGGTCGTCTCAGCGTTCCTGCTTGTCCCCGCGTTCATCCTTGCGGGCAACGCCGGCCTGAACCTCGCCGTGGCAATCCTCTGCGGGACGATGCTCGGGCTGGTCCTGCACCTTGTCGAGGACCTGTGTACGAAAAAGGGGATCACGCCACTCTTCCCGTTCAGCACAACGATGGTATCCGGCTCAATCCGCCCCTGCGACACAACGGACCGGCGGATCGGGCAGTACCATCTCTATGACTGCACCGTGGCATGCATCATCCTCGGGTTCCAGCATCTTGGGCCCCTGCAGGGAATTGCCGCGGTGCCGCTCTGCCTCTTCGGGCTTGGCTCGTGCCTTGCCATGATGGTCTGGTCGTCCGATGTCCGCATCACCCGCGAACCGGTGTTTATTCCGGCCAGTACGGTCCCGGCTCCGATCCTGTCGGATCCATTTGTCAGGATATGGCGGGCAGAACATCCGTCACCGGGGCTGATGATGGGTGTATATTACCTGCAGCGTCCGCTGTGATGTGTCTTGCCGGTAACCGGATTCCCGCGACAGATCGTTTGCACATTCTGTCTGTATACGACAGGATTATCCGTGAATGCAGCTAACGGGCATTCCGGTGAACATCATGAAGATCAGTGCACGCAACCAGATCCACGGTACCGTAAAGTCGATCAGGAAGGGCCCGGTCAGTACCGAGGTCATCATTACAATTGCCGGTGGCAACGAGATTGTATCTTCCATCACAACAACCTCTGCAGAGTCCCTGAAGCTGAAGGAAGGCATGAAGGTCTTTGCGATTGTAAAAGCGTCCGAAGTGATGGTCGGAGTCGACTGAACATCCCGTTTTTTTCTGCACTGCCCGGCGGATGCGGTATTCATCCGGCAGCTGCAATAACGTGAACCGCGGTTGCCTTGAACGTGGCAAAGACCCGGCTGCCGGCCCCGAGTTCCAGGTCGTGGCAGCTCTCGCGTGTAAGGAGTGCCGTAAGAGGGAATCCCACGTCAAGAACAACCCTGACCGTGCTCCCGACCGGGATAACCTCGCGTACCGTGCCTTCAAGGCAGTTGCGGGCGCTCGAAGCGAAGGGTTCGCGTGACAGGATCACGTCTTCGGGATGCAGCGTGGCGACAACCCTGCCGCTGATATCCGATGCCGCAAAGAATTCTTGCCCGTTTGTAACAATGCGTGCAAGTTTCCCTGCAGGCGTGGAGACACCCCGGATCAGGTTCGCGATACACAGGAAGTCGGCAACGAAAGCATCCGCAGGGTGGGAGAAGACATTGGAAGGTTCCCCTGCCTGTACGATGCAGCCGTCCCGCATGATCGCGATACGGTCCGCAAGCAGGTACACGTCCTCGAAATGGTGCGTGATGTGGACGATGGTTGTCCCTGTCTGTTTCTGAATCGCCGCCAGCGTGTGGCGGAGCAGTTCCCGGCTCCTGCTGTCAAGCGCGTTCATGGGTTCGTCGAGCAGCAGGATGCAAGGCTTCAGCACGAGGGCCCGGGCGAGAGCTGTACGCTGCTGCTCTCCGCCGCTGAGCGTATCCGGATACCGGTCAAGGAGGTGATCGATCCTGAGCAGGGTGCTAATGTCCTCAACGGCCCGGCGCCTTCCTTCCTTCGGGACCTGCTGCTGCTTCAGCCCGAAGGCGATGTTCTCCCGGACCGTGAGGTGAGGGAAGAGCATGTAATCCTGGTATACGATCCCCACGTTCCGCTCCCGCGGTTCGAGCCGGGTAATCTCCCGGCTGCCAAGAATGATCCTGCCTCTGTCCGGCTGGTGGATTCCCGCGATGGTTTCGAGAAGGATGGTCTTGCCAGCCCCGGTCGGCCCGAGGATGATGAAATACTCCCCGGGCTGCACCGCCAGCGACAGGTTCCGGAGCTGGAATTCACCCAGTAAGACAGAAAGGGATTCGACGCTGAGCATGGCAGCCATCTAGAAAACCCCCGCGTCACTGTCAAAGTATTCAACCGTGCAGAGGGCTGCGATCGCAATAAATATCAGGATAGTTGCAGCGGCCACGGCACGGTCGACGTCGCCGGTGGAGATGTTCAGGTAGAGCGCTATGGGGAGCGTCTCGGTCCGCATGGTCGTTGCCCCGGCCAGCATCAGTACCGCCCCGAACTCGCCCATTGCTTTTGCCCAGGTAATTACCGTTCCGGCAATCAGCCCGTGGCGGGCCATGGGAAGCGCAACCTGGAAGAATGCCCCGCTGTCGGTGCACCCGAGCGTCTTTGCCACGTGCTCAAACCTCGGGTTTACCGCGGCAAACGCTGAGCGCATGATCCGTACCATGTAGGGGAGGTTGACGAATACTTCCGCGACAATGATCCCGAGCGGGGTGAAGATGACGGCAAACCCGGCATTCTCCAGCGCCTTTCCCCACGGTGTCGTGCCGAAGAAGAGGAGGAGGGCGATACCGGCAACCAGCGGCGGCAGCGTCAGGGGGAGCGTCAGGACAAGGGTTGCGATTCGCTTCCCGGGGAACGCGTATCGTGCGAGCGCGTAGGCAACCGGTACCGCGACAGCGATACAGATGCATGTCGAGGCCACGCTCGTTGCAAGACTGAGCAGGATCGCAAACCGGATCTCGGGATTCGCAAGGCTCCCTGCAAGGACCGGGAGGGGCGAGTAGAGGACGAGGCCCAGGAGGATGCCGCTGATAACGAGAAACATAAGGGCCGTCAGGCCGAGTGATACCCTGCGCATCAGCAGTCCCCCGTGCTGGAGTTACCGGTGCCCTGCCCCGGTCCCTGCTTCCCGCAGCCGTGCCACGTGCTCTGCGGTGACCCATCCCGTCCGGGCATCGGGGATTGAATCGAACGCCGGGATGTACGGCTTGATGTCGAGGACCGGTGTCCCGTCAAGGAGGTCGATGCCCTTCACCGCGATGATGCCGTCCCTTATCCCGGTCACTCCGACATACGAGATCCCGATCGGGTTGGGGCGGTTGAAATGCCGGGTGGCGAAGATCCCGTGGTTGGCCTCCCCGTCCAGCAGCGGTTTCTCGGAAAGCGTCCGCATCTCTGCCCGGTCAAAGTCGGAGATGACGATGAGGTGGGAGAACCCCGAAAGGTCTCGGAGGCCGTCGCGGAACCGGGGGAAGATCTCGATGCTTCCCTCTGCCTGCGAAAAGGAGCTCTGGAAGGGGGGGTTTCCCCGGGTTACAAGGGGCGAATGCGCAACGCCGATGGGACGGTATTCGGTCATGGGGGCATCACTCTTCTTGTAGTCCTCACGGCTGGACATTCGCGTACAGCGGATCCGGGTAGGTGGGGAATCCGTGCTTTGAGAAGAAGGCCTTGCCCTCATCCGATGCAACGAAGTCCACGAATTTCTGCGCAGGTTCCGTGTTCTTCGTGTAGGCCGTGATGCCGATGGGGGTGATCAGGACCTCGTTCTGGCCCGGCGGGATCGTGATGGAATCCATGCTCTTGGGATCGACGTTGTCGAGCGTCAGGATTGCCGCGTCTGCCTGCCCGTTCTTCATGTAAACGATAAGCTCGTTGATCGTTGGGGTCCGGGTAACGACATTCTTCTCTACGGCAGCGGTGATGTTCAGCCTGCCGAAGATCTTGGCACCGGCTTTGCCGACGGCAGTGGCATTGACGTCCCCAAGCGCAACTTTCAGGCCGGGCTGAGCAAGGTCCTTCACCGACGTGATGTTCTTGGGATTGCCCTTCTGGACAACAAGGATGGGCACGTGGTAAGCGACGAGCTTGTTGGCATCCACGAGGCCCTGGGACTTTGCCGTCTTCCACTCGACGGTCGACCCGGGCATGAAGACATCGCCCTTGCGGGTGAGGTTCATCTGCGAGACAAGTGTCCCGGCTCCGCCGTAGTTGTACTGGACGGCAATCCCGGTCTTCTGCGTGAATGCCGGCCCGATCTCCTCCATCGGGGCCTTGAGGCCTGCGCCGGCAAAGACGAGGATGCTCTGGCCGGATTCTGCAGCGGTTGCTGCAGCGGGTGCAGCACTGGTTGCGGCGGGTGTGGCCGGTGCTGCCGGGGCCTGCGATGTACAGCCGGCACCGGCAAGGAAGAGGATGACGAGTGCGATACTGAGGTACAGGAATACCTTCCGGTTCTTGGAAACTATCATAAGAAGTATCTCCGGAAGGTTAACTCGGCAGGGAACTGATAAATAGATTATGATTTACTTCTTTTATTTGTTAAGGAATAATTATTATCACCAGGGTGTTCAGAGCGGGTGGCGTTCCGATAATTAACATTGGGTGGGAGATGGCGCCCTTACGGATCCAGCCTCGTGTAATACGCCCCCTGCGCACAACTCCTGCATACGTCCCTGCCGGCAGTGACAACCTGCCGGCCGTCCATGATCTTCTCGCCGCATTTGCTGCAGATCGTCTTCTGCCGGGGGAAACCCGGGATGTCGTCATAAGGGATATCCACCGTCACCCGTTCGATCTTCAGGATCTCATCCTCGGGTGCGGCTGCAAGGATCTTCAGGACTTCTTTTGGGTCCATCCTGTCGTGTTCTGCCCGGTTTTTTTCGTACACGGCGACCCGGATGGCCTTTCGTGTCCTGAGGTCGACGAACGTGGCGGCAAATTTCCCGTAGTCCCGGAACTTCAGGCTGCGGTGGCCGAGCGAACAGCCGGTGATAGCCTGAACCGCATCGGTCCCGCACCGGTCGATCTCCATGAACACAATCAGGTCCTTCTGCGGCTCATGCGGGTTCATCCCCAGCTCGCGGAGGCCGGCGATCGTCAGCCGCGTCCCGAGCACGATCCCGGGGCAGACATGCCCGTGGAACGCTCTGGCTTTTGCAAACAGTATGTCATAGTCGCTCATGGAAATTCCCCACTGTTCTGTCATGCTCCGATCCGGGGGATCCATTATTCCCGTCTCCCGGCATCCCACCAGATGTGAGCCCCCAGCGGTCCTTCGCCCAGCTCGAACCCGTTACCCTTCTTCCGGAGAACCGAATGGAGGTAGTTCTTCACGGTCTCTTCATGGGCAGGGGACGTGCAGTTCAGCCGCCGGACAAACTCCTTTTCTGCATCGTCGGGTGTTGCATAAAACGGCGGGGCCGACCGGGGCTCTACCGTGATATTTGCATAGATGCCCATCTCGACCAGGACCTGCCAGAGCCAGTCCGCGGTCGGCTCGCCGGGGAACTCCCCGCCGTGGATGAGGGGCCAGAGGTCCCGGTTCACCATTGCCCAGGCAGGGGGAGCCAGGAACCAGAAAATATGGACGGTCCCCCTGCAATGCTCCTGCATCCGGAGAACCGCTTCCCCGATATCCATCATGGTCAGCGAATAGGAAGCGATGACGGCATCGAACGGATCCCCAAGGTCATCTGCTTTCACGTCCTCCCAGCGCTTCGGGATAACCGTGATGCCGGTACTGTTTTCCTGTGTAATGCGTTCGGCCAGTGCCTCCCGCATGACCGGTGACGGTTCGACTGCCGTCACGCTGCAGCCCCGGGCGGCGAGCGGGATGGCAAAGGTCCCGGGACCCGCGCCGATATCAAGGACCCGCGCTCCCCCGGGAATCGCCATGGCTGCAAGCCGTGATTCGGTCTGGTCCCTGTTCTTCTCATGCCGCTTCATGTACACAGTCTGGACATTTTTTTTGTTATTCCAGAACTCGCGGGTATTCCCGTAATTCGGTACAGAACAGTGCGCCAGTTTCAGCTGCCGCCACTGTTCCCGCCATGTTCCTGCTGCCGGTAAGGTCATAGAATTTCACACCATGAATCAGGTTGGCCTGCATCAGATGGCGTTGTAATGGTAAATTAGTTTATGTTTATTGTGTTAGATTGTCAATCTAAAAAAGTTATTATCTTCCCATATTACCATCAGGGCTACGAGGAACTCCCCCGATAAGGTGTATCGTTGCAAGTCCGTATTCCCCGCATACCCGGTTTTTCCGGTATTCACCACTTGGATCAATCTCCGCCGTGAATTTTTTAAGCACGATGCAATCTGTTTATCTATAATGATTAACTTTTGTACAAAATAAATCAAATTTGAATAACTTAAAATAGTCCGGCAACCCACCAGATGACGATACACTATGGGTTCGGCTCAGGATATCATGCAGACCTTCGCAGGACGGGACCTGCACGCACAGTTCCCCGAACGTGATGGATGGATGTGGCGAGACCTGCCTGCAACAAAGGACGGTACGATACTGTATCAGGTCACGCGGGGAGATCATCACTGGCAGCAGCAGGCAATCCTCGCCGTATCACTGGAATACCGGCCATCGGAAGAGTCCGTTAACGTGCTGTCTGCCGTCCCGGATGGCGGCCGCGTGCAACATTTCCTGCTTGTTCCGCAGGGAGCAGATGTCTCCCGCATTCCGGTAAAGATCCAGATCCTCACGATGTCATCGTTCGGATTCATCGGCGGGAAGCTCACCTGGCTGACCCGGAAGAAGAATGCAATGCGCTATCCGACGGAAGAGCGTGCAATCGCATAAATCCATGACACTACTTCCGGCAGAGACCCCCGGGACGGCACAACGGGATGCGGGAACCACTGCGCTTCTCCGGCAGGCGATTGCTGTTCCCGCCGCAGGAACGATCCTTGTCTACTGCCTCCTGCCCGTGCTCTTCCTTGTCTCGCTCTTCATCGGGCGGTATGATGTTGTACCTGAGCATGTCGTGCTGCTGCTGGTCGCGCCGGTACTAAATCTCCTGCCGGCCGGGATAATTCACATCGAACCGGTCTGGACCGCGGCTGAGGCAAACGTCATCTACCAGATCCGGCTGCCCCGGGTTATCGCGGCAGTCCTTGTCGGTGCCGGGCTCTCCATGGCCGGTGCCACGTACCAGGGGCTCTTCAAGAACCCGCTCGTCTCTCCGGATATTCTTGGCGTCTCCTCCGGCGCCGGGTTCGGTGCGGCGCTTGCCATCCTCCTTTCGTGGAACATGGCGATGATCCAGGTCTCGGCATTCGGTTTTGGGATCCTTGCCGTGGCCATCACATACCTGCTGAGCCGGCTGTACCGCACGACCCCGACACTTATCCTGGTCCTCTCCGGGATCATTGTCGGTGCATTCTTTACCGCCCTCATCTCGCTCACCAAGTACGTGGCCGATCCGTACGAGAAACTGCCGGCCATCACGTTCTGGCTGATGGGTAGTCTCGCGTCGGTCCGGTACTCGGATATCGTGCTGGTCGTCCCGCTCTTCCTGCTTGCAACGTTCGCGCTGCTCCTGATCCGCTGGCGAATCAACCTCCTCGCGGTCGGCGATGACGAGGCACGGGCGCTCGGTATCGACACAAAACGGATGGCGCAGGTCATCATTCTCTGTTCCACGCTGATCACCGCTTCCGCGGTCTGTATTGCCGGCATCATCGGATGGGTTGGCCTTATCGTCCCGCACCTCGGCCGGATGCTCGTAGGCCCCGATTACACGAGGCTCTTGCCGGCCTGCCTGCTGCTCGGGGCCTGTTACATGCTTGTCATCGACGACCTTGCGCGGATGCTCACGAACGCGGAGATCCCGCTCGGTATCCTGACCGCGATCATCGGTGCGCCGTTCTTTGCGTACCTGCTCGGGAAAAGATCGGTGGGATGGATATGATCCTTGAAGTGCGGCAGGCCGGTTTCCGGTACGATCTGAAGCGGATGATCTTCTCGGATATCTCGTTTGGACTCGCGAAAGAGGAAGTGCTCTGTATCCTTGGTCCGAACGGGATCGGGAAGTCCACGCTGATCCGCTGCCTTGCGAACCTCAACCCCCTCTGTGCCGGGTCGATCCGGCTCCATGACCGGGATATCCGTTCGCTCAACAACCGGGACGTGGCAACCATCGTGGGATACGTGCCGCAGGCCCACGACATTGTCTTCCCGTTCCCGGTCCGGCAGTTTGTCCTGATGGGCCGGGCGCCCCGCCTCGGGCTCTTCGAGTCGCCGGGGAAGGATGATTACGGGAAAGCCGACGAGGCGATCGATCTCGTGGGCATCGGGAAGATCCGGAACAAGCCCGTGAACGAGATCAGCGGCGGGGAGTTCCAGCTCGCCATGATCGCCCGGGCGCTGGCGCAGGAGCCCGAGGTGCTGCTCCTCGACGAACCGACCTCGCACCTGGATTTCGGCAACCAGATACGGGTGCTGGAGATCATCAGCCGGCTTGCAGAGGACGGACTTTCCGTGATCATGAGCTCGCACTTCCCCGACCACGCGTTCCTGTCGTCCAACAATGTGGCAATCATGCAGCACGGTTCGTTCATGGCATACGGTCTTGCGGAAGATGTGGTGACGGAGGAGAACCTGAAACAGACATACGGCGTGGATGTTTCAATCACGTACAGCCGCGATGTCGACCGCCATGTCTGCGTCCCGCACCGGCACGGGCAGTGCCGGTGCCATGACCGGTATCCAGCGGAATGTGCAGGTCAGACCGGTTGTCCTGTATTACAGCCAGACAACGGCCTGACATTCCAGAATGATAATTGAGGTGACTCATGAACAAGAACTACCTGACCCTGATATCAGTCATCGCCCTTGCCATCATACTGGCCGCGGTGGCATTCTCGGGTTGTGCCTCGACAGCACAACCTGCTGTATCGTCTGAGAAAAACACCCGTACCATCACCGACATGGTAGGAAGGACCCACGAGGTCCCGGTAAACATCACCCGCGTCCTCAGTACGGCCCCGCCTACGACTATCTCGGTGTACGTGCTCGCGCCGGACAAACTCATCGGCGTCAACTTCGAACCGAACAAGCAGAACGGGAAGGTGTACATGCCGGAGAAGTACCGGGCACTGCCAAACGTCGGGGGCTGGTTCGGTAAGCAGACCGGCAACTTCGAGACCTTCATCGAGATGGACCCGGATGTCATCCTTGACGGCGACGTGGGCGTGGGTAACTTCACGTCAACACTCGCCGAACGCCAGCAGAAGTTCGGGGCTATCCCGAACGTCGGGGTGCTGGACGCACGGACCGCAACGCAGTACGACAACTCGATCAAGTTCCTCGGCTCGCTGCTCGGTGCCGAAGAGCAGGCAGCATCGCTATCAGAGTTCTATAACCGGGTCCTCTCGACCGTGACCTCGCGGGTCTCATCGATCCCGGAGAACGAACGCGTGCGGGTCTATTACGCGGAGGGTCCCAAGGGACTCCTGACCGACCCGACGGGTTCCATGCATTCCGAACTGATCGAGGTTGCCGGTGGCAAAAACGTTGCCGACTGCGCCATAACGCCCGGCATGGGCCAGACCCCGGTCTCGATGGAGCAGGTCACGAAATGGAATCCCGACGTGATCATCGCGGGCGACCCGACCTTCTACGCGTCGGTGTACAACGACACGCTCTGGAAGGATATCCCTGCGGTGAAGAACCGCCGCGTGCACCTTGTCCCGCAGTCGCCGTTCCCCTGGTTTGACCGCCCGCCGGGCGTGAACCGGATCATCGGTATCCCGTGGACTGCAAAAGTCCTGTACCCGGAAAAATTCCGCGACATCGACATGCCTGCGCTGACAAAAGAGTTCTATTCCAGGTTTTACCACTACGATCTCAAGGACGAGGATGTGAATAACCTGCTGGGAGTCTCGCCCCGGTAAGGACAGCAGGTTTTTTTTATGGGTATCCAAACCGTGAAAAAAGGGGACCGGAAGAACATGTCTGCTACGGAGTTCAACGAAATAGCCCGAACCGTCTTTTCCCCCATTTACCCCGTGATTGCCCGGCAGGCCATTGAGTGCTGCGGAATTGACCAGGGTTTCTGTATCGATGCCGGGTGCGGTCCCGGCCATCTGGCACTGGCCCTTGCCTCAGTTTCCGGATTCAGGATAGACGCACTGGACACCTCACCGGAAATGCTTGCCTGCGCTGAGAAAAACATCACACAAGCGGGGATGGGCGGGCGGATCCGGACGGTGTGTGGCAACGTTCACGCCCTTCCGTACGAAGAATGTTCGGTCGATATGGTAGTAAGCAGGGGCTCAGTGTTCTTCTGGGATTCCCCTGCACAGGCCTTTGCCGAGATATACCGTGTCCTCCGTCCCGGTGGCAGAACTTTCATCGGGGGCGGGTTTGGCACGCCGGAACTCAGGGCGGCCATTGTCGCGCAGATGCGGGAGTCCAATCCCACGTGGGAGGAGATGATGAAGCGCAATATGGGTCCACAGAAGGATGCAGAGATAAAAAGATGCCTTGAAAAAGCCCTGATCCCGGACGTGCAGATCATCCGGGATGAATCAGGGTTCTGGATCGTGATGAGAAAATGAACGGCATGCGCTGCGTGGTCTGCGAGATCGGATGCACCATCCCCCCCGGCGGGACCGGCAGGTGCGGGATGTATACCTGCGACGGGTCCGGGATCGTTGAACGGTTCCCCGATATGTTCCTCGCCGCTTTCCCGGTTGCCATCGAGACCCAGCCCATGCTCCATTTTCACCCGGGCGGAAAGTTTTTGCAGGTCTGCACCGCGGGATGCAATTTCCGCTGCGGCGGGTGCGTCTCGGAGATACTCGTGCAGCATGCCGAATCGCTTGCACGGTCCGGGTCCGCAGTCGGGACTGAGGATGTCATCAGAAGTGCGCTTGAACAGGATTGTACCGGCATTTCCTTTGCACTGAATGATCCCATCGTATCATTCCCGACGTTCTGCAGGCTGGCAGAAGAGGCCGGAAAACGGGGGCTGCTTGCCGGGTGCTCGACAAACGGCTACCTTACGGAAGGATCGGCAGAAGCCCTTGGCCGGGTCATCGATTTTGTTAATATCGGCCTGAAAGGCGCAGGTGATCCGTGTTACCGCGCCTGTGGCGCATACAGCGCCGGTCCCGTGTTCCGGACCATGGAACAACTGTTCCGGGCCGGGGTGCATGTCGAAGTCTCGTGCGTATATCGCCGGGGAGGAGATGATGAAGTGCGTGCTGCAGCGCAGCGTATCGCCACAATCTCCCCGGAGATACCCCTGCAGGTGATGCGATTCGTGCCATTCGGCGAAGCCTTCCTCGGGGACGAACCAACGATTTACGAGAGCGAACACCTGTGTGACAGTCTCCGGAAGATCCTTTCATGGGTCTATCTGTTCAACTCGCCGGGGACCCGGTACCTGGACACGGTCTGCCCGGAATGCCGAACACCGTGCATCAGCCGGGATTTCTACGGGCCCATGGGCGCCCACATCACGGGAGATCCAAAAACGACCTGCGCCTGCGGGCACGTCCTGCCGTTCAGGGGGACCGCTGCCGGCAATATTTTCTCTGAACCGGGCATGATGGGCGGCTATCGGATCACCCGCGGTCTTGAGATGATATGGGCGATCCTGGCCTGCCTGGGGGTACAGGACCCGGCAGTCCTCTCGCGTATCTGGGGCGAGGCGCTCGGGACCGGCATGCTGAAAAAAGAGCTGCATGACCGGATGAACAATATCGATGCATACCTGGGATTTGTAATGGAACTGGCAGAAAAGACCGGGACGACGGATGCCGGGACCGAACTCTGCGGCTTCATCAGCGGCCGGCTCCGGCTCGTGAAGGAGCGCGTGGCAGCGACCACCTCCCGCCCCCGCGTCTATTATGCGATGGGACATCCGCTCTTTGCGCTCAACCCGGGGCGGTTCGAAGGCAAGCTGGTCGAGGCAGCCGGGGGGACCTATGTCAACCGTGCAATCAAAAGGGAGGGAAAACCGGGCGTTACAATCTCGCGCGGGGAATTCCTTTCCCTGAACCCCGAGTATATCTTCACCTCGGGCTTCCTGACTTCGACAGTCGGGGATACGATGCGGTACTGCACAAACCATTCGCTTGATGTCCCGGCGGTCGCCAGCGGTCAGGTTTACACGATGCACCCGTCATGGGACTTCGGGAGCCCGCGGTGGATACTCGGCCTCATGACCATTGCGAACACCATTCATCCCGATCTCTTTGATTTTTCCATCGAAGACGAGGCAGACCGCTTTTACCGGAAGTTCTACGGCGTAACCTACCATTCGGTTGCAACGAACAGGTCTTTTGTCCATGCAGGGCCTGGTCAGTATGGCCCGACGGGTGGTTCCTGAAAACGGGGGAGTTGTTCCTCATCGCACGGTATAGCACACTAACTGTCTCCTCTGCAAATTGACAGGAACCGCAGGGAATGAGGAATAGTTATCAAAAAAAAATAATTCTGGCCGGAATACGTTTTCTGAAGGTCACTGATGCTCCGGCAGGCGGTACAATGCCTTCGGGATCCGGATCTCGAAACGGGCGCCGCTGCCGTATGTCCCGTTCTCGAGGATCGTGAACCCGGTTATGGCGAGGATCTCGCGGATGAGGAACAGGCCGTAGCCGGTGTTCTTCCCGAAACCCCGG
>Ga0302253_1001291_pt1 | contig 15634 bp, 13 predicted proteins | sample AAG_RA_Trp_MG_FD_193537 | JGI IMG/M metagenome (GOLD analysis project Ga0302253, IMG submission 193537) | Enriched activated sludge microbial communities from anaerobic digester in WTTP, New Holstein, Wisconsin, United States - AAG_RA_Trp | ecosystem: Engineered > Bioreactor > Anaerobic >...
CCACTATATGAGGGCAAAATGGTGCAAAACTATGATCATCGTACTGCTGATGTTAGAGTAAGTAAAGATGCCCAACAAAGAAAGGGACAACCTGAACAAATCTCGATTGGAGACCACAAAAATCCATTTAGATATGCTATACCTTCATCTTGGGTTTCATTGACAGATTGTAATGAGGCAATGGGTGGAAAAGCTTATAATAAGTGGTTTTTGGGCTTTTCAAGTGTCACAAGCCCTACTAATTCTAGAAGCTTCATACCATGTTTAATACCTCATAGTGGTGTTGGTAACAGTTTTCCAATCTTTGTGATTGAAAAAGAAAATATTAAACTAGCTTCTGCTTTATATGCAGGAACAAGCTCATTTATATTAGATTTTAATGCTAGGCAGAAGATTGGTGGGGTGAATCTCAATTTTTTCTATGTTAAGCAGTTTCCTGTTATACCCCCTGAAACATACACCCATCCAGCTTGCCTCCTGCTTGGAAAATCCGTAACTGCCTGTGTTTTAGAGTTATCCTATACTGCCTATGATCTACAGCCTTTTGCAAAGGACTGTGGTTATGATGGACCTCCCTTTATTTGGGATGAGGAACGTAGATTTGAAATCCGTTGCGAACTGGATGCCCTCTATTTTCATCTTTACCTGGGCACCCAATCCGACTGGCAAACCCAAGGGAGCAAGGAACTTTTGTCTTATCTCCCCACTCCTCGTAATGCCGTAGAATACATAATGGAAACTTTCCCCATCGTTAAACGCAAAGACGAAAAGGAATTTGGCGAATACCGCACCAAAATCCGCATCCTGGAAATATACGACCAAATGACCCATTGCCTTGCCACCAACACAGAATATCGCTCCACCCTCAATCCCCCTCCAGGACCTCCCTGCGATGCAGAAGGCAACTTCATTCCCGTAGAGCAGTGGGACAAGAACAACTTGCCGAAGCACATACATCCGGAAATAGCAAAGTATATAATATGAGTTTCATTTTTCGTGTTTATTTTACAACATTATTCTGGCAAATAGATTGTTTATTTTCAAGAGATTTGAACAATATTGAAAAGGATGAGTATAATGATGAGTGATTTAACAACACCGAGGGTTCAGGAGGCGTATCGTCAAATATACGAGATAATTAGAGACAAGTATCTTATACCCATTGATGACTATGTGTATCAAAATCAATTGGACTTAGCCACAGTAACAGGTTTCTTGCTAGAACCAGATACAATAATTGTGTATATTGGAAGAACGCACATAGCTATAGAGTTTATGGGGCCTGAAAGAATAAAAGAATTACATCCGAGTGCTCCTGTAGATTTTCGTTTCAAGGACTTAACCTCACCTGACATGAATTTTATGGAGGAGATCATCGGTTTTGCTTTCGATGGCACAGTTGATTTTGATTTTGAGTTACCTTGTTTCTGTGAAGATTTGGTATTGCCAACTAATAAGGGCCACGATAAACTAGAAGAATTGGGATGGAATTTTGCCGCTCAAAGTATGGTCATTGGGTTTAATATCCGCGCTCTGAGTGTTCCCGAAAACAATCATGTCAGACTCATTAATTCCTTTTTCTTTGATTCCAATGATAATGGACTGATAACACGACATATTAAATGGATTGATTTTATCCCTCTTAACATTATCAAGGATGATGATGAAGTAAAAGAATTAGCTATTCATTTTGAAATCTATCGTGATGAATTGATAGAAAACGATGCCAATTATATCTACCCAATGCCAGATAAGGAGGATTATAAGTATGCTAAACTTCCTATTATTAATAGATTCATTGAACTAGCTGGTAACAAAGAAACATCAGAGCCAACAATCACGAAATTTTTATCGTTGGTAGAAAATCAGTTTATCTTATCAATGGCATTCCTAGCCAGATCGGTGCATTATCAATTATCTTGTGAATGGCAAAGTGAGGAAAAGAAAGCTCTTGAACCAGACTTCTTTGTTGTTCATACTAATGGATATGCAGATATCGTTGAGTTCAAATTGCCAGATTTAAAATCTAGCCCAATAACTGGACGAGCAAATAGAGAAACATTTTCTGCAGAAATTAATTCATACATATCTCAAACGAGAGTTTACAGTAGTTACTTTGATGATCCTAACAACAGAAATTGGTTTGAAGGAAAATACGGCTTTAAAGTTCATCATCCCAAAAGGATCTTAGTTGTGGGGAGAAGAAGCGACTTTAGTAATGAAGAGTGGCGAGAAATAGTATCAGATTATAGGGATATTGAGATTATAACATATGATGACTTAGTAAGTGGAATTACCGCACAGTTCTACATGTAATACACAAGCGAGAAATAGCCAAATATCAGAAGTTGGCAAAGTCTTTGAGATGCCAGTCAATACTGATTAAGGATAAGTTATGGCAGTATTAATCGAAGCAATCTCAGTGCTTGTAAAGCACAAGCGATAATTAGCATTCCCATATTTTTTCACCGGAGCATTATTTTCATTTGATGCTGGTCAATACATTCTGCTAACCTTATATAGGATTTATATTTACAAGCCACAAATACTTATTATCTTGTTCCATTTTTTACAAAAGAAGGAGTAAGAAAGGGGACAACACAAGCACAGCATTGAAATGGGTTGCCGAATTCCGATTCGGCAAATGCCCACAGGCATACTTTTTACTCAAAGGTCTCCGACATTATTGGCAAAGAAAGAGTTTGCCAACCCATTTTTTGCCTATCTTGATTTATTACATTACTAAATAAACTTTGCCTAACTACCTGTTGCCTGGTCATTTCTTTAACGACTCTTTAACGACTCTTTAACAATGCTTTAACTTTGTTAAGGAATCGTTAAAGAAGTGTTAATGCAGTATAAAAGATTCAACTTAGCAGGAAATAAAATACAGCAAAAAAAAACAGGTAAAAGTAATATTATGAAAGTTTCAGTAAAAGAAAGGAAAAGAGATTTGATACTATTCTCATATAGAATAAATACTTTAATATAAGGTTGAGGTGGTGAGATGGGATGAGATGATTCGGGTTTCTTTTGTCCACGAATTTTAACAAATTGTCACAAAAAGAGGTGGTGAGATGGTGAGATGGATGAGTAGGTTTAGAGGTCTTTAAAACTCCAAAGAGGCAACACTATGATAGCGATGAGGGCATACGCTTTCAGGATTAAATGTTAAGTGGTTTGAATTATGTTAATAATTTATCACTTGACAAAATTAAAAGCTTGATTATATTAACCTATAGTTAATAAGACAAGGAGGCAAAAATGAATGTCGGAGAAAAAATAAAAGAGTATAGAAAGCGACTAAACATTTCTGGTAAAGAACTTGCCCAGAAATTGGGCGTCACACCTGCTCTTATATCCTATTATGAACAGGGCAAAAGACAAGTTCCTTTGAAGACATTAATGCAAATATCGGAAATTATTAGGGTTCCTCTGGAATACTTAGTTACTGATAAAGAATATATTTCATATTCTGCTTATCGTGGTAAAGGTAGAATAACAAAAGAAGAAAAGGAAGAGGTGGCATTATTCCAGGAAATAGTGGATAACTATATTAGGATAGCAAAGTTAAACAATTTTGACATCCAATACCAAGGTCCTAATGATTATCGGGGAAAAACTATCTCCGACCAAGAAATTGGCATAATTAAAGCCCAACTGGAAGTTCCGCTTATTGTGCATTATAAAAACTTAGTTGAAGCTCTTTGGCTAAAATGGAGAATTGCTGTTTTTGCTCTTCCATTTAAAAATAAAAATCTATCAGCAATCACGATAAGACGAGATGACATTTATGGTGTTTTTATTAATAAAGGGCACACAAATGAAAGAAACTTTTTTTCTTTAGCTCATGAGCTGGGACACATTTTGATGCATTTGGATACTGACGAATTTATTATTTCTCGCCTTGGCTCAAGAGACCCTAAGGAAAAAGAGGCAAATGAATTTGCTTCCAGATTTACTGTCCCTTATGCTTTGCTAATGAATAAGGTAGGGAATAATTCCTTTTCAGAAACAATAACAGCAGAAAAAATATGGGAAATGGCAAGGTATTTTAATGTTTCCTACGAATGCATTGCTTATAATCTGGTAAAGGCAAATATATTGAATTATAGCAAAGATGAAATAGCCAGATGGAAAGAACCGATTAAAGAATATGAATATAAAATAGCTATAGACGATTTTCCCGCTATTTATCGTTTACTGGTCTATCTTGCCTGGGAAAAGGGAGAAATATCTATCTCTAAAGCTGGTAATTATCTATTATCCGATATACAAACTGTCAATGATGAATTTGGTAAAATAGGTCAAATTCTTGGTGAGTTCTAAACCTGAAATGATTCTGATATTAGATAACACCGTTCTCTTAAACTGCATTGATAGATGCTCTTCTGTTGACATAACACAAAAACTTGCTGAGTATCCCTTAGAAATGGAAATTGTGGAAACTGTTTATCAAGAATACAAACAAGGAAGCAAAATATACCCGTCACGCAGTAATTTAACCCTTTTTGATAAACATATAAATACTACAATTAAAGTCGTGGATGATAGTAAATTAACTACTAATCCGGTTCATCATCTTTTGAATCTGGATAAAGGCGAATTATTTTCTGCTGTCTATCTGCTTGAAAACAGGACTGACAGAATTTTGTGCACAGACGATAAAGCTACTCATAAAGCATTGGGAAAATTCCATATTAAGTGCCTATGGACTATAAATCTTTTGCAATTGCTCTACCAAAGAAAACCTGCTTTGATAAATTATAATCAGGTTTTGGTCTGTTATAAGGAAATGATTACCAAGGGATTTTATGGTTTACCTATACAAAATATTGATATCAATGCCTATATTGACATTAAGAACTATACAACAGAAGGGAAAAATGCTTTATAAAGAATATCACCTAATTAAAAATAATGCGAAATGGGAAGTGAAAGAAGCTAATGCACAAAAAGCCCTTAAGAAGTTTGCGACAAAAAATGCTGCATTACAATTATTAAATGACACCCAAAGTGTCAGACAGCGATAATATGACAAACTGGCATAAGCCCTTATCAGGTACAGAGATGCTTGGGACTGCTTTCGGAAAGATGTCACAGTGGTTTTGGACTTCTTTGGACTGATTGCTGACACCTTTGTGTCAAATCTGGACTGATTTCAGACTGATTTCGGAACTGGCTGAATCTCAACGAAATAGACCAGTTCGAAAGACTCGCAGTGTGAGTGGAATGGTTCAACTGAGAGATTGGTGTAGAATCTGATAGGAGTCTTGAATAGCAAAGAAATTTGTCCTATCAAGTACGATTACATATCAAATCCTATATCAGTTCACGTTTGCATAATATCAAGACAGGCGATATAAGGAGTTGCATATCTCATTATCTAATTGAAGCGTAGAGTAATCATAGCTGTACCTCAGCATTAAAGCAGCAATGTAAGCCACAAAAGAAAATTTGGGATCAATGCAACAAATTCTGCCTTGATTTCTATCTGAAAGCATTTTGGTTAACAGAAATGTAAGATTTTGCTCTCAAAACATCGGAATATGATCCCTTGTATGCATATCTTACACTAAATACCAACAATTGGTTTCATTATATGCAATTATTCTATCCCTTTATACAAATCAAGGTCTTCGTTTTCTGTTCATTCTATCTAGTTCCTGTGTTATCAAAAATGCCTGCCATCTGTTATTGACTTGATCTTCATACTGATTCATCAGTTTAGCAGTTGTTTTTACTGGTGACAACAATGGTATTTTATCAGTCACAAATCCCACTAGACTTCTAAAAACGCTCCAAAACATTGAAGCAGAGATGTACTTGAGTCGGTCTTCTAGCATCGGTTTTCTCATCTCATTCTCAAGATCTTGCTTCATATCTTCAATCTCCTGCTTTGAGGCGTTCGGTGATAATTGAAGTTCAGTAATCTTAGATCGAAAGTCTATAATATACTTGTTTTCTCTGAATTGAAGAATTCCCTCATCGTACGGACCTTTTTGAGATAGGTAATTCGGAATCGACTCAATAACTAGCAGTTCAGATAGTCGCATCTGACTGAGTATTTGATCATCACTGTTTAACCATGCTTGAGTGAAGGAGTTTGTTACAAGTTCTATTTCATAAGAGTAATGAGACTTCAAGAACTCAACTACCTCAAAATCAAATATTATATTGTGGATATTGAAAGAACTAGCATAAAAATCCTGATCGCATACTTTTAAAGAATGTGTATGGTTATCTGGTCGTGCATTAGCCCATCCTACTCCTGTGGATTTTACTAAGTCCCAATAAATATTAACTTGATTTTGCAGCTTCTCACTTCTTCTATTTACATCAGGGAATTCTCCTACCACATTCTTATATCGGTCTAGATCATACCAAGAAACGATTCTGCGCAAATCCTCTTTTTTAAGATACCTTACGAAAGGCTTGTTTCTTAGATTATCTGGGCAGAGACTCTCACAAAAAAACCACATCTCGTCACACAGAATCATCGCTCCCCAAGCGCTTTCTAATATCGGGTTTGGAGATGATTTCGAATCATTAGGAGTTCTCTTTGCTTCTACGCCGTAATCATAAAAGATTGGCGACGATAAACCATAATAGGCAATTCTCATATTTTCTCCTTATCATATCTGAATCAAACCGAAAATTTAGTTCTTTCCATCCTCAGCTGCATCACCATTGTTCCTATCAGCGAGATATCGTCTCCCTGCATGGAATCGACTACCTGAACCCGGTAATCGGCATTGAAGGGATGCAGTAGCACCTGCTGGCGCTGATGATCGAACTGGATACGTTTCAGGGTGATTCCACCGTTCAATCTAACAGCACAGACGGAGTTATCCGTATTGCTCCAGTCATCCTTTCTTTGGATCACAACGATATCGCTGTGCATGATCTGAGGTTCCATGCTATGTCCGTTTACCCGGAAGACCATATAGTTATCGAGATGGTCCTTCAAATATATCCGCGGTAATTCCACGAAATTGTTATATTCAAAATCCTCCATCGCTTCAGCCGGCATTCCGGCAGAAATCTCAGCCAGGATCGGAAGCAATACCGTGCAATTGTAACTGCCATTTCCGCAATCTGATAGCTTGCTCTTGGCAGAGACCACTTCCACCTTGGACTTGAGTGATGACTCAGGTTTGGGGTCCCAGGGAGCGCTCACATACATACCACCCTCACCACTCAGCAGCCAGTTGAGATTCACTTTTTGCTCTGCCAATTTGGTGAGAAATTCGGGATCTGGGGACCTCTTATTATTGATATATCTGCTCATGGAATTGAGCGAAATCCCGTTTTTTTTCGCAAAATCTCCGTGAGTCAAGTTTTGCGATCTGACCAGCATTTTGAGTCGTTCACCGACTGTCGTAGCTGACATATTCACTCCCAGTGGTCATTTTTAGGCTTGACCTATACCCGTTTGGGTGATAGTCTGCACCTGTGAACAACGATATTAACCTATTTCGATAGGTCAAGACTTTTTTATAGAGTGATATTTCGCGGCGCGCTAATTCCAGTGGTTTTGGAAAGCTTCGAAACTTGCCGGCATAAACGCAGAAAGGACTTCCCAAGATGTCGCAGTGCTTTTAAGTAGCTTCCATATATACACTTAAGGAGATGTTATGAAAACTAAGGCAAAGATGCCCAAACGGATACAGCACTGTGACAGGGAAATGGGCAAGCACTGCGACACTTTCGTGAGCACTGGCTGCCCCGCCCCTGAAAAACCGCCGCTAATGCTTTTGGCAAGGTACCTGGAGACCTGTCACACTGGTAAAAGCATTGTGACAAGACCCAGGAAGAAAGCTATAACCAAGATCGTGGAGGGCACTGTGACAGATTGCTGTGTCACAGTGCTTATTCTCCAGATCGCTGATGAGTACTATGGAATGTTAATGAACAAGAAGATCGATGCTGTTTGGCTGACCATCGAACGGATGGCAGAATTGAATGGCTGTTCCAATCGGACAGTCTGGCGCTATATCGATAAGCACAAGATGTATACCGTGAAGCGCCAAATCAAGGTTGGAGCGGCCAGGGTGCTGAAGACCTTTGTGCTGCCCGATCCGGACACCTTGGAACTGGAGTTTGCGGATACCTATAAGAGCAGACTGGCTCCTCACTTGTATCTGGAGACGGTGATCCCGATTGGTGAACGCCTGGTAACGAGCATGCTGGTTTATGGCTATAAGCAAGACTCGGAGGACTCAGATGGCTGAGTACAAACTGGACCTTGATGAATACCGCAAGTTCTATGAGGAATTGATGCGACAGGCTGGTTCAGAGGAAGCATCAACTGATGGAACTCTGCAGTTAGCCGGCTCCGATCTACAGGTTGTTCAAGCTAACTCTGATAAAGCTGAAGATAGAGGCATCATGACGATGCCGTTAGGTTCGCTTGAAGAGCGCAAGCTCGATTTCAGGCCAAAGCAGCATGTCCCTTATAAGAAAACACAAGAAGCCAAGCTCATGGCCAGCTTCTGCCAGATCGTGCTCTCCCGGTTGCAAAACTGCCATTCCAAGATCGAAGAGTGGCAACTCATCACTCAAGAGTATAACCAGAAGATTCTGCTGCCGGAGCTATTTGTGCTGAGAGGCAAGCGTGATGAGCGCTCCCTCCGGCGCTGGGTACAGAACTATCTGGATGCCGATCAGGATATGTATGCCCTGGTCAGAAAAAGTGATCAGAGTGGCAAGACCAGAAAGGTTACTTACTTTGAACAGAACTATTTGATCAACCTACTGCTCAATCCCAACAAGATCAAGATCGGCTCAGCCATCACGATCCTGAAAAGCTATGCCAGATTGGGCTTGTGCGAATCCCCCTCGGATGAGCGAACCCTGAGACGCTTCTGCGTGGAATGGCTGAGAGACAATCCTGCTATCAGCGGTCAAGCCAGGCAGGGAAGCAAGTTCGTGGCGGAGCATATCGTCAAGACCATCATGCGGGATAGCTCACTGCTCAAGGTTGGCGACGTCTGGGTGGCCGATGGACACACTCTGGCCTTCGATATCATCAATCCTCAGACCGGTAAACCACAGCGCATGACTATGATCCTGGTCTTCGATTGGGCAAGCCGCTATCCGGTGGGAGCCAGCCTGGCGCTTACCGAAGATAGCCAGCATATCCAAGCCGCCTTCCGTAACGGCTTTCTGAACTGGGGAGCGCTGCCCAAGTTTGTCTATCTGGATAACGGCAAGGCCTTCAAGAGTAAGCTCTTTCATGAGCGATGGGAAAGCCATAACCTGGAAACCGAACTGGGTGGCATCTTCCCCCGGCTCGAGATCGAGGCCGCCTTTGCAGAAAGCTACAATGCCAAAGCCAAGGTGATCGAGAGATTCTTCAAAACCTTCCAGGATCAGTTTGAGCGCTTTATCTCCTCATTTCGAGGCTCCAGCGTGGCAGATAAGCCCTCCACTCTGATGCGTAACGAAAAGTGGGCACGAGCTCTGTATGAAGCCAAACCGCCCACACTGATGGTAGCGATGCAGATGATCTCTTTCTATATCCGCTATATGTATGGACTGACTCCGCACAGCGGATTGGATGGTAAGAGCCCTTGGGAGGTATTCAGCCAAGCAGCTCTGCCTCAGGACAGGTTGGTCGATCCAAGTGAGCTGAACTTCATGATGCTGGCGATGGAGAAAAAGAAGATCCGCAGCGAGGGCATCCGCTTCAATAAACTCCAATATTGGGGTATCGAACTGGTCGATCATATCGGTAAGGACGTAGTTATTCGCTACGATTATGCCGATGCCAGATGGATACTGGTCTATGACATGCAAGACCGCTTCATCTGCCAGGCAGAACTGAGGCAGGCACAGCATCCTTTCATCCACCTCGATAAGGACAACCCCATTCCTCACAGCCAGCTCCAGAAAGAACACAAGCAGATTCTCAAGCTGCGGAGAACCACGGAACAGAGAGCGAAATTCACGGTCAAGCAGACTCAAGCAGTGGTGGATGCCTTCTTGAAGCCAGCAACCGGCATCCCGGAGCAGAGCGCGATTTTTATCCAGCCTCCCATGATCGAAGCGCCTCAGCCGGGAGCAGAAGAATTCATGCAATCCTTGGAAAAGCAGGTGATCAAGAACCTTCCTCCACTATCGGCAAGTAAAATCAATCATGAGAATACAGAACCGCAGAGTGAACTCAAACCCGATTACAAACCAGTCACACCTCCCCTGCAGGAAGATGACGATGATGAGATCAAACCACACAAGAAGAGCTACGAAGAGATGCTCAGATTTATTGGAATCAAATAAGGAGAATACAGATGAAACAAGGTAAACTAGTAAGAACCCGCAATGTAGTGGAAGCTGATGAAGCGATTAATCTGCTCGTAACCCGCCCCAAAGAAGAAATGGTGGGGCTAGGACTGCTATATGGTAAACCTGGCTTAGGTAAGACCACTTATGCCACCAGAATTGCCTTACAGCGTAATTATGTGTATCTGAGACTGGAGGCAACCTCCACGCCAAAGTCGTTCACCATCCAACTGATCACCGGTATATACAATCACCTCAATCTGGAGTATCCGCCTTTGTATGGTACTACCAATGCCATATTTCGCAGATGCATGGATGAGATCGAGAAGAACGAAGATATTGTGATAATCGTGGACGAGATCGACTACGCCTTCAAACAGCAGCAACTGCTTGGGACGATCAGGGATATAGTGGATAACACTGCGGCAATAGTGATCCTGGTTGGGATGCAGAATGCCCGAGATCGTCTGGCGCAGATCAACGAATACTACTTCGACCGCTGCAATTCCTTCTATGAGTTCGAAGCAGCCAGTATGAAAGACATTACCGCTATCGCCAGAGAAGTATTGGAGGTGGAGGTGAGTCCGGAGCAGATCAATTCCATCTACTTCAACAGCGGTGGCAATCTACGCAAAGCCATGAAGATGCTGCACCTGTTGGAAACGAGCATCAAAGCTGAACAAGGCCAGATCGAAGCTACTGAGCAGAGGAAATCGCCATGCTTAACTCCGAAGCTATCTCCAATCTGATCTCCAACTACAATCAGCCTTTCACTCCCAAGACGCTGGCAGGCATGCTCGACAGTGACATCCAGGAGGTCGAGCACCTGCTCAGTGATCTGGCGAAAGCGGATAAGGTGCGATGTATCTCTCCCAGCAATTCGCTGTATGTGCGAGCTAACCGCTATACCCAAGGCATGGCTCCCGATCCCCGCTGTAAGTGGAAGTACGACATCCAGATCGCCATGAAGCTGCTGGACCTGATCGAAAGTAAGAACTATCGCTCAGTCAGAGAACTGACCAAGGACTTTGGCAGAAGCAGGCAGTTCGTATTCGTCTATCTGGAAGCACTTGCCTCGATCAGCATCATCGGCATGAATCCGCATGGCTACTATATCAAGACCAGACTGAGTATAGATCAGCTCGGACGCTATATCCAGCCTGGGATACTGGGTGTGCTGAAAAGTACTCTGGGATTAGGTGTCTGTACTGAGCTCACATCACGAGATAATGCAATATTGCACTATTTTTTATGATTCCGTACTTGATGTTCTCTCGATGCTTCTGATATCTCATTCAAGAATAGGCTTTTACAACAAGTTCTTTAATCACTTGGGGTAATTCTTCTTCGGAGAGACTATCGAAGTAGTCTAGAGCTGCTAAGGGTTTTCCCTTCTTTTCGCTTTGTCTTCTCGAAATACCAACGGCTGCTTCAAAATTGGGTCTAAGTACTACTATTTTATCTGAATCACCTACTGCACTCAATATCGTGCCATTCAGCTCAAAAGTATCCTTTTTCGATTTTATCTTTTCGTCAGGCCAGTCCTCAGGAATAGGGTCAACAAGAGGATCTTCATCATGTACAACAAGGTATTCCAGATTGAAACACTGTGCAATCTGGATATATAGCATAAGGTTATGTTTGGAACCGCAGTCAATTATTGATACTTGGTAATCAAATATGTTTAATTTGTTCGCAAGGAAAGGTATTATAGTCTTTTCTGTAGCACCTTCTACAAAGATCACTTTCCTGCCAAAGAACAATTCGCTCCGGTCAGGATTTATCCAGTAGGACATATTGAATCTATTCTTTACATCAACATGGTCAGCACTTACAAACAAATCTGAAGAAGGCTGTTTTACTATTGTACCTGTGCTCGGATCTGGTTTACTAACTAAACAAATACTCTTATAATAGTTCATATCTACAAAATGGCTTGAATGAGTACTTAGGAATACTTGGCAATTGATAGACGCGGCGAGTTCCGTTAGAGCTGACGAAAACTCACGCTGTGATTGGGGATGCAGATATAGCTCCGGTTCTTCAATCACAAAGTACACAGAATCTGAACTAATACGAGATCGAGTTTCTGACATGTCCTCATTAATATCTTTTCTAAGTAATTTTGCCCATGTTTTTAGCAATGCAAAGATTAATGCCCTTTGAAGCCCATTCCCTTTCTGCTCAGCCAACGTCCTAACACCATCATCCACATACAGTCTTGTGCCTAACTCTATTATTTTCTCGATTGGAAGTGAATTGATTTCAATGTCTACTTTAACATCCCAACTTTCCAGCTCACTTTCAATTCCAGCTTTCAACGCTTTAAACTGCTCCAGGGTAGGCTTTCCTTGATCATCCTTTTCATTGAGTATTTCAATTTGTCGCTTGAGGTCTTCTTGAATGCTTATAAATCTTTCATCACTTACAGTAGCAACTTCTATTGCTTTGTTGATTAATCGCCCAAGAAGTGTCGTATTTTTTATCTTTGTTTCTTCTGAGAGATCCCTGACCGCTGGCACAACGTAGATATCTGGCAGGACACCTCCCCCAATATTTTTCTGTCCAAGGAAATTGCCAATTTCTAAAGTTCTTGAAAAATTCAGTTTATCGCTGTTATCTGAAATATACTGCTTTTGGGCTTCTTCGATTATTGCTTTAGTTATTCTACCTGTCTCTGGTACATACTGTTTTAATGCTGTTTGATCTACGGCTTCTCTACTTGCCAAACTCCCCGAGTTGCTCTCTTTTAGCCAATCTTCTGCAGCTTCTGATATCCAACCCTGATATTGCACGGTAAACTTTCCGGGATCACATGTAGTTGTTTTCCTTACACATATACTCTGGTCATGTTGAAGATACTTAGAAAAAGTAGTCTTTTCTTGATCTGATAAATCTTTGAATTCAATTTCAACCCACACAGTTTTATCATCCTCACCACAAAATGCAAACACTTCTGAATCAGTGACTTTAACTCCTGGATTAAAAAAATACTCTAGCGACGACAGTATGTTTGATTTCCCGTGATTATTCGGCCCAATAAGGAACATGATGTTTTGGCATTTAATCTCTAGGTCACGAATACTTTTGTAGTTATGGATTCTAATGCTATTGATACGCATAAACCATCTCCTTTGTATTATCCATTATTCATGTTTGATCAAGAACAACCTTCTTCTGGGCTATTCATAGATACGTAGCCAAGAACCTTTTCATAAAGAGTAATTGATCACTTTGTTATATGTTAGAAGAACATGCTGCAACAGTTTATTGAAGGCTAACAATGTCAATAGCAAATATCGTTATTCCCGGTTTCGCAGAAATTAACCTTCCCAGCCATTCCCGTCTACTGCGGACAATACCCTAAAATATCGGTTGACAAATTGGGAAGGTTAAGAAACAAATAAATCAGCAATGGTTTGAAGTGAAAAAAGACCTCTATCTTGCACTTATGCCATTGTCAGTATGGATGTTAGGAGAGATAATGAATGAGATGACTGATCGTTGGTTATCGGTGAAAGAAATCTGCTCATACATGAGTGTAAGCGATGACACGGCTTATCGGTGGGTTAAAACACACGAAATGCCAACCCCCAAGATGGGGCAATTGTTTAAATTCAAGATCACCGAGATCGATGAATGGGTCAAGGCTGGTGGAGCAAGCCGCAAACATCAGAAAGTCGATTCGAAATGACAGAGATTCTGGATAGGCTTAAGTCAGTATTGCAGTCGATTGAATCGCAATACCATCGCCTGATTATTCTGGTTAATTGCGATGATGCGATAAAACCGGATCTCATGCGGATGTTGATATCTGAGCGAGAGGCAAGGCCATTAATCCTCAATCTTGAGCTCTCTTCCAGGCTGCTTGAATATAGCATCAAACAAAGACCACTTAAAGTAACTGAGCTGCTGGAAGAGATAGTACAGGATACCCCTTCTCCAGTGATGCTAGACCGAATCGATGTTCTATTTGAGCCATCGTTACAGACCGATCCCCTGGCAATACTAAAAGCTCTATCCAGGAGCAAGACCATCGTCGCCTTTTGGAACGGAGCATTGAAAGATAACAAGCTTTATTACGCAGAACCGGCATACCCGGAATATAAGTCATACCCAGTACAAGATTTCGTGGCAATCGATGCACAGCCACACGAGAGCTTCTAGACCTAAGGAGAATTCTGATGTTATACAAAGAACTTATCCAATATGAACCAATAGAAAGCCTGGTTCAACTGAAGGACGCTGCCATTACTCAGCGAGCCATCAACTTGGTGAGCACCTATGTGATCTCAGCTGAGATGTCTGATCGCATAGCCGATGTGATTATACCCCAATTACAGTTTGACACCCCCGCTGACAACAAAGGTCTGCTGATTGTAGGTAACTATGGGACAGGTAAATCCCATTTGCTTTCCGTAATATCAGCTATCTGCGAAGATGCAACACTGGTTGAGCACTTAACTGATGTGAAAGTTAAAGGAAAGGCAGTTGCTATTGCCGGGAAGTTCAAAGTAGTTATCCGGACAGAACTTGGTGCGACTATGATGCCATTAAGAGATATCCTGGTCAGAGAACTCGAAGAGAACCTGAAGAAATATGGAATTGATTACACATTCCCTCCCATGGACAAGAGCTATTCCAACAAGAAAGACCTCGAAGATATGATGCAGGCATTTCATGAGGTATTCCCCGACGATGGTTTGATCTTAGTGGTGGACGAGCTTCTGGATTACCTGAGAAGCAGAAAGGGACAAGACTTGGTAATAGATCTCAACTTCTTGCGAGAGATAGGTGAAGCCTGCAAAGACTTGAGATTCAGATTCATTGCCGGTACCCAAGAAGCGATCTTCGACAGCCCCAAGTTCATGTTCGTGGCAGATAGCCTGCGCAGAGTTAAGGATAGATTTGAACAGATCCGTATTGCCAGGAATGATCTCAAATATGTGGTTGCCAATCGTCTGCTGAAGAAAAGCGCTGATCAGACTCAGAAAATTAGAGAATACCTGGAGCCCTACACTCGTTACTATGACGATCTGACCCAACGCATGGACGAATTTGTGAATCTATTCCCCATCCATCCCAACTATATCGATACCTTCGAGAGCATATCACTGATTGAAAAGCGTGAAGTTCTGAAAACCATCTCTTTGAATATGAAGCAGATCATCGATAAGGAAGTTCCGCAGGACACTCCAGGGATATTGGCTTATGACAGCTATTGGAAGATGCTAAGCGATAATCCCAGCAATCGCTCCAATCCTGATGTGAAAGAAGTAATCGAGGTAAACTCGGTTCTGATCTCCAAGATCGAGCAAGCCTTCACCAAACCCATATATAAACCTATTGC
>Ga0302253_1001292_pt1 | contig 15632 bp, 9 predicted proteins | sample AAG_RA_Trp_MG_FD_193537 | JGI IMG/M metagenome (GOLD analysis project Ga0302253, IMG submission 193537) | Enriched activated sludge microbial communities from anaerobic digester in WTTP, New Holstein, Wisconsin, United States - AAG_RA_Trp | ecosystem: Engineered > Bioreactor > Anaerobic >...
AAAGCCCCTCGAAATCATTGAAGTAGATCACGAATCGCGGACCGGCGAATGTCGTGATCGTTTCCGACGTCTGAACATCGCCGCATGCATACGTGAGAACCAGTTCGATGGGTGATCCGGGCACGAGCCCCGGGTTAGTTGCAAGACTGAAGACACCGGCCAGGTCTGTTTCGGTTTTTGCAGGAATGGCCGGCACGGACACCTGATTCGACGTGATCTGGATGTTGGGATTGGAGCATGCGAGCTGCAGGGTGCCCGCTACGGATGCTTCGCGTCCCTTGTTCCGGATGCGCACCTGCAAGGAGGTGTTTTCGGAGGGGCTGATGCAGCCGTCCTGATCCGGGATCGACCACTGCGACACCATCAGACGCACCGGAGGGATGGCCTGAACCGTCGCGATCGCGGCCTGTTCACCGATATGCATGTCACCGTACTGGATGTGAAAATACCCGTTATCGCCCCAGTCTGCACCCCAGGAATTCTTGACGATCCAGGATCCGGTCGGCGCACAGACTTCGTCATCCCAGCCGACAATGGTGACACCGTGGTTGACCTGTGTGGTGCTCGTGTCGTGATAACATCCGCTGGTATAATTCTTGAGATTGTCATTCGCGCCGATCACCGTAGCAACTGGTCCGGATTCCATCAGCGCGGTTTTAATCACATCGATATCGGTGTTGATGTATGAATAATCGGCAACCATGTAGTACGGTTCGTGGTCGTCCGCCCGGCAGTTGCCGTTTTCGGCTTCATAGGGATAATCGGCTTCGAGTCGCAGGCCTTCGTATATGAGATACCCGAAAGCGCTATCGTAGGATCCGCCGTTGCAGCCGTAGGATCCGGGAGTGCAGTCAACGAGCTGCTGTTCCGAGACATCGACTTCGATTCCTTCCGTGAGCAGTATCTGGGATTCGATGACAGCCGTTGCGGTGAACGCCCAGCAGCTTCCGCACTGAGCCTGATCCTTGACCGACGTCACGCCGTTCTGTTCCCGCCAGTCGAAGCGGACGGGAAGGTCGCGCTGGCCCTTCGGAAATGGCCGTTCCGGTTCAATGTAATCGGGATCCGGACGATAGGTCAGGATGCTCTGAAATTCATCGTCCGTCAGGCGCGCAACCCAGTTCTCTGCGTGCAGCGGAGCCATCGATCCGATCACCAGCACGATTCCGCACATCATCCATCTGATCCCTGTTAACATGCGATTCTCCTTTCGAGGCACACCATCCGGAGAATGTATAGCACAGAGGATGCCAGTCGAGCAGAAAAAAAGAAGGATCCTCTCTCGAGGATCCTTATCAGTGATGGCAGCGAACGATCAGAAGGCGTATTTCAGTCCGATGCGGTAAGTTCGAGGAGCGCCCCAGCCGTCTGCCTGCCCGAAGAGTTCCGGTCTGCGCGGATTGTAGGTTTCGATTTCGGAATTGATGCCCTGGTAATCCGTGATATTGTCAACATCGAGCTGCAGGGTGGCTGAACCGAATTTGCCGAATGAGAAGGTGTTCTGGAATGAGATATCCACATTATAGAACGATGGGAGCGTCTCGGTGCCGCGTCCGTAGGGGAAAGACCAGAAGCTGTCTTTGTACGGGGGTTTTCCGGTCCAGGTCGACGGATCGGCAAAATCATTCGAGGGGTTATCAGGATCGAATGCTGCAGCCGGTTTGGTGCGTTTGGAATAGTGGAAACCGCTCTGGAGAAACGCATCGACACCCAGACTGACCTCGTACCATTCGGTCACCGGATAATGGACGGATCCAGCAACTTTCAGGAAGTGCCGGGGTGACCACGGAAGTTCGCCATACAGATTGAAGGTTGTGCCGTATGTGTCGAACTGACCGCTGAACTGGCTGGTGCCTCCGGCACTGTCTTCCTGCTGTTCGATCACGGCGCCTTCCGCTTTGGACAACGTGTAACTGGCCTGAAGATCCCAGAGATCCTGGCGGGCGATGATGTTCAGTTCGACGCCATCATACTCACGTGTGTTTCCCTTGGCATTCGTGACGTAATAGATGTGCTTGGCGTAGTCGCCGGTGGCGTTTTCATCCGGATCACGCGGGTCGTATTTTTTGTTCGGATCGAGGCCGCTGAAATCATCGCGGACACCACCCAGGTATGTCCAGACAATGTTTCCTTCGTCATCGACGAACAGACCGACGTCTTCGAGCATATCATTGGTTTCACGATGCGTGTAATTCACATTGACCGATAGACCCTTCCGGATCACCTGTTCGAATCCGATCGTGTATTCATCGTTGTATTCTGCTTCAATATTCGGATCGATCAGGTTGGAGATGTCTCCCGCTTCATCCTCCGATGTCGTCATCCAGTTGGCATCATCGAAGAAGAAGTCCTGATCCGGGACACCATCGCGGTCGCGATCTTCCCACTGCGGTCCTGTATACCGTTGATTGCGAGTCAGGCTGTTGTCGATATCCGGGGGCTGGAACATGCCTGGCAGTGAAAGATCGAACGGGTTGTAAAAGCGTCCCCAGAAGGCCGAGACGGATGATTTGCCGTTACCGAAGATATCCCAGTTGATCCCGAGGCGTGGAGCGAGCATGTCGTCGAACTTCATTTCACCGTTGCGTTTGTAAGAACCATCCGGGTTGATGATCTGGTCCGCCCTGAAGTCTCCCCATTTCCATCCCGGAACGGACGACTCATCATCGTTGTTATAATACGTGGCCGTCTCGAAGCGCACGCCTGCGTTGACGGTGAGATTATCGAAGATTGACCAGGTATCCTGAACGAACACACCCAGATATCGGCTCGATTCGGTCGTTGTCCCGACATTCGTCAGAATCTCCCGTGTCGCTTCGGTGCCGACATAGTAGTCGGGATTCGCCGGATCACCCATCGGGATCTGTGTCACGGTATAGTTTGCCCCACCGGCACGGTTGACGTACGAATCACGTTGTGAGTGATGCAGTTCGAATCCGGACTTGAATTCGTGGGCACCCCATAGATCTTCGACGAAATAATTCCCGACGAAACTCAACTGGCTGCGATCCCGATCGTCTTCCACCCAGACATTCCCGTTGTTGTAGTATTGGTCATAATAGGTGTCATAGAAGTGTGCTTTTCGAGGATCTGTTGTGTTAAGTGATTGCGGTTTCACATCGAGGAAACTGTTGGACAGACCGACACGGGACACGAAAAACAGAGTGGGTGAGTAGAGCCAGGTCCATTCAAGGGAGTAGAAAGGACCGCCCTGGGTTTGAGTTTCATAGCAATCCGGCACAACCTGCGTTCGGGCTTCCGGAGTCTGGTTCGTCCCTTTGATTTCGGCATTTTCGCCCGAATAGTTGGCAACGAGTTTGTGAGACTGAGTCGCCTGATAGGTGAGTTTGATGTATGGGAGATGGAAAAAGCGATCCCGATTCAGATCGGCATCATAGTCGAGATCCGGGTCGCCGCCGTATCGTGACAGAGTATTGACGGAGATATCATAGGTTGTGAGTTGATAGGTTGCCATGAACCACAGTTTGTCGCGCATGATGGGGCCTTCGAGCGTGACTGTCGGCTCCATCTGGTCATAGCTGATTGCCGCCTGAGGGTGCTTCCAACTGTCTTCCCAATCAGAGGCGCGGTATCGGAGACGGAGAATTCCGTGGAAGTCGTTGCCTCCACTGCGTGTGACCGCATTCACGATCCCGCCTCTGGCACGTCCGTACTCGGCGGCAAATCCCCCTGTCTGCACCTCTACCTCGGCGATCGCATCGGCATTCAGGTTGGCTCCGAATGTTCCCGTGACCGGGTCGGTCGTGTCTACGCCGTCAAAGAGGCACAGGTTGTCGTTGTCGGCGCCACCTTTGACGTTCACATTGCCGGTTCCGAGATCCACGGTGCCGCCGGTCATCGCGAACGCCGAAAACAGATCGTCCGATCCCGGAAGGCGTTCCGTGACATCACGCTCGATCGTTGTTTTAACCGTTGCCGATTTGGCATCGACCACCTGAGCTTCAGCAATGACGATGGCCGTTTCCGTGAACTTCTGCATTTGCATGGTGAAGTTCACGGTTGCGGTCGTATTAACGGAAACACGGATGTCGGTCTGCAAGTACGGTTGCAGTCCGTACAGATCGCCTTTGAGTTCGTAGACGCCCGGTGGGAGTTCCGGCATTCGGAACGTCCCGGTCTGGCTCGTGACATCCACGCGCTCACCCTGAAGCGCGGGTCCCGAGACCGTCACGGTCACTCCGGGCATGGGATCTCCGTTCGTGTTGATAACTTTTCCGGCGATGACTCCCGTCAATCCGGCGTATGATACGCCTGTCGAGAGTGTCAGGATGATCATTCCCGCTATCCAGATCCACTCTTTTCGCACCATACCCAACCTCCTTCCAGAAAGTCACTTTGTTTCGGACCGTGTGCAGATCGCACGATTCTGACCCCTTTTTGGATTGGTTTTCGGTCCGAATACACCATGTCCAATCCTCCTGCTTCCGGTTACGAAACAGAAGGTGGAAAAGTTTGATACGATGGAGCGGGAGATAGTAAAAGGTGCGCCCTGCCGGGCGCACAAAAAAAAGGGCCTCCCGATGGGAGGCCCTTAAAGAATCAGACGATGAGTGAATTAGAAGGCGTATTTGAGGCTGAGGCGGTACACGCGGGGTGTGCCCCAACCATCGGCCTGGCCGAAGAGTTCCGGTTTGTTCGGGTTGTAAACTTCGCTTTCGCTCACGATACCCTGGTAATCCGTCACGTTTTCGACATCGAAGAGAACCGTCGCAGTACCCCACTTGCCGAAGCTGAAGGCGTTCTGCAGCGAAACATCGATGTTATAGAACGAGGGAAGCTCATAACCGCCTCGGCCTTCGGGGAAGGACCACGGATAGCTGCGGTACGGCGGCCGACCGGTCCATGTGCTCGGATCATTGATATCGTTATCCGGTTTATCGGGATCGTAGGTGAAGGGCGGAGCGCTGCGCTTGGAGTAGTAGTATCCCGTGCGGACGAACGCGTTCACGCCGAAGCTGAGTTCATACCAGTCGGTGAAGTCATAGTGGACTGAACCGGCCAGTTTGAAGTAGTGGCGTGCGGACCAGGGAAGTTCGCCGTAGAGATTGTAGGTCGTTCCATAGGTGTCGAACTGACCGCTGAACTGAGCGATACCGGTGTATCCCGGCTGAGCTTCCGTGACAGCGCCTTCGGCTTTTGAATACGTGTAACTGGCCTGCAGATCCCAGTTCTTCTGACGGGCGACTGCGTTGATTTCCAGACCGCTGTATTCACGTGTCGAACCTTCGGCGTTGGTCACATAATAAAGATGTTTGGAGTAATCTTTGCCGTTGTCGCGAGGATCGAACTTCTTGTTCGGATCGAGACCCGAGAAATCGTCCTTAACGCCACCGAGATATGTCCAGACGATGTTGCCGTCTTCATCCACGAAGATACCGGTGTCTTCCAGCATGTCGTTGGATTCGCGGTGTGAGTAGTTCACGTTGACGGTGAAGTTCGGGAGGATTTCCTGTTCGATACCGACCGTGTATTCATCCGAGTATTCGGCTTCGATGTTCGGATCGATGAGGTTCCAGTCACCTTCTTCGTCTTCTTCTGTCGTGACCCAGTTGTTGTCATCGAAGAAGAAATCTTCATCCGGGATACCGTCTTTGTCGCGGTCGGACCACATCGGGCCTGTGTATTCCTGCTGACGATTGGCAACGTTGTTCGCAGCGAACGGCTGGAACATACCGGGCAAAGAGAGATCGAACGGGTTGTAGAAGCGGCCCCAGAAACCGGAAACCGATGTCTTGCCGTTTCCGAATACATCCCAGTTCACGCCGAACCGCGGAGCGAGCATGTCGTCGAACTTCATGTCGGCGTAGCGTTTGTGCGAGCCATCGGGATTCAGGTATGAACTGGCTTCGAACTGACCCCATTGCCAGGCTGGTACCGAGGATTCGTCGTCATCATTGTAGAATGTCGATGTCTCGTAACGCAGACCGATGTTGAAGGTCAGGTTATCGAGGACCGACCAGGTGTCCTGAATGAAGGCGCCGATGTAACGGCCGGATTCGGTCGCTGTACCTGCGTTGAAATAGATGTTCCGTGTGGCGTCAGTACCGGTGTAGTAATCCGGGTTGTTGGGATCGCCGACCGGAACCTGAGTGATGATGAACGACGCACCACCCGGACGGGCAGAGTAATTGTCGCGCGTCATAGTGTGCATTTCAGCGCCGGCTTTGAATTCGTGTGAGCCACCGAGTTCTTCGACGAAGTAGTTGGCGATGAAGCTCAACTGCGTGCGGTCACGTTCGTCTTCCGACCAGCTGTCGCTGTTGTTGTAGAACTGCTGATAGTAGGTGTCATAGAAGGAGCCGTTGCGATAGTTCGAGATATCTTCGGTGGCAGGAACCGAATCGAGAATACCGAACGACGCTCCGGCGCGGGTGATGAAGAACAGCGAGGGACTGTAGAGCCAGGTCCACTCGATCGAGTAGAACGGTCCGCCCTGGGTCTGTTCATTGTAGGTTTCGGGAAGATTTTCGGCCGCGGCTCCGCTGGTGCCTTTGATCACGGCATCTTCACCGGAGTAGTTCACGACGATCTTGTGGGACTGAACCGGCTGGAAGGTGATCTTGGCATACGGCAGATGGAAGGTGCGGCTCTGGTCGATGTTCACGTAATCATCGGGGTTGTTGGGATCCGCGCCGTACCGGCCGATCGTCTGGGAATTCAGATCGATGTTCGTGTACTGATAGGTCAGCATGAACCAGATTTTGTCCTTGAGAATCGGTCCTTCGAATGTGACGGTCGGTTCCCAGTAATCGTATTCGTCTTCCGCTGTCGGATGATCGGAATCAGCCTGCCAGTCGGAATTGACGTACTTCAACCGGATGATGCCGTGGAAATCGTTTCCACCCGAACGGGTTACGGCATTGACGATACCGCCGCGGGCACGGCCGTATTCGGCAGCAAACGCACCGGTCTGAACTTCGACTTCGGCGATCGCATCGGCGTTCAGGTTGGCGCCAAATGTCGAGGTCACCGGGTCGGTGGTGTCGACGCCGTCGAACAGATACAGGTTATCCGTCTGAGCGGAACCCTTGACGCGCACGTTTCCGCTTCCGGTGATACCGCCGGACATCGAGAATGCAGCGAAAAGGTCATCCGATCCGGGAAGACGCTCGGTCACTTCGCGTTCGATGGTCGTTTTCACGGTCGCGGCTTTCACATCGATAACCGGTGCTTCGGCCTGGACAACGACTGTTTCCTGCAGTTTCTGCATTTCCATCGCGAAATTGACGGTGGAAGTGCTGTTGACGGACACTTTGATGCCCGTCTGCTGAATGGTCTGCATGCCCATCAGCTCGGCTTTCAGATCATACGATCCCGGTGCCAGTTCCGGCATACGGAACGTTCCGGCCTGGCTCGTCACATCGATGCGCTCACCCGGCAGATTCGCTCCGGTAACCGTAATCGTGACTCCCGGAATCGGGTTCCCATCGGCATCCGTCACTTTGCCGGCAATGACACCGGTCAAAGCGGCGTAGGCTGTTCCACCGCCGATGAGGAGGGCCATCAAGCCCAGTGCAAATAATTTGCGAAGGTGCATAACGTCAAGACCTCCTTATAAGATTGGTGTTTCGGTTGCACTCTCTTGCAACTTGCTTTTCCAAGCAACCCCGTTTCAATAAATCCGGTGTATCCGGCACTACTTTCCTTTCTTGGCTTGTTCCTTGAGCAATTTGACGGTGTCTTTCGCATTTTTCAATTGCTCAGGATTCGCCTGAGGATTCTTCTCGAGAACCGCCTGATACTGCTGATACACTTCCAGAGCCTTGGTCATGTTCTGTTCCTGTATATACAAATCCCCCAACAGGGCCAGCCCATCACCGTACTCCGGGTTCTTCTCACGACAAATCTCGAGCCACTGAATCGCTTCCGCGAATTTCTTGTCTTTGATGTCTATGTTCGCCAGATTGAACAGAACCGTCGCATCCGGAACATCTTTGACCAGGTCCGACCAGACCGCTTTCGCATTCGCATAATCCTGCTTGATCATGTAACTGGCGCCAAGCAGCCGATGGATATCGAGTTTGGAGGCGCCTTCCGTATCGAGTTCCTTCGCCTTGGTCAGGTAGGTGATGGTTTCATCCACCTTGTGTGCGTTGAAAGCAAACTGACCCAGGAGCAGGTAATCGAGATATGACACGGCGGGATCGAGCTCGATCGCTTTTTTCAGATGCGTCTCGGCCGCAGCTACATCACCGGCTTCATACGCTTTGATTCCCTGATTGTGCTCGTCCTTGGCGAACAGCTTGTTCTTCTCTTCTTCCGTCATGCCTGCCAGAACCTGTTCCTTGTGCGCTTCCTTGGCCTCTTCGATCGTCAGCATGGTCCAGTCCTGCTTGACTTTGACGCCGGCCCGGAGCTTCACTTTGCCTTCAAGATCCTGGTAACCTTCCTTCGTCGCCTTGATCTTGTATTCGATCGGATCGACGCCGTTGATCATCGCCTTGCCGTCCTCGTCCGTCGTGATCTCGTATTTCATCGTATCAAACTCGACGGCCTGAAGCGTGATCAGAACGCCTTCAATGGGTTTTTTATCCTTCGAATCGATCGACACGATGAGACGTCCCTTGATGTCCGCCGACACGCCGATCGCGCACAGAACCATCCCCCCGATCACCAACCAACTCATCAAACCGTTTTTATTTCGCATGATCGTCACTCCATAAAATCTCGATGAAAACTAGCCAATTCCTGACGCATTGTCAACCTGAAAGCAATCTCATTTAAAATCCTGTCCATGTTCCCGGCAATCTCGATTCTAACTCCTCTCCAAAACACTAGTTTATCGTAAAACAATCAAAAATCAAAGTCTATCTCGCAGACGCATCCGCGACAGTCGCGAAAAAATCATACGGCCCGACATCTTCGATCCGCGCCGCCACAAACGTCCCCGGCGCAATCATCCGATCCAGATGCACCACCGAATCGACCTCCGGAGCCTGTGACTCCATCCGTCCCACCGCTCCACCTTCCCCACACTCATCCACCAGCACCACTCGCATCGCTCCCATCAATTCCCCATTCCGCTTCTCCACAATCCCCTGCTGGATCTGCATCAACTCCGCCCGCCGTTCCTCGGCAAGCCCGGATTCAATGGTCCGATGCAAATTCCAGGCCGCTGTATCTGGTTCCGGTGAGAAGCAAAAGACGCCGAGATGATCCGCCAACCCGTCCTCGACAAACGCCCGCAACTCCCGATACGCACGGATCGTTTCCCCCGGGTATCCCGTCATCAGCGTCGTCCGGATCGTGATCCCGGGAACCCGTCTCCGAATCTTCTCGAAAATCCGCCGAATCTCGACGACGGACCCCGACCGGTGCATCCGCCGCAAAACACTTCGATCCACATGCTGGATGGGCAGATCGAGATACTTGCAGATGGTCCCCAACTCCGCCACTCGATCCAGAACCCGGTCCGTGACGTGCATCGGATGCAGATACAGCAACCGCACCCAGCCCAGATCGTCCAGTTCCACGAGACGGTCCAGGAGCGCCGCGAGATCTCCCTGGCCGGCCTGTTCACTCCCGTACATTGCCGTGTCCTGCGAGATCAAGTCGATCTCACGGACCCCCCCCGCAATCAACTCCCGGACCTCACCGATGACCGTGTCCACCGGCTTGCTCCGATACGCCCCGCGCAGATACGGGATTCTGCAATACGCGCACCGGTTCGAACAGCCATCGGCAACCTTGACATACGCATACGACACGGGTGTCACCGGAAGTCGTCGCAAAATCTGCTCCGAAAACGCCTCAGGAGGTTCCCGGGCCGAGATTTGCCCGGGCAAATTCCCCATCACGACATCCACGAGCGCTTCGTGATCGAACGGCGAAACAAACCGGTCGGAAGCGCTGTCCAGTTCACTCTCGAGAATCCCGCGATCACGATCCGCCATGCATCCCGTCACGACGATCCGTTCCAGGCGCCCGAGACGGCGGAAAGATGCCATCTCCCGGATCGTCTCCACGGCCTCATCACGTGCCGCCTGCAGAAAACCACAGGTGTTGACAATGATGACGTCCGCCTCCGCGGGATCACTCGTAATCCGCAACCCCGCGTCCCGGATGCTCCCGAGCATGGTCTCGGCATCCACCGTGTTCTTGGCACATCCCAGTGATACCATCGCCACGACCGGTTTTCTGCGCCGTCTTTTCTCGGTCCCCGATCGAGACCCTTCCGGGGAGGATGTTCCCCTTCCGTCACGCATGGATCTGCCCGATGATGTCCCGATGAGCCCAAATGTAATCCACCATCGAATACAACGTCACGATGACCACCAGCAGCATCGTCCACCACGATACCTCCGCCAGCGGAAACGCAGGCATCAAATCCGTGATGAGCCGTCCCAGGAGAATGACAAAGATCGCAATCGCTTGCGAAACGGCCTTGATCTTTCCCGATTTTCTCGCGGAAAGCACAATGTTTTCACCCCTCACCACGAGCCTGAGAAACGAAATCGCCGTCTCCCGGTAAAACAGAAGCACCACCATCCAGGCCGGAGCGAGTTGCATCCACCAGAAACAGAAAAAGAACGTAAATCGGTACACATAATCCGCGAACGGGTCGAACAGCTTCCCGAAATCCGTGACCTGACCCCGGTCCCGCGCCAGTTTTCCATCTAGCGCATCGCTGATCTCCGAGAATGTTGCCACCATGACAAGAAACCCGTTGACAGCCCATTGCCAGCTCAGCCCGGGATGCGACAGATCGAACCACGTCACCAGAAAAATCAGCGGCGACATGCACAATCTCACGAAGGTCAATCGATTGGATAACGTCATTTCCGTATCTCCGGGTTTCGACTCAACAACCCCCGTTTCAAGCGCCACAGCAAAGAATACACCGAAAACAGGGCATCGAGAAAGCGGGTGCGGCGATTCATGTAAAAAGTCTTCTTCAATCCCTCCATCGAATCCGGCAACAGATCCCAGTCGCGATCGATCACACCCTCACCGACGGCAATTTCCCACAGCGGCGTATGCGGCTCGATCCGCGCATCTCCGAAGATGATCCCCCCCGCCTTCGACCCGAGCCTGCGCTTCGTTCGGATCGCAAATCGGATCATCCGCAGAAACGATTCCAGTGTCTGCCCGGGAGGATTCCAGAAGAAGTTGAACGCGACCCGGACTCCGTCCAGTCCGGCCGCGCTGTCGACCACACGATCGATATCCGCCGTACCGATCGATTTCCCCAGCCGTTCGAGGACCCGGTCATCGTACGCATCGGGCGAAAACGAGAATTCGGGACATCCCGTATCCCTGCAGAGCATCATGAACTCCCGATCCATGCCTCTTTCGGTAAACCATCCCCTCCATCGAACGGACACTCCGCCAGCCTTCATCGCCTCCAGTATCTCGATGGACCGCTCCCGTGGCAGGTTGAACACACCATCCACGAATGTGATCTCGCGCACCCCCCGCTCGCCCAACACCCGGATCTCGTCGATAACCGACTCCACCGGACGCAACCGGAGACATGCGCCATTCAATTGTGGATATGTGCAGTAGATGCACCCCAGCGGACATCCCCGCTTCGTCTGGACGCCGACTCCGCCCTGATGCTCGTACGGGAGGGGATCCAGCAGATCATATCGGGGGATACCGAGACGCCCGATGTCGGGCAACCGGGGCACTCCCGTGAACGCGATCGCGCCTTCGCGCCGGAAATAGACTCCCGGGACCGTTTCAGGTCGATCAAGCGCATCCACGAGCACCGGCAGGGTTTCCTCGGCTTCGAGAAACACCCCCAGATCCGCCTCCGGAATCCGCCGCATAACGGCCTCCGGAAACAGCGAAAAACCCGATCCGCCCAGGAGAATCACCGCATGCGGACACACTTTCTTGACATCCTGGACGAATGCCGTGAGATGCAGAAAGTAATAGAACAGATCCCGGCGCATCTGCGAATCGATGTTCCGAATCGAAACCCCGATCAGATCCGGCTCGAATTCCTGCAACGCCATAAGAGTTCGGGCATCTGAGTCCCGATTCGGGTCGAAAAGCCTCATGGTGTGACCAGGAAGGTATGCGGCCAGAGTGGCTATTCCGAGCGGATAGATGAGGGGTTCCGACCGTCCGAGCGGAGCCTGGATCAGCGCGATTCGCCTGGAACGTGACAAGGTCAGCGCTTCGCCTTCCTGACCGGGCGAGGGGGAGACATCCGGTTGAAAAGCTCCAGAATTTTCGCCGGAAGTTCGCTCCGATTCTGAGCCGTCACCGTGATCACGACACAATCCGGACGGTTCATGATCGTCGTGATGAACGGACTGGCAAAATTCTGAATAACGCCCAGCACCGGCTTCACAGAATCCAGACAACGCGTCGCCATATCCCGGAATTCGGCGCTGTAGCATTCCATCTTGCCGATCTGATCGATGACGATCAGGTCCTTCTTGTCGAGCGCGTCCCGAAGGGCGGGAACGGCGACATCGGACATGACTTCGAGATCCACCCCGTATTTGGATACCTGATAGGTACTTTTTTTGTTGATATGCGCCAGCACGGCCTGCTGACCGGTCAACGTCATCAACTCGACTCCCTTGTTCGTCTTTCCGGATTTGATCTCATGAGTCAGAAATCCGCCGGCCTGGAGCCACAGATCGCCCAGAATCACTTTGAGTATTTCCGTCTTTCCGATGCCGGGATCACCCGTCAGTAGAAAATTCTTGAATTTGGCCGTCATGCCGCCGCACTCCTCCCCGACGAATCCAACACGCCGGGCCAAAAGTACTACCTGTAATCGCCCCCGGTGTCAATTGATAGGCAACCGACGGTCCTACTCAACCCGAAACCGTCCCAATGCATGTTCAAGATACGCCCCGACAGTCGCGGGTAACGCGTCAAATCCCATCACCGCAAGAGTCTCGCTAAACGGCCGCCATACGCGGGGATCCGACTGCCCGAACATCACGACTCCATTCAACCCGAGCAATCCCGCTAGATGCGCCGGCCCGGAATCATTCCCCAGGAATGCCGTCGCACAGGACATCGCTGCTGCCAGACGATCCAGCGGAAACCCTTCGAGAATCCGGTCGCGGCCGCGGTCCATCACCGACATGACCGAGTCTCGGCTGTCCGCCGGACCGACGATCCAATCCACGCCGGGCCACATGCCTGGCGCTGTCTGATCCAATGCCTCCCTCATCCGCCCCGCACCCCATTGCTTTTTCGTTGATCCGGCACCGGCATGCGCCACGAGTCGCCCGGGTTCTCCAGCGCTCATCCCGGATCGGACACACAGAAGCGGCGGGGTCACGGACTCCCATTCCGTCTCGGTCGGAGGCGGGACCAATATACCGGCAACGTGCCGATAGACCCATTCCCGCGACTCCCCCGGCAGCGGTTCGACAACAACCGCCCTCTCCCCGAAATGATGTCGGGCCATAATCGCCAGATCACTCGACAGCCTCGCGAACACGATTGCCTGATCCGACATGCTCCAGACCCCGCGAATCCGCTCCGGAACACTTCTCTGCGACCATTGCCACAGCGGCAGGGAATCCTCATCGATCGCGTCGATATCCTCGATCATTCGCATGAGAGGGATATACCGCGCAGGGCACTGGACGGTGACCCGGATCCCGGGAAACCGCAGTTTGAGGAGATGGATGAGGGGGACGATGGCGAGGAAATCGCCGAGAGCGCCACCGCGCCGCAAGAGAATCGATCGCATGCCGTGACGCCGCCGCGATCAACCCTCGGGGGCCGGCACGACTTCGATGCCGCTTTCATCCAGCACCGGTGTCGGAGTCGGTTCCGTCGACGGTGTGATGTCGGTCGCCACCGGATCATACGGCTGCAGCGTCGGCTCCGGGGATGGGGTCGGGGTCGGAATCCCGTGAATCGTGAACTGCAGCGGCGCGCTCACGGTTCGGTGTGTCGCAGCTTTATGGATCACATCGAAGGACAGGGTGTCGATCGCGGCATCCCTTACCCCGAGTGTCTCGACGATATACTCATACACCAGCGTCTCACAGAGGCTTCCGGCAGCACCCGGCTCGATCGGGGGCAACTCGATCCGGTTCTCTCCGGGACTGTTCTCCATCCATAATTGCCAGTGATAATTGAATTCCCGCTGATACACATGCACGACGGCAATCGTGCCGTCTCCGGCTATCCACTTCAGACCGGGAAACCGACAGTCCGGCGTTTCGTGCAATTCGAGACCCGTTGCGGGTTTTTTCATGACGAACACGTGTTCTTTGGGGATATCGTTCCATTTGAATTGCGCCATCGACAGGGTCTGCGACAGAAGATCCGGGCAGGACAGGGACGCTTCGAGCGCAATGGTATCGATCCCCTCGACATGATGAATTCTGAGCGTTGCAACGCCTGGGAGGAGCAATTCCGCAAGCCCGATTGTCATTCGTCCGGGAGGACCGGAATCCGCGTAAGCCGTGATCGTGAACCGAGGTGACGCGCAGAGCTTTGCGGATTTGCCCGTGGTGAGTGCAGTCGTATCAACCGTACACTCGATTTCGCGCACCGCATCCGCATGAGGCGCATCCAACGCCATGTCGTACGTCGCGTTCCTCACGATGGGCGTATCGAACAGAGGGATGAAACCGACGTGACGCACCTGGTGGTTCGCATCGAAAGTCAACGCCGAGATCCCGGGACTCGTGACGGGAATCCGCATCCGCACCGGATCGGGCGTCGTCAGGAAAATCTCTCCCTGCGCCGTGATCGGAATGGTCTTCCCCTCCGAGTCACCCTCGAACAAACGCAGGGCCGCGTCCTCCGGACGGATTCCCGAAACGGCAATCGAAACGGGATGCTGCCGGTAGGGTTTGCGCAAGGTGAAGGGTAACACGAGATTCGAGGAACGCACGCCCATGACGGTCAGCGTGTCATATGCCTGAGTCTCGGCGCCGCGGACCGTCACGGTCAACGGGACGGACGATTCCGGAATGGGAAGGTCGAGCGTGCCTTCCTTCGACGTTTCTCCCGAACCCACGGACACAAATGGGATGCCTCGATGCACCTCGACGATCGCCCCCTTCACCGGTTTCCCCTGAAAGGCATCGACCACCGTAATATGCAGCAAATCCCGGACCGGCTCACCGGATACACCTCCCGGAAAAGGCGTGTAGCGATCCGTGACCGGCGCAGAGCTCGCGATTTCGTCCGTTTCCGAACATCCCGGCAGAACGGCAAGAGCAAGCACGATCAGCCATCGAAACGAATTCATTGCGTGTGGATGCACGGACACCTCCCCCTGAGTCTGTTCGGGATCAAGACAAAATCCACTCTACAGAGGGCGGGCAATGAATTCAATTTGAAAGCGCGGGATCATCTCATGTATCGTGAGCTGTGAAACCTGCCTCATCCGATCCGACAGGAGCAGACATGACATCGTTGCTGCACGAACCCATTAATCGACGCCGGTTCATCGCCGGAAGTCTGAAAACCGCCGCCGTTCTGACCGCCCTTCAGTCCGGCTGGTCACCGCTGCTCGAAACCGCATCCGCCAGAGAGCTTTTAAACGAGCGTCTCGAGACGGACCCGGACGATCTGCAGTCGATTCTGAAACGGGCGGCGCGCACCGGCGGAGACGTTTCCGAAATATTTCTCGAACAGACGGTGCGTCGCGAATTTCGGATGCTCGACGATCG
>Ga0302253_1001295_pt1 | contig 15604 bp, 17 predicted proteins | sample AAG_RA_Trp_MG_FD_193537 | JGI IMG/M metagenome (GOLD analysis project Ga0302253, IMG submission 193537) | Enriched activated sludge microbial communities from anaerobic digester in WTTP, New Holstein, Wisconsin, United States - AAG_RA_Trp | ecosystem: Engineered > Bioreactor > Anaerobic >...
CGACATTATCGAGGCGATCGGCTGCCACCACTTCCACGGCACCGCGTTCTGCAATGACATCGAGCTCCGGCACGACGAGATCAACCGGATCTACGATGTCTATCTCCCGAATGACGCCTTCGAGCACTTCGAGGAGTTCATGCAGGAGGTATTCGGCCAGCTCGAACCGGGATCCACGATCTCCATCTCGGGACTGCTCGAACACATCGGGAAGAACACGAAGTCTGGTATCCTCCACACGGCAGCGAGGAACAAGGTCCCGGTCTACAACCCGGCCGTGCAGGACTCGATGATCGGTCTCCAGTACTGGCTCTTCAGTCAGACCAACAAAATCACCGTGGACGCCTTTGCCGACATGCAGTCGCTGATGGACCGGTGCTTTACAGCAACTAGGGCCGGCGCCATGCTCGTGGGCGGCGGCGTTCCCAAGAACTTCATCCTCCAGAGCATGCTGATGACCCCGAACGGCTTCCGCTACGCGATCCAGCTCACGGGCGACAGGCCTGACCTAGGCGGGCTCTCGGGCGCAACACTGGACGAAGCCCGGTCCTGGGGTAAGATCTCTGAGGACGCACAGGCCGTGACCGTGTACGGGGATGCAACGATCACCCTCCCGGTGTTGGCCGCCGCGGTGACGGAGAGGCTCGCGAAATGACCGAACTCATCCTTGCGCTTGACGTGCCCGAGAAGAAAAAGGCGCTGCAGATAGCGGAAGCCTGCGCCCCGCATCTCGACGCCATCAAGCTCGGCTATCCCCTCATCCTCTCAGGCGGCCTCTCGATTGCCGGGGAACTCGAAGAGCTGGACAAGCCCCTCATCGCGGACTTCAAGGTGGCCGACATCCCCAACACGAACCGGCTCATCGCGGAGCAAGTCTTCGATGCCGGGTTCTCCTCCATCATCTGCCACGGGTTCACCGGTGCGGACACCGTGCAGTCCTGCGTGGACGTTGCCGCCGATTTCGGGGGCGCCTGTTTTGTGGTCGCCGAGATGAGCCACCCGGGCGCCACCGCGTTCTTCCATGGCGGGACCGCCGAGAGAATCGCCGCGCTCGCCGTGGAGTGCGGCGCGGATGGGATCATCGCACCCGCAACGCGCCCGGAGCGCACAAAAATCCTGCGCGAGATCGTGGGGAAACGCAAGATCCTCTCCCCGGGAGTTGGTGCACAGGGGGGGGACGCAGCCACCGTCGCGAAGCTCGTTGACGGCATCATCGTGGGGCGGTCGATTTACAAGGCAAAGGACCCGGTAACCGCGATAACTGAATTTTCCGCGGTCAGGAAAGCGTAAAGATTTATTAATATCCTCAAAATTTTCCCAAAACCGGATATGAACGCTATTTAAAGCAGGGATCGGCCATTGGTCGAACCAGATCGTTCTAAATATTTATTAAGAACCTGTGAGATGTTATACTATGGATTGGACCGCAGAACAACGCAAACTGGCAGAGCACTACAAGACACTATCCGACATTCCCGAGCATGACCGGAAGTACAAGTGCCACACCTGCCACCTCATTGTCGAGGAGAACCCGTGTCCGAACTGCGGCGAGACACACCTCGAGCTCATGTGCCCCCTCGACCACTGCAACTGCACCCATGAAGTGATTGCGGGCATCGAGTACTGCCCGCTCTGCGGCCAGGCGGTCTGCCCCGAATGCGGCTCCCATGATGTCACCCAGATCAGCAGGGTCACGGGATACCTGCAGGACGTCTCCGGCTGGAACGCCGGCAAGCAGCAGGAACTCAAAGACCGTACCCGCTATTCTGTTGCATGAGATATTACCTAGATGCGTCCACGCTTTTTATCCGCGGGTCGTTCCGCGCAGCAAGTACCGGAATCGGGGGCGGCGTCCGCTCGGTCAACACCCTTCTTAACCATACTGTCCCTATGGACTGGCGCCACGATGACCCGGCGAAGGAGATCGAACGCGTTGCAGCCGCAGAGGGGCTCGGCCCCGACCTCTTCGGCCTCCTGACCTCTGTCCCCGTGCAGCAGGCCTGTATCCTCCAGTACGACTTCATCACGGTATTCATCACCGCCGGCATCCGACGCGAGCCCCCGGCAACCGCGGGCACCATCACCATCATCGTGTGCAGCAGCGAAGGGATGGAGGACTCCGCCCTTCTCGAAACCATCATGGTCGCGGCCGAGGCAAAGGCCGAGGCGCTGCTCGGGCTCGACCTCCCGGCAACCGGCACGCCCACCGATGCTGTCATCGCAGCCTCTGAGGGAGAGACATCCCACCGTTACGCGGGACGCATCACACCAGCCGGCCTTCGTGTCCGCGAGGCAGTGCTTCATGGGATCCCGGAGGCGCTTCAGCGCCACGATGCCGGCATCCAGTCCGGCCGGCCGGCGTTCTTCATCTACAGCCGGTTCCAGGGCGACCACTGGGCGGAGTGGAAGCCCGGGAAGGAGTGCCCCTACTATCCCTGTCATTTCGAGGGGCAGGCCTGCGACTTCTGCTACTGCCCCTTCTACCCGTGCAAGGACGAGAGTCTCGGGCAGTGGGTGAAAGGTTCGAATGGAGGGAAGGTCTGGAATTGTGCCACCTGCACGCTCCTGCACGAGCCGGCCGTTGCATCTTATTTCAGGAAATTCCCGAATGCATCACGCGAAGAACTGATGCAATACTCGGAAAAGCGGAAACAGAAAAAATGATCTGCTGAAAAGGAACAACTGCTTTTATTCCTTAAGACTCGGGCGGTTTTATTGCCCGACTAAAAGAGCAGGTAAATAATTCTTTTATGTCGTGCGGTTCACCGCACGAGGAAAAGAGTGATTTCAATCACTCTTTGATCCCGAGTGCATTCAGCAGTTCGGGGAGCGGGATGCCGTGTGCCTCGGCTGCCTGCCGGATGGTCTCGCCGCGGGCGATGGCGCAGCCGACACAGCCCATACCGAACTTGAAGAGGGCTTCAGTTGCATCGGGTTTTGCCTTGAGGAGCTCATAGATCGTGCTGTCAGCGGTTATCTCAGACATAGTATCCCTAAGTTCAGCTCTTTCGTGAGATAAATCTCGCGATACTACCCGACCCCATTTACCGGGGGAAGCGCGATCCAAAGCAACACTTTCACTACGCATGGTGACACACTTATCTTGACAGCATTCTGAATTTTATAACTGGAGATGTATGAAAATGGATTATTCCGAAGCAGCAACCAGAATCTCCCGAAAATTTGCCCAGGGCGAGCAGACACCTGATGTAAAGAAGATCGAAGGCAAGCTCAAACGGCTCGTGGACGAATTCGGTGTCCAGCCCTCCGAGGCAGAACGCAGCGTGACGAGCGAACTTGCCAAGGAGTACAACCTCCCGGCACCGGGATCCAGCGGAAGTCCCGGTCCCGGAGGGTCGGGCGGCGGCACACAGGAGAAGAAGATCGCCGAAGGTGTCCCCGGGGAATGGGTAACCATTGAAGGAAAGATCGTGGCACTCTCTGCACCGGCATCGGCATCGATTGCCCAGAGCGGCATCATCGCCGACGAGTCCGGGGCGATCCGGTTTGTTGTCTGGGCAAAGTCCAATGCCCCGGCCATGGCCGAGGGGTCGTGGTACCGGATCGAGTCCGCTGTGGTCGATGAGTACAAGGGGGTGGCCAACCTAAAGGTCCACTCCGGAACGACTATTAAGGAGATCACGGAGGACCGGTCGCTCATCCCGACACCCATACCGATCAAGGACCTCCGCCCGGGTATCGGGGGCGTCCGGGCCAAGTTTGTGCAGGAATGGGAGGCAAACCACGAACGGATGCTCCAGTCCGGCCTGCTGGGCGACGAGACCGGCACCATCAAGTTCGTGATCTGGAAGGAGCCGGGCAAGGAGAAACTCGTGCCCGGTGCCGTATACAATATCTTCTATGCGCAGGTGGACGAGTTCAACGGCCGGCTCTCGCTGAACCTGAACGCAGCAACCATCCTGCAGGAGGAGGGCGAGATCGCGGTGAGCGGCGGGGAGACCTCCTTCACCGGCGCCATCGTCCATATCGCGCCTGGCTCCGGTATCATCAAGCGCTGCCCGGTGGAAGGCTGCAACCGTGCCCTCTCTCGGCAGAACTACTGCCCGGTCCACGAGATCCAGCCGAAATTCGTGTACGACCTCCGGATCAAGGGCTGGCTTGACGACGGGGAGAAGACCCACAATGTCCTGATCCAGCGCGACGTGGTCGAGACACTGACCGGGATCTCGCTTGCCAAGGCACAGGAGATCGCTGAGAACAACCCGCTCGGGATGGACGAGGTCTTCCTCCAGATGCGGGACGCGGTGCTCGGCCGTTACATCACCTGCCACGGCCGCGAGATCGATGGCCGCCTGCTGGTTAACAAGTGCGAGAAGGTGGCGTTCGCATCGTCGGAACATACTGCGTTGCTGAACCGGGCCGGGGGGGCACCCTCATGAGCACGAATGCACGCGATATGCCCCGCCGGGAAGGCCAGTTCGAGCGCGAGCCGGCACGGAGGGTCTTTGCTGCCGAGCTGCGCGAGTGCCGGTACCAGTTCAAGGACGGCGAGGACGAGAAGAGCCCGACGTTTGTCCTGCTGCCGAGCGGCGAGCGTTCGAACAGGATCTTCATTGTCGGTACCCTGACCGAGAAGACCCGGCAGGGCGAGCAGAACATGTTCTACCGGGGCCGCGTGGTCGACCCCACGGGAACGTTCTTTGTGATGGCCGGCAGTTACCAGCCGGAGGCAATGCAGCAGCTCGCCAAGATCGAGCCGCCGCAGTTCGTTGCGGTGATCGGAAAAGCATCCATCTACCAGAAAGATCTGGCAAGCGCACCGCTCGTCTCGGTCCGGGTCGAGTCGATCAATGTCGTTGACAAGGAGACCCGGGACCAGTGGGTTCTCGATACGGCGAAGCACACGCTGGACCGGGTCGATGCGTTCGCAAAGGAGCCGACGCCCGACATCCTGAAGGCAAAGGAGCAGTACCCCACGATCGATCCGTCGCTTTTCCGGAAGATCGCGTACGATGCGCTGGCGCAGATCAAGATGTGAATGGGGGGCATATGACCATTGATAATGGTTATGATACTGCACAAATCTGCAAAAATGGTCATTTAATCAATGAATATGCCAGCTCATATCCGCAACACAATAAAAATTTTTGTCAAAAATGCGGTGAGATTACAATTACAAATTGTGAGTCGTGTAAAGAGCCAATTCAAGGTGCATATCATCTTCAAATTGCACTTGCAGGTTATAGAGAATTTCCAATCCCAAAGTATTGCCATAATTGTGGCAAACCCTATCCTTGGACCGAATTGCAGATTCGAGCCGCAAGAAAAATTATTGATGAGTTGGATGAATTGCAATCATCGGAAAGGGACGACCTGAAAAATGCAATTGATGATATTGCCAAAGACACACCCGATGCAAAACCTGCTGCCTACAAAATTAAAAACGCGTTATCAAAAATTCGTGGAGAGGCACAGAATATGCTTCGCGATTTAATCGTCGAAATCGCGAGTGAGGCTATTGTAAAAATCATAATGCCTAACAAATAGCGAAGATTTGCTTTTCCTTTTTTATGATGCTCTTGGGGGCTCGCCCCCGCCACGTAGGCATCCCCCGGTTGCGATTCCTCCGCATTACCTGCAAATGCGCTATCGGGTAATATCGAGAAATCGCCAGCGCCCCCGCCCCCAACGGGGGCAGGGCTGGTGCAAGGGGGGACGATCATTGTACACAAGTACACCGCCCGACCCCCGTCACCCGCCCGCATTGGGATCCTGCACTTTGCCGAAGGCATGTTACCCGATCTTTCCAGAAAATGGGGAATCAGATGGGGGGGTCGGGCGGTGTACTAGTTGATTCAGTTCGCGGTCCTGCAATAAAAATTCCGGATTTTTCGGGAGGACGTCCTCGCCACCCGCAGGGTTCAACAAATTTTAGTACACCATCCGACCCCCCCTACCCTCGCCCCGGGTTCCCCGACCCGGAGAAAAAACATTACATCCTTCGCCGTTGAAAAGAAAGGTATCCAACACCCGCTCTCATGACCCCGCCTGCTACGCCTATCCGCCAGTCGCTCGCCACCGGGTTCCGCAACGTGGATACATCTGGCGACACAAACGCCTGCCACCATTGCCTCGACCTGATCGCCGGCATCCCCTTTTTCCGTGACGTAAAGGAAGAGAGCTTCCGGATCATTGCCGACACGAATCCCTCCCTGGTAATGGATGCCGGCTGCGGCGTGGGAACGGATCTCGTTGCTCTCGCCTCGCGCCTTCCTGCGGGCTGCGACATTGTCGGGATAGACGCAAGTGAGTCGCTGCTTGCCCGGGCGGCAGAGCGGACGAAGGGGATCCGGGGACGGTGTTCGCTGGTCAGGGGTGACCTGGCAGCGGTTCCCTGCAGAGCGGAGGTCTTCGACGCATGCCGGATCGACAGGGTGCTCCAGCACCTCCGCGAACCGGAAGCGGCAATCTGTGAACTGGCCCGAGTACTGAAACCGGGCGGTGTTCTGGTTGCGTTCGACAATGACTGGGAGACCTTATCGATCAGTCTCGGAGACCAGGAGATCGCTGCCCGGATCCGCCGTGCCTGGCGCGACAGTTTCGCATCGGGACGGGTGGGGAAGGACCTTCCGTCACTGTTTGAAGCCTGCGGGATCGCGGCCATCCGTGCAGAGCCCCGCGAGCTTGTGCTCACCGATCTGGCAACGGCAAAACAGGTCTTCGACCTGCCGGACCTGCTGGAGCGGATGGTCAGGGCCGGGGGCATTGAGCCGGGCGAGACTGCCATCATCTGGGAGGAACTCATCCGCACGGAGAGAAAAGGTGGGTTCCGGGCAAGTTATACCGGGTATCTTGTACGGGGAACAAAGGCGTAATCTCTTATCCGCACCCCCTCGGTCTTCTCCACGTACGGGTGTGTCCGCCCGGAGGCGTCCATCACATTGGGACGGTGTCGACCAGAGCGATGGTGATCGGGAAGAAAACATTATCCCCCCGCATTCCCATCATCCACTGATCCATCATGGAACCAAAGGAGCTGAGTGCCCTCATCAAGGACGTTGACACGAAGGTGCTCAAGGAAGAGGCAAAGAAGCAGGGGCTGAAGCTCGGGCGCTGCCCGACGAAACTTCAGATTGCAAAGATGCTGCCGGAAGCCACGGTGAAGAAGCTGGCTCACAAGTGACCGGGCAGTCCGGATCGTTCATCTCTTCCTGCGATGAGCACGGCGCGCACCGCTACTCTCCGGGCCGCCCATAGAAAATGCTGACAAGTTCCCGGATCGTTCTCTGAGGCTTGGATCTACTCGCCCCCTGCGTTACCGAAATGCCACGGGTTATCAAACACGGGGAATTCCTCGTCGCAATCTGCCGTCCGGTATACCCTCACAATCCCATCGGATAGCAACTATGAGACAGCGTGGATCCTGTCTCCGTCTGCCATCGCTATGGTACGATGGGGGACAAAACATCCAAAGGACAAATCATGAGGTGCGGAAAATGAGTGTCATGATGAAGAGGAATGAGATTATCCCCGCAATGAAAAGGATTATATCTATGAAGTCTTCCTGATTCATCTTTTCCTCATCCGAATCCCTGACCTCTCCCGTTTTCATCAGCATGTATTCCAAATAAGATCCTTACGGCACCAATCACGTGAGCATTCAGGAATTTCGTCCCCGGAACCGATTACCTGGGGAGAGGGTATTTCATGCTGATCCTGCTGTTGTGGCAATGCTGCTTTGCCGGTACTGGCAAACGTGGGGAGAGAAAATATCAAAACCATGACTGCTGTATCGGGTGTTCTCCTGTTGCCTGATCGGATTATAACGTTCGGTTCTCCCATTTCCCCACCCTGTCCGTTTCTTGTTCGCATGATTCCCTGATGTAACCGGTTTTCCGTTAAACGGTGTTTTTCCGGGTTTGACGTTCCTGCTGCTGTTCAAACTCCGAGTGATCGCCAACATTCTGGTACGAGCCGGTCAGCACGAGATAATTGTACTGTATTGGCGTCATGCCATGCCGGGCATACAAAAACCTCCTTGTTTCCGGGGAGATCGGCACGGGAAGCTTCCCTCCCTTCATGCCACGCGGCTCGAGAGTATGAAGGATATTTTCAATCTCAACGCAATACTCACGATCTTCTCCTGATGAATTCTTTTCCAGGATGCTCAGTTTCAGGAGTCTGCTGTCTATCTCCTGCAACGTGATCAGGACCCATTGTGCCTTATATGACATGGACTGGATCTCCCGAGGAATTTTCCCATGAAAAAGGGATTTCCTCCTTATCACCTCACTCATGCCTCAGTGCATCGATCGGGTTGAGGTTTGCGGCCTGCCATGCCGGGTAGACCCCACAGGCAAGGCAGATCACGATCCCAAACCCTACACCTTCTGCCACCGAGAACGCGGTCGAGAGTGTCCACAGGTATTCTGTCGTTCCCAGCATCAGGGCGCTGATGGCATATCCCGCAAACAAGCTCAGGATTCCCCCCACGACACTACCGATGACTCCGATGATGGCAGCCTCGTAGATGAACATGCTCATCACCTCTTTCTTCTGGGTACCGATGCTCCGCATGATACCGATCTCCTTGATGCGCTCGTTCACCGACATCATCATGATGTTGAAGATCGAGACCCCGGCAACGATCATCGAGATACCCCCGATTGCAGTGACGAATGTCGTGATGGTCCCGAATGTCTCGTAAATCGAGGAGAGCGTTGCCTTGCTGTCTGTCACCGAGACGATCTTGTCCCGGCGGTTTAGCTGTTTTTCCACGATCTGTTTGACCTTCGCGGTATCCTGGTCTTCCTTGACCTTGACAACAACCTGGTCATACTGGTCGATATCGCCGAAGTTGGACTCATACCAGTCACGGGTCACGACAAGGGCATTATCTGTGCTGAGATCAAAACTCATACCCCGTTCCTCAATAATCCCCGTTACTCTGAGCGTACCATACTGGCCGTCCGAACCGATGGAGATCCTCGATCCGACCCGGATATTATTGTCCTTGGCAAACTCCGAACCTACCAGGCAGCCCGAGTTTCCGCTGCTGTATGCACCGGAGGTGAGGGCCAGGTTGAGGTCCGGAATATACTGGGGGTCGACCCCGTAGATTGTTGCAACGATATCGTCACTGCCCACCCCCACGCTCATACGCTGCGAGGTCTGGTGTACGGGTATCGCCACGTTGGGGGCAACGGCCTGTTTTATCTTCTGGAAATTCGAGTCGGAGATGTACTGGTCCTGGACGCTGCTGGCTCCTCCACCGCCACCGGGTCCCATACCCCCGTTGCTCCCGGAATACGGGCTCACGATCACGCTGTCGCCAACGGAATTAAGGCTCGCGGAGACCGAGGAAACCATGCTGTTGCCCAGGATTCCCATGGACGCAATGGCAACGACGCCGATTACAATGCCGAGCATGGCAAGCGTGGAGCGGAGCATGTGCAGCCGGATATTCCGCTTTGCTATCTCCCAGAAGATCATGAGGCAATGCTCCCGTCGACAATTCGGATCGTCCGGTTCGTGTAATTCGCTACGTTGGAGTCGTGGGTAACGACGATGATAGTCGCCCCGTCCCGGTTCAATTCGGTCATCAGCTCCATGATGCTTGCGCCGGTCTTCGAATCCAGGTTGCCGGTGGGCTCGTCACAGAGCAGGATGTCCGGATCGTTAATGAGCGAGCGGGCAACCGCAACCCGCTGCTGCTGGCCACCCGAAAGTTCGAGCGGTGTGTGGGTGTAGAGGTGTTCATCCAGCTGGACTGCACGAAGCACTTCTTTTGCCTTCTCCTCATTTACCCCTCCTTTGAGCATCTGGGGAAAACTCACGTTTTCGATGATGTTCAGGAGAGGGAAGAGGTTGAAGTACTGGAAGATGAATCCGATACGGTCTCTCCTGAGACTGGTCAGTTCTACGTCAGTCATGCCACCAATCTCCCTGCCGCTGATTCGGATGGTTCCTGATGTTGGTTTGTCAAGACAACCCATCAGCGTCAGGAGAGTCGACTTTCCCGAGCCCGATGGCCCCATGATGGAAATGAACTCCCCCCGGTGCACCGCAAAGGAGATATGGTTGAGGGCGGTGACATCCCCCGACTTCAGCGGGTAGATCTTCACCACGTCCTCGAACTCTATTACCGGTTTCATGGCTTTCGCCTCTCACTGGTTCTTCTTTCTCTTCAGGTAGAAGTATCCGCCCGATAGCAGCGCGATGACAAGAATCACGCCGATTACGGGGAGCAGTGACGGCTGGCCGGCATTCTTATCGCTCGAAGCGGCTGTTGCAATGCTGATAGATTTTTGCGAGGTGATCACATTGCCATCGGCATCCTTCCAGGACATCTGGAGAGGCACGGTCATGCTTTCTGAAGTGAAGGAAATCTCAAAACTTCCGAAATCATCAGGTTTCAGGACACCCACGACGTAATTCTTGTAGGGATCCGCCGGGACTGCCGGAGATGCCGATGAGACCGTTACGGCATTGGCCGTCTGGAGGCCTGCGTTGGTCACATCGCCAGTCACATGGTAGACTGAGCCCTCCATGGTCACCTTGATGTTGCTTATCACAGGATCGGCTTGTTTCTTATCCGTACCGAACGTGATCGGAAGGGTAACGCTTGTCGTGTGAGCATTGTCCCCGTTGTCGTAGTTTACGGTTACTTTAAGATCCGTCTCCTTGCCCGGGGTTACCGAGATGGTCTTGTTCAGAGAGGAACCGGATGGCAAATCTCCGATGTAGAACATTGAAGGTGTAGCCGTAATCCCGTCGCCGGATACTTCGAGGACGACATTCTTCACGTTATTCTCTCTTGGGTTGGCAATCTGTACGGTAACGGAGCCCTTCTGGTCCTTGGTGAATGGATCCGGCTGATCCGTTATGGATATCACTACCGGGGTATTTTCCACTTTCACCGGGGTGATATAATACAGGTTCTCTACTGCATCGCGGAGAGAGAGCGAGAAGGTCGGGTAGTACGTTCCCTCAGCTGCGTCTGTTGCTACAGAGAAGACAAACGCTCGTGTCTGGAGCGGGCCGATATTGGCAGACGTATCGTACGTACCGCTCGTCCGCCGGATATCTTTGTCGCCAAATATTGCATGGTTGACCGAGATACTCTGGTTCGCATTGCCGTTGGTTACATAGAATGTTGCCGTACCGGTCTCTCCTGTGAAAAAAACTTCGGGATCGATGCTGACACTGGATACGTATACCTTGCCGGCAGCGGTAATGGCTTCCGGGCTGCTATAAGCACTGGCAGATCCGGCAAGGATACACGCCGCCAGGAATATTCCGAGAATAAGCAGGGCCCCTGACCAGAGACCGGTTTTTCCATAGGCCGGGACAACAGGATCATAGCCTCTGCCGGTTTGTTTCGTAACCTGCACGTTGTGTTTGCATTGTCTGATTCCAAACATGGTTTTCCTCAACTCGAACGTTGTATTGTAGTAAATTTTTTTACTACTTGAAATGTAAAGTTAAACTTACATCTATTAAAAGATACTGTAAAAGTAGTAAATTTTTTAACAACCAAATGAGCATCTATCAGTATGGAGAGCATCCCCTCTGACCTCGTAAAAGCACTCAATGATCTCGGCCTTTCCAACTATGATGCAATCGTGTACGCCGCGCTGGTCCTGTATGATAACGCCGAAGCAAAAGAGATCATCGACTTCCTCTCCATCTCCAAACCCAGCGTGTACGAGGCGCTGGACCATCTCACCGGGATGGGTCTTGCCGTCAAGAGGGTCTCAAAACCAGCTCGGTACAGCGCTGTGTCCCCGGAGATGGCGATAAATCTCCTGTTGGACAAACACCGTAAGGCAGCAGATCTTGCCCTGAACGCGCTGAAAACACTGGAGAAGAAGAAGGTCAAAACGGAGAATGATGATGCCCTCTGGACCATTTACGGGGATGCTAATATCGAATACAAGATCCGGGATCTCTTCGGGAAGGCGAAGCGACAGATCACCTGCATGATAGGCGAGCGGTTCCTTTCTGTTGTCAGGCAGTGTAAGATCAGGAGTATCCCGTTTCAGCTTATCGTAATTTCAGATGATCCGGATCTTGAGGCCCAACTCCGGGTAACCTTTCCGGGAAAAGATACCGATATCCGGGTGATCTCCACCGAGAGGTTCAGGACTCCGCCGCCATTTGTCCCGCCGGGATTTGAGGAGCTCCATAAACTTACAACAATCGAGAATACCCTTGAACTGAATATCGACGATGATGAGATCCTCATGATCCCGCCGTTCATCTCCGGAAGCGTTTCTGTTCTCAATACCCGCAACAAGGGGGCGATCCTCCAGATGAAACTGTTCAGTCAGCTCAACTGGCAGCATCTCGTTGAAGGGAAGGAATTGAAATTCTCCCAGATTTCTTCAAAAAAACTACAGAAAAAATGATGGGGTGGCCGGTAAAGCCGAATATTACCATAATTCCCCAACGCGGTTCAGAATACTTCGAGCAGCCCTTTGCTCTTGCCGGTCAGGGACCGGCCACCCTGCGGCGTGACGACAAACGTGTTCTCGATGCCGACGAGCCCCACACCCGCAACCCCTTTCTTGGGTTCGAGCGCAATGACCATCCCCTCTTCGAGCGGTTCGTCAAATCCTTCCGCAATGACGGGCAGTTCATCGATCCAGAGCCCGATCCCGTGGCCAAGGAACTTCACCTGCTTGCCGCCGTACCCCATGAAGTTCTCAAGGAACGACGGCTCAAGGCTCGCCATGACAGACCGGTAAATATCCGAAGGGACCGCCCCGGGTTTCAGCATCGATGCCGCCATATCCTGGATCTCCACGCAGCGCTCATGGTCCCGGATCGCTGCATCGGGGATGGGTTTTCTGAACATGTACGAGAGGGTCTTGTCGGTCTGGTACCCGTTGACCCCGCACCCGATATCGATGATGACAAGGTCGCCGGGTTTCAGTTTGCGTTCCCGGCAGCCCATCTGGGGGACCGACGGGTGCATGCCGGCAACGCCGCCGGGGGTATCCACGCAGATCGGGGAGAGCGAACTGGTGCCAAACCCGATCTGGCCCATGACCATCTCGTTGAACATGCCAAAGCGGATGATCCCCTGGTGCCCCTCCTTAACCATCACCGAATAGAGGTCACAGGCAAGGGAGACCTCGTCCATGCCTTCGGCAAGCATCCCGGGCACGAGGTCCTCGAGCACGTGGCGGTGGATCTCCCCGGCCCGCTCCATGAGGGCAAGCTCGTACGGGCTCTTTCTCGCCCTGACCGCCCCGACCTGGTCGTCAACAGGGCGCACATCCGTAAACCGGAGGTGCTTCTGCAAACGCTGGAACTGGGCGAATGACACATGCTCGGATTCGATATGGATTGTTGTGGGAAGATCCTTTGTTACGGCAGCAATATCCCGGTAGCTCCGCATCTTCCGGATGTCGGGGAAGAACGATTCCTCCAGGGCCCGCTCGTAGCTCATGCGCACCCAGAAGGTTGCCTCGCCGTTACGGGAGACCAGAAGGAGGCCGTCCTGCATGGTGCCAGTGAAGTAGTAGAGGGGGACCTTGGCCGTGATGCCGGCCATCTCCCAGCCGGGCTCTGTCGCGTCCATCCGGGCCCGGAAACGGTTCAGCCTGTCGTCAAGTTCGGTGAGCGGGACTTTCATGCAGTATCTGAGTGAGGCAGAAACAACGATAAAATTGCTGAAACGGGGCCGGCAGTGCACCACATTCCCTGATCACGCCGGAACGGTACTTTCTGCCTGTTCTTTTAGTGCCTTGTTCATCTCTGCAAACCCTCGGGCAGTATCGCCTTTCAGCATCCCTTTAAAGAGCGGGAGGAGGAGGCCCGAGAACGTCTCCCGCTGGACAAAACGGCACCTGCCCATGCCTGTCGGATGGATCTCAAAGATGTGCTCCCCGTCAAAGAGGCCGCTGAAAAAGAGGTGCCCTATCCACCGGATCTCCCTGAGAGGCTCTGCCTTCAAAAGGACCGGCCGTATGGTCATCCCCGCTGAACCGGGGGGCCGGAGCTCCGCAGTGATCCGCCCACCTCGAACGAGGTCGCCCCGGATACTCCGGATGAACGGGTTCCATTCAGGGTAGCGGGGGAAATCCGTGAGAATCTCCCAGATCCGTTCGGGCGATGCATGGATCTCGATCTCACTGTACAACTCTCCCCCGCTCGCGGTTCTCCGGTATTCCGGCGGGAGCACGATCTCCGGTGCCATAACCACGTGATACTCTGGAGGGGAACGTAATAAAACAGGATCAAAAAACCGGATGGAAACGGGCAGGAGAGCAGATCGGGGGGCAGGAGTTATTTCCTGTCAGCCTTCGCCTTGTCCCACGCTTCCAGCACTTCCGGCCCCTCGACAAACTCGAGCTTGTGCTTGCGGGCATAGAGCTTTGCGTCCTCTTTCGAGAGGGCATAGCCGGACTCGTCGTCCAGCATCTCGCAGATCGTAATAGCTGGGGTGATACCGGCCATCTGTGCCATCGCGATGGAGAGCTCGGTCTGGCCCCGGCGCACGTCGAGAAGACCGTCCGCGGCGCGGAGGAGGGCCATGTGGCCCGGTGTCCGGAAGGTCTCGTGGAAGTTCACATTGCCGCCATTGAGCGCACGCTTCACCTGCTCGGCAATGGCGTTGACGGTCAGGGTGCGGTCGCGGTCGGTGATGCCGGTGAACGTGTTGCGGTGGTTCACCCAGAGCGAGAAGGAGGAATGGTTCTTCCGGTCGTACGGGATGTCGCCCTCGCGCTCGGCAACGGCAATCGCCCGGAGGGCGTCGCTCGCGAACGGGAGGCCGAGTTTCTGGGCAGCGACCGGATGGACGGCAGTACAGATGAGTCCCCCGCCGTCTTTCCGCATCCTCACGATATCCTTCGGGGTAACGGCATCGGACCGGATCGCAAAGTCCGTCTCGCCCTCGCGGTCATCGAAGTCGTAGAGCAGGATGAACTTCCCGTCCCGGAGCGCCGCAAGGGCCTTGTCTATCACGGCCCCACCTCGACGTTGATGCTGTCGTTGTCCTCGACACCCAGCTTGCGGCGGAGGGCGATCGGGGCTATGACCTCGATGAGATCTTCGGGATAATGCGTGCGGCCGGGCACAACAATGCCGCACTTGATCGTGCCGATCTGACAGGGAATGCACCGGGCGTCACCGAATGTCCTGCCGTCCGTGGAGAAGCCCTTGATCCGGGTCCAGTCGAGTGCATCGATCTTCTTCCGGACCGTGACACTCGAAGGCGCGAGCTTGATGTTGAGCGTGCCGGGGTACGGCTCGAAGCCGAGGGCCGTAGCAAATTGCTCCTTGTACGGCTTGAGGCTCATGTAATACTTGCCCTCACCAATTCCGCTCACGACGGCGCCGGAGAGCTGGTAGGACTTGCCGCCTTCAGCAAAAATCCGGCAGTACTCCTGGTACTCCCGCCGGAGCACTTCCTCACCGGACTTTGTCACGGTTACGTGCTGGCCGTCGGCCGAGAGCGCCCGGGTGATGAGCCCGGCCGTCTCAAGCCCCTTCAGCCGCCGGGACGCTGTCTGCTGGCTGATCCCGAGCATCTCGCCGATGCTCTGCGTTGATACAAAGATGGGCCCGTGGCACCCGCCCCGTACCGCGAGCGCCTTGAGACACTGGAGATCCTCCGCTGCTATCATGCTTA